>ENA-UOJC01003729-UOJC01003729.1-human-gut-metagenome-genome-assembly--contig:-C104-NODE-3729-length-13932-cov-37.511926_pt1 | contig 13932 bp, 12 predicted proteins | sample MGYA00242339_ERZ723886 | MGnify/ENA metagenome assembly ERZ723886 | reverse complement strand
TTCGTGTCGGACAATCAATTGACGTTGTTCTGATTCCTTATATCGAACTCACGTTGATTATGTGGTCCTGTCACATCTCGATGTCGATCATGTCTCGGGGCTGAGGGATGTCGCCGAGGCAAAGAACCTGCTTGTGTCGCGCCCGGAGCTTGAGGCTGCCTCGCGGCTGAAGAACAGGGTCAGATATTATCCCGCGCTCTGGGAGGGACTGCCGTTGGAGCCGTTTGACTATGCCGAGACGGGAATAGGGCCGTTCGGCAAATCCTATGACCTTTTTGGAGACGGGTCGGTCGGGCTTGTAGACATCGCCGGACATACCGATGGATTGTGTGGAATGCTGGTCAGCCGCAACGACAGGTATGTGCTGATGTTTACCGACGGCGGCTATTCCTCCCGTACCTGGCAGGAGATGATTCTCCCCGGGCCGTATGCCGACAAGGCGGAACTCCGCAAATCCCTTGAATGGATTCGGGAGATGAGCATGGGGAAAGGCTGTGTGGGGTCATGGGCGACCTATGACCCCAACCTTTTGCCTCAGACGGTAGTGTTGTGAAACTGGTCGCGGATTACTTCACCTTCTCTATCCAATTGAAGAGGTCGTCCAGATTGTAGTCGCCCGAATGGGGGCGGTTCCAGGGGAGGACGAAGTCGACGTCATATCCCGCGTTGCTCAAGCGTGTGGCGAGATTGACAGGCACGAGGAAAGAGGTGTCGCGGTCTTTCGCGCCATAACGGATATACCAGTGGCGGGCAATCCCGGCCTTGTCCGGAGCGATGAAATTCATGGGATTCATCAGCCATACCCGCTTGACAAGCTGTTCCGGGAGGGTGGCGGCGGGGTCACCGGTATGTTTGCGCAGACTGAAATCGGTGAAGTTGGAGGGGTTGCCTGCCGCGTCACCGAAGACACGGTTCTCCGGTGTCGGGGAGTCGTTCAATACCCCGTATGCGTCGAATGCCGGAGGGGTTTTCAGAGCCTGTTGGGTCGTCACATAGGTAAGGTATTTCGTCCAGTCGACATCGATGACATAATCGGTGTATTCGGTTCTGGATGCTCCGCCGTCACGCATCGGATGTCCGCCTTGCGGAGGCATGCCGCCATTGACAGGGCCAGCTCCGAGCCGCTGGGCGAAAGTGGGACGAGGTTTGGCGTAGCGGATTATGCCAATGGTGTCGGGAATCTCGCATCCCTCCTCCAAAGCCCTCTGTGCGGAGGCCATGATGAACCTCTTGAGGTAGTCCATGTAATTGTCGGCGGTGACAGGCTGGCCTTCCTGGTCGGTCAGCCGGAGGGAGTTGATATATGCCGGACATAGGGCGGCCAGTTCGTCGGATATGGCGATTTGGCTTTCGTCGAGATGGCGGACACCGGTGTTGGTGCATCCATACAGCCATTCATATTCCATGTCGGCATGGTTGAGGTCGGTGATCGGGCAGTAGCAGATGGAGGCATAAACCGCGTCTGAGGCCTCAGCCGCGCCCATCGCTTTCAGGTAGGGCTCGAAATCGGCGGCATCTCCGGTCGCTCCCTGGAGGGAGGACATCGCGCCCCCTGCACTTGTCCCGTCGGTGAATATGCGGTCTGAATTCCCAGGAATCAGGTCGTCGTTGTAATGGAGATAACGGGTGGCGGCTTTCAGGTCAAGGAGTCCGGCGGGAGCAGTCCCCGTGTAGACCGTTTCCCCGTCGATGACGACAGAAGACCCGTTTCCCCTGGCTCCGGGGATGCACAGCACATACCCCTCGGCAAGTGCCCTGCCGGTCGCGTCGGCGACTGAGGGTGTCCCGGCAAGAGAGGCCATATATCCACCGATATTGTTGCGCATCAGGATTGGTGTCTCCCTGTCTGCACGCCCTTTGAGGTCGAGAGGCACATAGATATTGAGCTTCTGGTACGCCGAATCCTCGATGTTGGTCACATAGAAAATATTCTCGTAGGCCTTGTATCTTACGACATTGCCCGCAGGCATCGTGATTGAATCGATGCGGAAATCATCAGGGTCAAACCGGAGTGCGTCTTTGGCGTCTCCGTGGCACGACAAAGCGCATACAGCCCCTAAGACTGAAGTGATAAGGGGTCATGATGTGTAATGCTTTATATAACCAGATATAACCAGTCTCGGGTCGTGGCAGGCACTTGGCGTTTCAGGCTTATTCGTCTAACATATTTTTGGACGGATTGGTTGAGTGAAGGTTTATGTTCCGTGGGCGAATTGAACGTATTAACGGGTTGAATCGCTATACCCTTGAAAAAACATCGGCCGACCCGAACAAATTTAGTGGGGAAGCTGTTGTCTACTCAGTGTTAAAACAGATATGGACTTGAACATACAAAACAGCATGCGCCTCCTTGACACGATGTCAATCGGATGCAAGTACACCTACCGTGAGCTTCAGGAAAAATGTGGTTTCACCGAGACGCAACTTTGTCTCGCCCTGCTATGTCTTCTCCGGGACGGCATCATCAGCCAGTATCGCGACGCGGATGTCGTCTACGAGCTTCTTCCCTGCCCGTGATCCCGCTCTCCATTCATTCTCCACATAGCGAAAAACATTTCCTCACATAGCGAAAAAAGTTGTAACGTTACAACCTTTTTCATAAGATTTTATGTCGCTCTATGTGCAGGTTGTCTGTTTGTCCCTCCAAAAATACTACCTATGCCTCAATGTACCACCTTTTAGGTAATACATCCGCTGATCCGTACAATTGTCCTTACCATAGGCTGACGCTATATTAAGCGGCACGGCATTTTGCGTCGAAACGCCGGTGGGTGATAACGAAAAACCTCTGAAATCGGCTGGATTTCAGAGGTTTTATGCATTTTGATGTTTTGCTTTGTGACCCCGGAGAGGCTTTGAATATTTCGCCAACTCGCTGGAGCGCAATACGTTTATCTTTGTCAAAATGCAGAACGTACCCTCTTGGGACACCTCTCTGCTTCTGCGATTTTCAATGTTCTTTACCTTGCTGTCCGCAATAATTTATATGCAAATATACGAAATGATAAATCATCTATGTAATTACAGATGTTAAAAATATCTTTTAAATATCAATGTCTGCATCAACGTCAAGAGTTGCCATATTATCAACAATATTGCACAGGGCTAACTCATCATATAAACTATGATGAATTAATTCATCAGAAGGTATTTCTTCTAATGTCAACACGAAAGAAAATTTATGAGTATGTTGTCGTATTGAAGCATATCTTACATCATCTCGTCCTGTGCATCTAAATATAATTGCAATTTGGTTTGTCACCTTCGATATATCGTCTCTATTTAAAAGAAGTCGCATTTTTTGCACATTGGAAAAGCGCTTTGTATTAGCAGGATAAAAATCGTCTGACCATGATGAAAATTTAGTTTTTATAGCCATTCGATCATTATTATCTTTAATCGGACTAGTTGAGTACTCAATAGCATTAGCTGTTGGATTATCGTGATTCATACTATTACCAATATTAAAACTAATATGTATTGGCAGATATGATATTGAATCTCCATATATTGGATTAAAACTATAGCAAAGTGTACCAGTCAATACTAATGCCTTTACTTTATTTGGATGCAAATTTAAATAGCTCGGAATATTGAGATTCACCACTTTATGACTATCAAATGTGATATCATCTTCTATTACAAATGTAACTCTTTTGTCATTTGAATACAAACATTTTTCAATTGAGGGCATTCCATGTCCAGAGATAGTATGCGCAAGATATTCCGTATTAAATAAGCCTGAAAGTCGAGTCTTCTCTGAGCGATCAATATCCGGGTATAATGGTTGCGCTTTTCTCTTCAAGTTTTCAATACTTTCATCCAAATAGCTTGGATTTACTTCATTTGCGCTATTTATCAATAATGCCTTTAATGTCTGTGCCTTTATGTCAGGATAATAATATAATATTTTTGCGGCCAAATTTGCTGCTAATGGAGCTGCATAACTAGTGCCAGAACCAAACACATAATCAAGATGGCCACAGTTAATTCCAATAACTTGCATATTTGCATTTTGCCCTAAAACATCACCACCTGGCATTACTATGTCTGGTTTGAATATATGCCTATTGATTTGATTTTTCTTGAATTGAGTGTTATTAATTTTACCGTTATAATCAATATGGAATTTACGTGTGTAATATGCTGGATAATCCCTTCCTAAAGACAATCCCGAGCGTTCTCGATTTGATAAATTATCAGCCAATGCTCCAACAGTAATATTATTCATACTCTCTGCTGGCTCACTTAAATTGATGCATTCGCAAACATGAACTTCAGCATCCTCTAAACTTATATATGGATTATAGAAATGATTTGGGTATTGCAAAAATGTCCTTATTTCATTTGTTGTATTAGGGTCTAATCGCTTATTCTCGATTTCATGAATATCTTCAATAGAAAGATTTCCAGATGATATAAATATCAGAATATCCAATTCATAGCTTAATTTATCAAGGACATAAGCATAAGTAGAAATATCTGAGTTGTAATTCTTAGACCCTCCACTCATTGATAGATTAAAAAGGCGAATTCCATATTTTTGATTTGCCTGATATATTGCGTCTTGTATTCCTTTAAGATTAATACACCCGTCTTCGCCTTCTTGAATTTTTATTGAAAACACTCTTGCATCCGCCGCAATCATATCTCGATTATCGTGTCTAAAGAAGCTATCTCCAAAAGATGCAAGACATGCAACCGTTGTTCCATGATCCGAAATAACTGTATATGGATGAGCAGCATCAGCAGATGTCAAGTCTATCCCATCCTCACATAAGATTGGCTGCAATATAGGATCATTGGCGATACCAGTGTCAAGGATTGCAATTGTTGGAGCATTGGCATCTATATTAATTTTTAATCCAATTCCCAGTTCAGTTTCTCCATACTCGTTTGGCACAATACGAAGATATCTTAATCCTTGTACAGACTGGATAATATCAAAATTATTAATAATATAGGCTAAGTCTTCTTGAGTGATTTTTTCTATTTGAAAAATTGTATCTGATATTTCTAAAGTGTGAATATTATTATCCGCAAAATAATCAGTCAGTTTAGACCTAATTGAATTCTGATCATTTATGAGTGAGATATGCTCCCCATAAAGTTTAATAATAATATTTTCAGTAAGAGATTTTAACCCAATATGATGTCTAATTCTATCAGCATTTACAAATCTAAAATTATTGATGGTCGTTAAGTCTTTGCATCCTTCGGGGATGTTATTGCCAGGAGCATTAAAAAATTCTCGTATCCCATTTTCAAAATTTTGTGAGAAGCGATTAGCATCCGAAATTGCAAAACATACGGTCTGATTAAAATTGGAGAAAGTCATGGCTGAAAGACCGTATTTACGTTCTAATTTCCTAGCAAAATTAGCATCAATCATCTTCAAGAAGTCGATGGTAATCGCATCAAAATGTGGGATTTCGAGCTTTGCATCACGTAATTCACCTCGAATTAATCTATCGGCATTAAAATCTGTTAGTTTTGAATTTAAGCGTACTTTTTGGGGTGAATAATCTCTCTCTGCAGTTGGCTCATCAGAATTCTCAACCCCACGAGTTCTATTAAATAGAAGTGACGTACCAATCTCATTCTTTAAGAGAAGATGCCTTTTATTTGCCATAAATAATTAGTTTTCAATGCTATATGGATATAATTCCTAATTACCATTTATTTCATCTTCAATCAAGCGTTTCCACAATGAAGAATTAATAATATTGCTATTTGTGCCTTGATCAAGGAGAGTTCTTTTTATGGTAGTTAAAAGGGTTCTTTTTATACTGTAATATGATATATTATGACACAGATTGACAACCTCATTCTTGATTAACAGGTTATCAAATTTAAACCTTTCACGAATGGTCGAGGATATTAACCTCTCTATCTGCTCTGATTGGGGATAATCTAATTTAATCGACAAATCAAAACGACGTAATAACGCATCGTCTATCATTTGTATTTGATTTGTTGCCGCTATAACAACAGAGTCTCTATTTAAGAAATCAAAAAGTTGCAATATCGTATTTACAACCCTTTTCATTTCACCGTGATCTTGATCGTAATCTCGAATCTTTCCAATACTATCAAATTCATCTAAGAATATTATGGCTTTCTCATATGATGCCCTTTTAAATATACGCGTTAAATTTCTACTTGTTTCACCCAATTTGGAAGAAACAATAGCTCCTAAATTAATAATAAATAAAGGTTGGCGTAATTCTCCTGCGAGGACATAAGCCGCCAATGTCTTTCCACAACCAGATGGGCCATGTAGAATCAATTTATTTGAAGACGAAATTCCAATAGAGGCAAAAGATTCTAAAGCCTCACGCTCTCGTATAAAGTATTTTAAATTCGTTTTTACATCCTCTGTGGAGATTAAATCATTCAAAGTATAAGAGGACATTACTTTTTGCAAGATAATATCTTCACAACCATTATCAATATCTGTTCGATGATTTATTTCTCGCAATTTCTCCAATTCTTCAGTTCGCCCAGTATCTTTAATAATCTCTTGTAATTGAATAGCTAATTTGCTCCGATTATTCTTCTGGGAATACGAGATAAAATCGTACAATAGCTCTACCAATTGACTATTGTCGTTTGATAGTGCCAATCGAGCTATCTCTCTTATGTAATCGGACTGTTTCATATGGGTTGTTCTTTTGTAATTTACAAATTTATGAAATTATTTCCACCGTTGCAAATACATTTTGATTCCACGCGTTAAAAGTTCTCAAATTCATACCACCTACATCGATTTATACCACCGTTTGAGTGGTACAATTCGCGAATTGCAATTCTGTTAGTCAGTAGTGCTGCGTACGTTGAGTATCCAACCGCGCTTTTTACCTTCGGGTCGGGAGATATAGCCTTTTTCGGCAAGGTTATCAACTTGCTTTTGGATAGCGGAGCGGCTTATGCCGAGAGTTGTTGAAATTGTCGAGAGTGAAGCGTTAGGATCCGATTGAAGGACGCGGAGAATACGAGCGGGAGTGGGTGTTGAGAAACGGACGATTTCACCCTCGTGCCACCACATAGTTTCTTTATCGCCCGACAAGAATTCAAGCATTGACGAAATATCGGCTATCAGGGCGGATTTCATGTATTCCACGAATGGTGCTATGGACTTTAAAGACGCGTGTGCGCCATCTGCCGGTATCGGTCCGAGTGCAGCATCGGCAAGTCCCAACGCGTTGAGATATGCTTTCTTATTCTTGCTGCGGATAACCATCATGGGCCATTTGTGACGGCGCAAGATGAAATTAACCATCAGTCGTGCTATACGGCCGTTACCATCCTCAAACGGGTGAATACGGATATAACGATAATGGAATAGTGCAGCAAGCTGAATAGGAGTAAGGGAGCCTTCCGCAACTGCATTATTATACCATTGCACTAAATCGGCCATTAAAGCAGGCGTTTCTTCCGGTGAGGCATATTCAAATCGCTCTCCAGTCGGGGTGATGACGGAATTAGGCCGTGTTTTGTATCGTCCGGCATGAACGGTGTAACTTGTGGTTTCACCACCGGGCAGCTGACGATAGACCTTATAATCTTCACGCAACATCACTTGATGAACCTGTCGAATAAATGTTTCCGTCAAGGGTTCATCTGTATCAGCTTCCTGCTCGACCATATTCAGGCAGATATTATGTGCTTTCATCTCCTCAAGGTCTTTCATCTTGGCAGAACCTATTACTTCTCCGAGAAGAAGAAGCACCTCTGTTTGACCGTAAGTGAGAGTGTTGCCCTCAATGTGGTTACTGTTATAATTGAAGTCGAGCATAAACTTCCGCTTCAACCGTTTTTCGTCATCTGCCGAAAGAGGCTGAAGGTCTAACCACTGTCTGTAAAGTTTATCGAGTTGCGCCATGTCTATTATTTAGCGCAAAGATACGAAATATACCACCAGTATGCAAATATACCACCTAAAAAGTGGTACATTATTTCAGCCCATACTTTTTCCTCTTTGCCCATAGAGCTCTTTCGGAGATGCCGAGCAATTTGGTAGCTTGTATTATATTGCCTCCGGTATGGGCTATGGCGGCGGTGATTTTTGCTTTTTCAAGACTGGTATCATCAAGACGGAAATTCATGTGTACACTGCTTGCTGGTGTGTCAAATTCAAGATTATCCTTCGAGATGATATCACCACGGGATTTCAGTACTGCGACGCGTACAACGTGTTTAAGTTCACGGATATTACCGGGCCACGAATGTAGGCGCATCGCTTTTTGTGAGGAGTTATCAAACCGCTTTACATTTTTGCCAAATTCAGTGTTGTAGTGCCGTAAGTAGAAATCGGCAAGCAGCAGGATGTCATCCTGACACTCACGCAACGGCGGAAGGGTTATTGTAAATTCCTTGATTTTGTAGAATAATGCTGAGAGGAAACTCCCTTCGGCCACCAATTCTGTAATATTCGGTGTAGCAGTAGCGATGATTCGCGTGTCTTGTTTGCTGTTTACAAGTACATGGAGAATTATAGATTGCATATCCGGTGACAGCAACTCGATATTATCGAGTATCGCCGTCCCACCTTGCGCCTTGCGAAACTGTGCGGCCACGGCATCAAGCAACGACATAGGCTGTTTGGCATTATGGTTTAGCGCAAGATAATGGAGCGTTCCGCAATCAAGCCATATGCATGGTTTGTCGCTTTTTGTGCTGAGATCATATATCTCCTGTGCCAAAGGCTCTTTTCCCACACCACTTTCACCAATAATCAATATATTCAGGTTTGTTGGTGCGACCCTATGGGCTGCACTATATGCACGCAGGCATCCGTCGCTTTTGCGAGAAAACAGCAAAGGAAAATTGCTGACTTCGTTCTTCACAAACAACGCCTTTATCTTCGGCAGAAGCAGTTCTCCTATAAGACGCTTGTTTATATAATCTTTTGCTCCGGCACGAAACGACGCCACTGCATCCGCAACCGTTTCTACATCCGTTATTACAAACACGCTGCATCCGATATTCTTTTTGACAAGCCATTACATCAGCTCAACGGCGTTACCGTCAGGCAGTTTGAAGTCACAAATTACAATATCGCCTTTATTGAATTTTGTCAGATCTTCTTTAGCCATACCAAGCCGCAACGCTTGATAAATCTCTGCACGCAATCCTGATAGATGCCTTTTTATTGCGTTGGAATCCGATACGTTGTCGTCAATTATTAGTACCTGTCGCACCATTTAGTTATTGTTCCTTTGAGATATATGGAGGATAATCATCTTTAGACAATCTTTTTTCCAAAGTATCGGGAGATATATCCCACAGTGTTGGTAAATACTCAAATATGGCTTTCCCTTCACTAAGATAAAAGCGAACCTTAGAATTAAAAGCCACGGGCTTATAAAGATTTTCTCCGATAGGATTATCTCTGTACAGCAATTGCTGCTCCTGCCATTTCAGTTCTTTTCCGTCAAAAACGATATCGAATATTCCACAAACAATTGCTTCCATTGTGGAATCTTGAACGGTTGTTGAAATACAGCGCATATAACCAGTGAGTTGATTTGTGCTTTTTCGCATGGCCAATTCGTATCGAAACACACTGGTTCCCGTGTAATTTTTAACTATAGAGGTTCTTGCTCCGCTACTATCTAACTTGTAAACGAATTCTTGGGTTACAGTTGTTATGTCAAACTTGAAGCCGGTGCTTGTTCTCACTAAATTTGAGAATGTCATTTTGTCGTTATATACGCCTTCCAACGTGTCATTCTCCAATTTATAGAGAGTGCTTGTAAGCAACAATTTGCCCAATATATTATCTTCTAAAAACTGAATTATTTTATCTTTCATTTTGCCTCAATAGGTATATAAATTTCTGTTATCAACTTGTTTGTGTTGGCTTTATCCGGAGTGCTGGGATATATTTCAAATGTCATTTGACTTTTTAGGCGATACTTGCAGTAGGGGAGCCAATCAAGATAAATATGACGGTATATCTGGTTTAATTCATTGTAAGAACCTTTGATAGTGAATACAGAGTATAGCCCAGGCTGTATATCAAAAGTCCCAAAGCCCTTAGGGATTTCCATTGAAATAGGAACCGTTATCCCTATTAAGAATCTACATTTGTTTATATCTGTAATCATTAGTGTCCACTAAAAAATCATAAGAGTTCTTTGAAATATCTGAAATTCAATTTGTTATAAACGATTTCGGGGCGCAACGATTTGAAATTACTTTTGCAGTCTGAATCAGACAGTTATGAATAAGGACAAGTACGTTTTCGCCCAATTAGTCGGCTTTCTTGACAATTTTAAGTTCCTGCGCATTGTACGGAAGTATGATGGCGACAAGTATGTGAAGAGTTATACTTGTTGGAATCAACTACTTACGATGATGTTCGGACAGCTTTCAAACCGAGAAAGTCTTCGGGATCTCATCGTTGCTCTGGAAGCCCATGCCGGTAAAGTCTATCACCTCGGAATAGGGAAGTCCGTGACCCGGAGCAATCTTAGCAAGGCTAACGAACAGCGGGATTACCGCATCTTTGAGGAGTTCGCCTTCTTCATGATTGCCGAGGCCCGAAGACGGCGGATACAGAAAATCTTCGAACTTGACGGTCATATCTATGCCTTCGATTCAACCACGATTGACCTCTGCCTGTCGGTGTTCGAGTGGGCGAAGTTCCGCAAGCACAAGGGTGGCATCAAGATGCACACGCTTTATGACGTCGAAGCACAAGTACCTGCTTTCGTGCATATTACCGAAGCAAAAGTGCATGATTCAAAGGCTATGCCGGAGATTCCGTATGAGAAGGGAGCGCATTACATCTTCGACCGTGGCTACAATGATTTTGGCAATCTATACACCATCAACCGTATCGGAGCATTCTTCGTCGTCAGGGCGAAAACCAATGTCAGGTTCAAGCCTGTGACTTGGAAACGGAGGCTCCCTGAGAACGTGGTTTCCGATGCAACCGGTTACTTCACGGTTTATAAAAGCGCGAAAGATTACCCGGAGAAACTGCGGAAAGTGGTCTGCATTGATCCCGAAGACGGTACCAGATACATCTTCCTGACCAACAATCTGACTGCCTCTGCCGAAACAATTGCCGAGCTGTACCGCAATCGCTGGAGCGTGGAGTTGTTCTTCAAATGGATCAAACAGCACCTGCGCATCAAGAAGTTCTGGGGCACCTCGGAGAATGCAGTCCGCATCCAAATATATTGTGCCATAATCACTTATTGCCTTGTGGCAATAGTGCAACACGACATGAAGCTGGACCGAAGCATCTACGAAGTCCTTCAGATTCTCGGAATCTCGCTTACGGACAAAACCAATCTGCAAGACCTCTTCGACAAATCGAATTTCAAAAATGTCAATGTCCTCTGTGATTCAAGTGAACCGAATTTATTTAATTTTTAACCCCGTCCATTTTTTAGTGGACAGTAGTGATCTGTAATATCAAGGCTATCTAAACTTATGCTAATATATTTGAAACCCTTATCTATCAGGTGGTGTTTTGTCGCAAATTCTATTATCTGTCTCCACAAGATAGAATACGCATCCTTATTCCAATGAGTCCGTTCAAATTTCAAATATGCAACTTTAATCCCATTAAGCCTCTTTATTGAATAATCTGGTTGTTTCATCGTTCTGTTTTCATAGGCTATATTTGAATATGCCTTTCTGAAAATCGGAATCGACATTTTGAAATATTTCTTAAATGCTCTTGATAAAGTGTGTTTATTTTGGAAATTTATATGTTCAAGCAGCTCTGACACTTTCTTGTCTGTTGAAATAAGCTTGAAAGCAATATATTCTAACCTTAATCGCTGAATATAATCTCCGACATTTTCACCTACAACATCTTTAAATACTCTACGAAAGTGATATATCGACATACAGGCGATATTTGATAAATTGTCGGAATTTAAGTCCTCAAATAAGTGCCGATTGATGTATTCTTGAATTTTTATAATATGGTAATAATGTACATGAGCGGTGTTTATTTTTTGTTTCCACCGCTTTAACTGAGATAATCTGTCGAATAAACATCTCTCAGTTCTTGACTTGTGTAATTAGTACCCGCAATTTGATTATAAGTATCTGGAAAAAGTCCCCAAAGATAAATAAGGTATTCCTTCGAGAAATCAAAAAGATATTGGCCGGACTTTAAGCAACAGGAACAAAATTCCTGATTGAGTGCATTATCAGAATTTGTACCATATTCTGAAATACCCTCAATTCCTAATGGCATACCACAACTTTGGCAATATTTGGTTTCTTTATCCGGTATCATTGTTAAATCTATTACTGAGAGCAAAGTTACTCAATATACAACGAAATAAGTTACCCTAAATAGCTATCTTTGAAATATACACGATATTTGAATAAACTATTTAATCGAACCCTTATTCCAGCATAATAACTTTGTGTTCATATTTGAGCGTAAAATTACAAACTATGTCCCAAACGATGTGATTTGCCGTAATTGGCCTTGAACATCTGCATAGCCTCGGAGTTGGTCAGCGATGGGTGACGCTTGCGGAAGCGTCGGAACTCCTGCCGGAACTGTTCTGATAGGTCGCCGTAAAATGCCGCATATCCCGGATCGGCTCCGGGAGACAAGGGCAAACCACATCCACGGTCGGAGAACATATCGGGGTTGTGCCGCGATACCTGCGGCAGCTTTGTCTTGTAGTCAAACCGGATATATGCGTTGTTTACACGGATCGTCCTTCCTTTGATGTAATCCTGTTGTTGTTCAGGGGTGAGTTGAACGCTTCCGAATTCTGTCGGTGCAATCGGGGTGCCGTCGAGATAAACCCATCGGTTGGCTGGGTCGGGCGTGGTGGCCATTCTCTGTTGTTCTGTCTGCCCGCTGCGGAATTTGAACTCTCGGACCAATGCCGCCGGAGTGAAACTCTTCCCGATTTTTGAGGCTACGAAAGAATGACGACCTTTCTTGTAGATGATGGTCTTCAGCTTTCTTTCATCGCCCTCTCCACTGAAAAGAGCGGTAGCGGTGATTCCCTTTCGAGCAAGGGCATTTCTGAATGCGGGCCAGTCGGAGATGGAAGTGTCGCGCAACACATCATTGGCTGCTTGAATAATCTCCACGCGGCTTCGTTCCGAACCCCGAAGTTTTGAGGTGTCGAGATTAAGGCTGTCCGTTCCCATAGTCAGATTATGACGCTTGGTTATGTCGGCGCAGACAGCCTTGTTGCGGTAGTGGTTGGTGACGGGCTTGATGATTTTGCCGTTGTAGTTGACGCGACTGAACATGATATGACAGTGAGGGTGTTCCTTGTCCGTATGTCTGACGATGATATACGGCGTGTCTGTTATGCCCATCTTTTCCATATACTCATGCGCAATTTTAAGCATGAAATCATCGGTCATTCGGTCCCTGTCTTTAGGTGAAAATCCGAGTGAAATGTGTCCGCATGGGTCTTTGATTTTAGACCTTGTGAGCGTCGGCCTTTCCACATCGGCTGCCGCCATCTTTCGCCAGCCTTCCTCACCGACGTTCAGCCTTACACCGTCGCTGTCGATGATGTGCCAAACCATCTTTTCCGGCGGCTGCCTGTCCTGTTTCACGCGGGTAAGGTAATCCAGACAATCGCCAAACGAATTGCCGTGACTGATTTTGCCAATCATATTTCAGGACTTTTTTCGTTGAACCGACTGATTGCCGCATCCAATTTTCGGATTAGAGCAGATGCTTCATTTGCCACGCTCCAGCATCGTCCGGCATTACAGGCTCTGGCAATCTGATTGAGATTGTTCCTTTCGCGTATAGGCTCGTTGAGAATGGCCATCTGTTCACTGGTGACACGCTCAATGACGCGGGTGTTCAGTATGCAGTCGCGCCCGAATGTAGAGAAGCTGGTATAACCGGCTTTTTCCGGGTCAAGCCGAAATCCCGGTGCATAAATTTTGTGGAAAGTGTTAAATTTGCAT
>ENA-UOJC01003726-UOJC01003726.1-human-gut-metagenome-genome-assembly--contig:-C104-NODE-3726-length-13939-cov-4.781619_pt1 | contig 13939 bp, 13 predicted proteins | sample MGYA00242339_ERZ723886 | MGnify/ENA metagenome assembly ERZ723886 | reverse complement strand
CCCTGTCCTGCAGATGTCTGAACTGACCCGTAAGATTTTATCGGGGATTGATTATGAATTTGTCCGCAAAAGACGGCTTCAGAACTTTAAATACCTTCACAGGGCTCTGGCTGAGACAAACAGGCTTCAAATCAAATTGGGGCCGGACGATGTGCCCATGGTTTATCCGTATCTGTGTGAAAACGGCCAAAAGTTACGGCAGAAACTGATCGAGAATCATGTCTATTGCGCCACATACTGGAAAGAGCTTCCCGCGGACTTTCCGGAAAGCCGTCTGCGTGACAATCTTATACCTCTGCCTTTGGATCAGAGGTATTCCAAAGAGGAGATGAAAAAAATCCTTCTTCTCATTCTGGATGGGAAAGTGCCCCAAACCAGATTGGCCAAATTATGGAATCTCCTTTACAGGCGCCCTTGCCGAGCCCTTTGGAAAGGTCTCTGCGCCGGGTTCGTGGGCCTCAAACGTTTTTTCATCACGCGGCACCAAACGGTGCGCACAAAACTGTTGTTGCTGGATAATTATGAACCGGCCACGACCTTTTTGGGCTTCCGGGTTTCGGAATTTAACTGGATTTTAAAAGAGACCGATGAATCCAAATTATTGATGTTTTCCGATCTTTTCTTTTCGCATAAACGAAAAAAGATACTGAAATTTCTGAACTGGGATTTTGTATTTTCCTGGAAATCCTTTTGCAAACGAAGAAATGCCTATGCTGCGCATTATCATATTTCCAAAGACAAGCTGCGTTATTATGACGGGGAAACATATCATGCGGACGGCGCTTATCTTCTCTTTTTATGTAATGCGTATATTGCCAGAGATTTTTTGGAAAAATATAAAATACCCTTTGCATTTACGCTGCTTCCGGGCGGGAATTTCCGCCTGAATGACCATTTTTCAGATCATATGCTGAAAAGCGTTCTGAGTTCTCCCATGTTCCGGGGATGCCTCTGCCCTCAAAAAATCATTTACGACTATCTGATTCAAAAAAACTATTGCTCTGCGGACAAGCTGTATTATTCGTACGGCGGCGGGTTTGTGCAGACGGACGTCCGCAGTATCCTCCCCAAAGTCAAATATCCGGAACAGAAAAAGACTTTTGACATCTCCTTTATCGCATTCAGATATATGTCGAAAGGGCTGGACAAAGGCTTTGACCTTGTTTTGGACGCGGCACGGGTGCTGGTCAAAAAATACCCGTTCATCCATTTCCATTTTGTCGGTACGAATACGCTTAAAGATTTTGAGGATGACTACCTGGATATCAGCGAAAACCTTCATTTTTATGGCATTCAGCCTTCTGATTTTTTCCCGGAATATTACGCCCGGATGGACATGAGCCTTTCGCCGAACCGGCCGAATATGCTGATGAAAGGGGGTTTTGACGGCTTTCCCCTGCAATCGGAGAGCTGCCTGTACGGTGTCGCGCTGTTTTGTACGGATGAATTGCATATGAATGACGTTTTCGTGGACGGCCGGGATATCGTCATCATAAAGCCGTCGGTTCAGAGCATCGTTTCCAAGGTTGAATACTACCTGGACAAGATGGATCTGCTGTACGAGATCGGCCTGAACGGCCAGCGCCACCTGAAAAAGTATTTCAATCTTTCCTATCAAAAGAAAGACAGGGCTTTTTTCATCCGGAAGTACCTGGGGATTGACGTGGCGGTTTAATGTTTCAAGGGAGCACCATATGGCGTTTTTAACACAAGAAGAAATACGTAAAATCGGTTTCAAGTCTGTCGGAAAAGATGTTCAGATCAGCGACAGGGCCGTTATTTACCGTCCGGAAAATATTGTCATCGGGAATCACGTCCGCATCGACGATTTCTGTGTTCTGGCGAACAACATTATACTGCATGACTACATTCATCTGGCCCTGAAATCAAACCTGCTTTCAAGCCCGGGAGCCGTCATTGAAATGGAAAACTATACGGGCCTCGGATACCAGTCGCTGATTTTCACCGCGACGGACGATTTTACGCATTCAGCCTTTATTAATCCCACTCTTCCGGACGAATACCGTCATGTGACGGAACAGTCCGTTCATGTCCGGAAATTCGGCTCCATCGGGGCGGGTTCAATTGTGATGCCCGGGGCGGATATCGAAGAAGGAACGACCGTCGGGGCCATGACGCTGGTCATGAAGCCGACGAAACCCTGGATGTGCTATTTCGGCTCCCCGGCCCGGGGCGTTTTCGCGCGTGATGAAAACGTCAAAAACCTTGAAAAACAGTTTTTGGAAAAATACGGAACGGACGGCTAGCTTATGGAAGAAAATATTCTGCGCGGCCTGGACGCCGCCGCCATCATGAAATGGCAGAAAAACCGTTTTCCCGCGTTCTTTGTCGATTTCATTGACGAAGCCGTCCCGGGAAAAAGCGCGGCGGGGCGCAAAAGCTTTTCAACGAACGAGTGGTTCTTTCAAAACCGCACGGATTCTTTTGTTCCTCAGGTCATCGTGTCCGAAGCTCTGGAGCAGGTGTTCCTGATGACTTTCCTGACCCTTCCGGAAAACAAAGGGCGGACAACAGGCACGATCTCCGTTTCCGCGGAATATCCTCGGACGGTCAAAGCGGGGGACACGCTGGAAATTTCGGCCCGCCTTGCGCTTTATTCACGCGGTCTGGCGCGCGGAACCGCTGTCGGAACCGTCGGAAACGAAATTGCCTGCCGGGCGGCGTTCACCGTCGTTGTGCCGTCCGTTATGGATGCTTTTAAACCTCAACAGGAGAAATAAAATGACCAATCTTGAAAAATACACCAACGCTTTTGCCTCCACCTTCGACATCAAGCCCGAAGAAGCCGCCGGCCTGAAATATCAGGGCATCGAAGCTTGGGATTCCGTCGGACACATGGGCCTTGTCGCCGCGATTGAAGAGGCATTCGGCATCATGATGGAAGCCGATGACATTGTCGATTTGTCGAGCTTTGAAAAAGGGTGCGAAATTCTGAAAAAATACAGCATTGAAATGTAAGCCATGACCGAACAGACCATTTTAAGAAACCTGGGCCCCATTGAAATCCAGAAGTATCAGCAGAACCGCTATCCCTGCTTTTTCGTGGACTGCATTGAAGAAGCGATCCCCGGCAAAAGCGCCCGCGGCTTTAAGAATTTCAGCTATAACGAATGGTTCTTTCCCGCGCACTTTGAAGACGAACCCAATGTTCCCGGGTTTGTGCAGATTGAAACAATGGCACAGGTGTTTCTGATGACCTTTCTGACCCTTCCGGGGAACGAAGGCAAGAAAGCCGCCGCGATTGAATCCAAAGCCCGCTTTAAAAAGAAAATCATCCCGGGAGACCGGCTTGACCTTTCGGCGGAACTGGACTCATACGCGCGCGGCCTGGCTCGAGGGCGCGTCACCGGATCCATCCGGGGCGAAGCCGCCTGCCAGCTGGAAATCAAGGCCGTCATCCCCGACATCATGACGGCGTTTATGCCGCAGAATACATAAGGAAAACAGCCATGATTCGCGTCGCCGACTATGTCATGCAAAGACTGGTGCAGGAAGGCGTCCATCACCTGTTCATGGTGACGGGACGCGGGATGCTTTACCTTTCCGACGCCGCCGCAAAGGAAGAAGGTCTGACATGCGTCTGCCCTCATCATGAACAGGCGGCAGCTTATGCGGCCATGGCGTATGCCCAAACAACGGGCGGTCTCGGCGCCTGCATGGTCTCGACGGGCTGTGCGGGAACAAACGCGGTAACGGGCGTCCTGTGCGCGTGGCAGGACGATATCCCATGCGTTTTCATTTCGGGGCAGAACACCCTGAAGGAAACCGTCCGGCATACGAAAATCCCCGTACGTACCTTCGGCCAGCAGGAGGCGGATATCGTATCTGTCGTCGCGCCGATCACCCGGTACGCCGTGATGATTGAAGACCCCGCGCGTATTGCATTCGAGCTGGACAAGGCTTTCCATCTGGCGCGTTCGGGACGCAAGGGGCCTGTGTGGATTGATATTCCCCTGGACATTCAGAACATGCGCGTGGAACCGGAAGAGCTGGAACGCTTCCGACCCGCAGAGGCCGCGAACCGTATTGCGGAGGCGGATCTTGCCTATGCGCGGGAACAGCTTGAAAAGGCGAAACGCCCGGTCGTCCTGATCGGCTCCGGAATCCGCTCGGCGGGAGCAGAGGACAGGCTGGCGCAGTTGGTGGAACGGACGGATGTTCCGCTGGTCTTTTCATCTTCGGCGGCGGACGTTTTCGGAACGCGGAACGCGCTGTCCCTGGGGGCGGTCGGGACGATGGGCGCCGGGCGGGCGGCGAATTTCGCGGTACAGAACGCGGATTTCGTTCTGGCGATCGGTTCCCGGCTGACGTCAATGACGGTCGGCAGCGCGCCTGAAAAATTCGCCCGAGCCGCAAAAATCATGGCGGTGGACATTGACGAAAATGAATTCAGAAAAGGAACCGTCCGCCTTGACCGCGCCGTCAAAGCCGATGCGAAAGTCTTTCTGGAAAAGCTGGGCTTTCCATTCCGCACACCGCCGGAATGGGTTGAAAAATGCCGCCACTGGAAGGAAATATTTCCCCGGTGCGAAGACTTCCGTCGCCGGAATGAAAAAGTGGATCTGTATGTCCTCGGCGATGCTTTAAGCCGGGTTCTGCCGGACGACGGGATTTTTGTCACGGATGCGGGGCTGGAAGAACTGATTCTGCCGACGACGATTGCCTTCGGCGCGGAACAGAGGTGTATTCAGCCCGCTTCACAGGGCGCGATGGGATACGCCCTTCCCGCGGCGGTCGGAGCTTTCTGTGCGGCGGGCCGGACGGTCGTCGCCGCGACAGGAGACGGCTCCGTAATGATGAATCTGCAGGAACTTCAAACCATTGCGCACAACCGCTTTCCGATCAAGCTTCTGATCATCAACAACAATTGCTATGCGGTCATCCGGCGGCGGCAGAAAGACCTGTTCCGGACGCGCACGGTCGGAACGGACGCCACGGACGGCGTATCATGCCCCGATTTCAGCAAAGCCGCGGCCTGCTTCGGCCTGCCCTATGAACGGATTGAAGGGCCGGACGGCCTGGAGGAAAGGCTGAAGGAGATTCTGGCAACAGACGGCCCGGTCATATGCGAAATTCTTTCGCCCGAAGACCAGAACTATCTGCACAGCTCGTATGCCCGCACAGCTCGGGGCCGCTTTGTCCAAAGACCGCTTGAGGATCAGTCTCCCTATCTGGATCGGGAACTGTTCCTCTCGGAAATGATCATTGACCCCATAGACCAGTAATTCAACAAGGAGAACCCTCATGGCTCAAGTCGTCCTGCGTGACGGTACCGTCATCAAAGATTACGCCGTTCCCTATATTATCGCGGAAATCAATTCCAGCCATAACGGCCGTGTTGAAACGGCACGGAAAATGATTGAAACAGCAAAGGAAATCGGCGTTTCCTGCGTCAAGTTCCAATCGTGGAGCGCCGACAGCCTTTATTCCGAATCCTATTACGCGGGCAATCCGATTGCCCGGCGCATCGTCCAGAAGTTTTCCCTGAACGAGGAACAGCTGGGCGAACTGGCCGATTACTGCGCCGAAATCGGAATATCGTTTTCTTCTACGCCCTATTCGCGCCGCGAAGTTGACTTTCTGCTGGAACGTTGCCGTGCGCCTTTCATCAAAATCGCGTCCATGGACATCAATAATCCGGAATACCTGAAATACATCGCCGGAACAGGAGCCCCCATCATCCTGTCGACCGGCATGGCGGAAACGGCCGAAGTCGAACGCGCCGTCAAAACACTTGAAGACGCCGGGAATCCAAACATCATCCTTCTGCACTGCATTTCCATTTATCCGGCCGCACCGTCCACCATCCACCTGAACAACATCGCGGGGCTGAGAGAAGCCTTCCCCGGCTGTCCGGTCGGATTTTCGGATCATACGCTGGGGATCGAAACGGCATGCGCGGCAACGGCTCTGGGGGCGGCAGTCATTGAAAAGCATTTCACGCTGGATAAAACAAAAATGGGCATGGACAACAACATGGCCACGGAACCCGATGAATTTGCCCGGATGATTCAATGCTGCCGCAATGTGCACGAAGCGTTGGGTTCAAAGGAACGCATCGTTTCCGAAGCCGAATATGAACAGCGCAAAAAGATGCGCCGCAGTGTTATCGCCGCACGGGATCTGAAAGCCGGACAGACTCTGTCCCCCGCCGATCTGGACGTCAAACGACCCGGCACCGGTATTCCGGCCGACCGTCTGGAAAGTCTTGTCGGACGCACGCTGACCCGCGACATCAAAGCGGACACGCTACTGGCAGATACGGATTTCAGATAGGCGGAGGACAGGGCATGGAACGCTGTCTTCTTTCCGGAAGCAACGTATTCCGTTTTGAATCGGAGTATGTGGGAACGAACATGTATCTCATCGTTTCGGGCACGCGGGCGCTGGCCGTTGATCCGCATCCGTCCGAAGAAGCCGACGCTCTTCTGGAAAAAAGCGGCGTCAGAGAAGTGACGATTCTGCTGACGCATGAGCATCCCGACCATACAAACGGCGTTCCGCACTTGCGGGAACGATTTGAAACAACGCTGGTGTGCCAGGAAAAATGCGCCCGAACGATTGCTGTGGAAAAAAACAACCGGCCTTTTCTGATTTCCTTTGTCCTGGCGCAAAGGGATGAACGGGACGGCACACATCTGGCGGAGAAATTCGCCGCGGCCGTGCGCCCTTACGAATGCCGGGCAGATCAGACGTTTGACCGGGAAATGACAATGGAATGGGAGGGTCGCCGCCTGCATTTCAGGCATACTCCCGGCCATTCGCAGGGCAGCTGTTGCATCCTTCTGGACAGCGAAGCGCTGTTCACGGGTGATTCCCTGATTTACGGCACGCCCGTCATCACACGTTTTCCCGGCGGCAACGCCCGAGAATACGATACCGTGACAAAGCCTTTTCTGGAAACAATCCCCGACGGCATGATCCTTCTGCCGGGGCATGGAAAAACGTTCAAAATGGAGGAAATTCGCCATGTGGGATTTTAACCGGTATGCGGACAATACCGCCGTCATAACCGAAGACGGACGCCGGATTGACTACGGCGAACTGGCGCGCAGAAGCGACGCGCTGGCTCGGGCCGCCGGGAAGCGCAGCCTGATTTTCAATCTGTGCTCAAACACGTTCGGTTCTTTGCTGGGGTACACGGCGTTCCTGACGCACCGCATCGTTCCGCTGATGCTGGACGAACATATTGACGCCGAGCTTCTGAATAACTTTCTGAATCTCTACGGCCCCGACGCTTTATGGGTTCCGGAAGCCAAAGCCGACACGTTTGAAGGAGAAAAAATTTACGGAGATGAAGGATACGTCCTGATCCGGCGCGCCGGCGGCGGCCTCTCTCCCCTGCATGACGAACTGGCTCTTCTGCTGACGACTTCCGGTTCAACGGGAAGCCCCAAATTCGTCCGGCAGAGCTATATGAATTTAAAGGCGAACACAGACTCCATCGTCCGGTATCTGGAACTGGACGCTACGGAAAAAGCGATTACGACCCTGCCGATGAACTATACCTACGGCCTGTCGATCATCAACACGCATCTGGCCGTCGGCGCGGCGCTCATTCTGACTCGGAAAACACTGATGCAGCGCGAATTCTGGGAGCAGTTTTCAGAGTTCGGCGCCACCTCTTTCGGCGGCGTGCCGTATACGTATGAGATGCTTGACAGGCTACGGTTTTTCCGTCGTGATTTGCCGACGCTGCGCACGATGACACAGGCCGGCGGCAAGCTTTCCCCCGAACTTCACAGGAAATTCGCCGAATACGCACAGAAAACCGGAAAGCATTTCGTTGTCATGTACGGCCAAACCGAGGCGACGGCTCGCATGGCCTACCTTCCGGCGGACAAATCGCTTGAAAAGTACGGGTCAATGGGAATCGCCATTCCGGGCGGCCGGTTCAAGCTGATTGACGTTGACGGACAGGAGATCACGGCTTCCGATACGGTCGGAGAGCTGGTGTATGAAGGCGCGAATGTAACGCTCGGCTATGCGGAAAAGGGCGAAGACCTGGCCAGAGGCGACGAACGGCACGGTATTCTGGTCACCGGAGATATGGCTCGACGCGATGCCGACGGGTTTTATTATGTTGTCGGACGCAAGAAACGCTTTCTGAAGATTTTTGGCAACCGTGTCAATCTGGATGAAACCGAACGTCTGCTCAAATCGCATTTCGACGGCCTGGACTGCGCCTGTGCGGGTCGGGATGACGAAATGCATGTCTACGTGACGGATGAAAGCCGGATGCGCGACGTCAAAAGCTTCCTGGCCGAAAAAAGCCGTCTGAATCCGACGGCGTTCAAAATTCTGTTCATTCCGGCCGTTCCGAAAAACGAAGCCGGAAAAACCCTTTACGCAAAGCTGGAGAACGCCTCATGAGCGATTTTGAAACAGCGCTGAGCCTGCCCGTTTTCGGGCTGAACCGCACGGAAAAGGCCGCTTTCATGACCGCGGCACTGCGCCGTCTGACGCAGAAGCATTACGAGGCGTGCCCGCTTTACCGGAACATGCTGGACGGCCTGGGGGTTTGTCCCGCGGAAATATCAGATTACCGGGATGTTCCCTTTCTGCCGGTCTCTCTGTTCAAGGAAATGACTCTGAAAAGCATTCCCGATACCGACGTGTTTAAAACGCTGACGTCTTCGGGGACGACGGGACAGGCCGTGTCAAGAATCTATCTCGACAGAGCGGGGGTCGCCAATCAGCAGAAGGCTCTGGTCGGTATTGTCTCCGCGTTTACGGGAGCGTCGCGCCTGCCCATGCTGATTATCGATTCGCCCTCTGTGATTAAAAACCGCGCAATGTTTTCGGCACGCGGCGCCGGGATTCTCGGGTTTTCCATTTTCGGCGCCGACCGGACGTACGCCCTGAACGATGACATGGAAATTGATTTCCCGGCGCTTGAGGCGTTTTTGGAACGGCATCAGGGTCGGAAAATCCTGCTGTTCGGATTCACGTTCATGATCTGGCAACACTTTTACAGGGAACTCCTGAAATCCGGAAAGACGATTGACCTGTCAAACGGGATTTTAATTCATGGCGGCGGCTGGAAAAAGTTGATCCGCGAAGCCGTATCGGCCGATGAATTCAAAAAACGTCTGACCGACGTATGCGGATTATCCGACGTGCATGATTATTACGGCATGGTCGAGCAGACCGGATGCATTTACATGCAGTGTGAATGCGGCCACCTGCACGCATCGGTATTTTCCGATGTCATCATCCGCCGGCCTGCGGATTTTTCCGTCGCGAAAACCGGAGAAAAAGGGATTGTTCAGGTTGTTTCCGTGCTACCGGAATCATACCCGGGGCATTCGCTCCTGACCGAGGACGAAGGCGTTTTGTGCGGAGAAGACGACTGCCCATGCGGCCGCAAAGGCAAATATTTTGAAATTTTGGGGCGGCTGAAAAACGCCGAAATCAGGGGGTGCAGTGATACCTATGCCGATAAATTCCAATGAACTGCAGTTTATTTCCGGGGATGCGGAGACCGTCAGGGCGATGCCGGCGCTGAAGCCGTTTGCGCCGTTTTCGGACACGGCCATTGATTTTCTGAACGCGCTTTCAGGCATTCTTCTGAAAACGGGCAAAGCCTATTCCGATGTTGTGACGTTTGCTTTCTGGTGCCGCCGCGCGGCGTTGATGAAGGAAAAGGAAAAGTATGACGATCTGGCGCGGCGTCTGGGGCGGGGCGTTGTGTTCCACTCCACCCCGTCCAATGTCGCCGTGAATTTCGCGTTCAGCTTCGCCGCCGGGCTTCTGGCCGGGAATGCCGGTATCATTCGTCTGCCCGCGAAACCGTTTGCACAGGTTGAGCTGATCTGCCGTGCGGTGAACACTCTGCTTTCCGGAGATTTCAGGTCTCTGGCGCCGTACGTGTGCCTGGTAAAATACGGCCCGATCCGCGAGCTGTCCGACGCCTTTTCCGCTCTGTGCGATGCCCGCGTCATCTGGGGCGGCGACATGACGATTGCCGAAATGCGCAAATCGCCTCTGCCGCCGCGAGCCGTTGAAATTACGTTCGCGGACCGTCATTCTCTGCTGGCCGTGGATGCCGACGCATATCTGGCGGCAGAAAACAAGGAGGCTGTCGCGCGGGATTTCTATAATGATACGTTTCTGACGGATCAAAATGCCTGTACTTCTCCACGAGCCGTCATCTGGCTTGGCCGGGAAAAGGGAAAGGCCAAAAAGGAATTCTGGGAACGGGCACACGCCTTTGCGTCAGAGAAATATACTCTTGAACCCGTGCAGGCGGTCGGCAAGCTGGCCGCGTTCCATAAAGCCGCCGCCGCTCTGCCCGTCCGTCTGGAAAAAAGTCCCGATACGCTGATCACCCGCGTGAAGGTTCGCACACTGACACCGGAGCTGGCCGATTACAAATACAACAGCGGTTTCTTTTTTGAATACGACGCGCAAAGCCTGAGTGAAATTGCTCCTCTGTGCGGCAAAAAATGCCAGACGCTGACCTATTTTGGCCTGTCGGAGGAAACTCTGGAAGCTTTCATGACGGACGCCCGCCCGAAAGGACTTGACAGAGCCGTTCCGATGGGGAAATCAATGGACTTTACCCTTGTCTGGGACGGGTATGACCTGATTCGTGAACTGTCCCGAAAATTCTCCGTTTTAAAGGGCTGAACCATGAATGAAAAGCCTGTCGTCTCTGTCATCTGCCTGACGTTCAACCATGCAAAATACATCCGGGAATGTCTGGACGGATTCACGATGCAGAAAACGGATTTTCCGTTTGAAGTCATTATCCATGACGATGCGTCAACGGATGAAACGGCAGAGATCATCCGCGAATATGAAAATGCCCGACCCGATATTTTCAAACCAATATATCAGAGCGCGAATCAGTTCACACAAGGCGTTGATGTCGTCAAACAATTCATTCTGCCCCGCATAAGGGGAACATATGTCGCCTGGTGCGAAGGGGACGACTACTGGACGGATCCGCTGAAGCTGCAGAAACAGATCGATTTTCTGCGCGCCAATCCGGATTATGCCGTCTGTTTTCATCCCGTCAAAGTGCACTGGGAGGACGGACGGGAGGATGACACGATTTTCCCAACGCCGGAAATGCGTTTTAACAGGTCGGATTTTTCCCTGCAGGATATTCTGAAACGGAATTTTATCCAAACCAATTCAGCCGTCTACCGGTGGCGTTTTCATACGGATTCACCGGATCTGATCCCCGATTTCATCCTGCCGGGAGACTGGTATCTGCACCTGCTGCATGCCGAAACAGGGAAAATCAGGTGTATGGACGACGTGATGGCCGTTTACCGCCGCAATGAAGGCGGCCTGTGGACCGGAGCCGATAAGTCTCCGCGATGGTTCAGAAAATGCGGGGAACCGTACATCGAATTCCTAAAGCACAAGCAGGAATACTTTAAAACCGATGAACAGAAAGAGATTCTTTCCATCCTTGCCCAGCTTCTGCTGACATGCGAAAAGAGCGAAGACAGAAGATCGGTCATGCGGCGCTATCCGCGGGAAACCAACCGGCTCCTCACGGGCGTGAAAAATTGCCGCCTGCGTCTGATTCAGGCAAAAATCATGAAACTTGTCATGCCGAAAAGGATGAAAGCAACTCTGAAAAAGGAAATAAGGTTTTACCGGAGCATCCTGAAACTGCGTGAAATAATGTAACAGATTCCCCGACGGGGTCGAGATTCTGATTTTCATATCCCCGGAAGGCCGTATCGTTTATAATGGTTTCCTGAAATAAAAGAAGGAGCCCCTCCATGCCGTTCTGTGTTTCCGTCCTGTTTTTCAGCCCCGCCGGTTCCACGAAAAAAATCGCCGTGCATCTGGCCGGGCGGCTTTCCGAAAACGTCGCGGCGTATGACCTTGCGCGCCCCGCCCCCGAAGAGCATGTTTTTTCAAAGGATGATTTCACGGTTGCCGCCGTTCCCGTTTTCATGGGGCGCGTTCCCCTTCCTGCCGCCGAAGCGCTCCGCAGATGCCGGGGAGACGGTACACCGGCTGTTTCCGCTGTGGTTTACGGCGGCCGCGCGGTTGAAGACGCGCTTCTGGAACTGAACGACATTCTGGCGGAACAGGGATTTGAGACGGCGGCTTCGGCCTCTTTCGCGGCACAGCATTCCATGGCCGGACAGTTTGCGGCCGGACGACCGGATACAGAGGATTTTGCCGAGATGGATCTCTTTGCCGGCGCTGTCCTGAAAAAAATCGCGGCCGGGCGTCCGTTTTCCGCACCCGCGGTTCCCGGGCAACGCCCGTACCGCGCCCTGCCTCCGGCGTCCGGTGCGGTTCCCCTGACTTCAGAAGCCTGCATCCAATGCGGCCTGTGCGCCCGGGAATGTCCGACGGCCGCCATTCCGACAGGAAATCCGCGCATCACCATTCCCGGGAAATGTTTCATGTGTACGCGGTGTATCCATATCTGTCCGCAAAAGGCCCGCGCTTTGCCAACGCCGGTTCAGGCACACGTGACAGAGCTGCTTTCCCGAACCGTTCCGCCGCGGCCGGTGAATGAAACGTATCTGTGATGTAATATGATTACGAAATATCTTCCCTTTTTTGATTTGGCTCAGATTGCGGCCAGCGGCCAGTGTTTCCGGTTAAAGGCCGATGGAAACCGGCACACCGCCATTCATCGCGGTTTTCTTGTCGAGATTGAGCAGAACGGCCCTGAAACACGTTTCTTCTGTTCCGAAGACGATTTTGAAAACATCTGGAAAGACTATTTCGATCTGGACACGGATTACGGTCTTTTTCAGGCTTCGGTGCGCGGGGATGTGTTTCTGGAAAACGCCGCCGAATTCGGAAAAGGCATCCGTATCCTGAAGCAGGATCCATGGGAAATGATCTGCACATTCATCATTTCCCAGAACCGCAATATCCCGGCCATCCGGAAAAGTGTGGAGGCTCTGTGCCGCCTGTTCGGAGAATTATGCCGGCACGGAGACGGGACGTACTACTCCGCCTTCCCGTCCGCCGAACGCCTGCACACACTGAATGCCCGGGAAAAAGAAGCCTTCCGGACACAGGCGTCTCTGGGTTACCGTGACAAATTTATTTTACAGGCGGCGGCCGAAGTGGCGGAAAAAAGGTTTTCACCCGAAGACGCCGCATTGCTACCGAACGACGCGCTTTACCGCCGTCTGACAGCTCTGCACGGCGTCGGCCCGAAAGTGGCTTCCTGCATCATGCTTTACGGTTTTCACCGCTTGGATTCTTTTCCGGTTGACGTATGGATTAAACGGATTGTGGATGAAGTGTACGGCGGCGTTTTCGATCCCGCACGGCACGAAGGCTTTCAAGGCGTCATTCAGCAGTACATGTTCCACTATTACCGTAGCCTTCAGCAAAAGAAACGGGTTCCTCCCCAAAACGGACGGAGCCTTATTTAAAAAGGAAAGGAAGAAATATGCTGTCAAAGGCAATCCTGTATGTAAAATCTTTTTTTTGCGCGCCTGGATGCCCTGTTTTTTCTGCGTCCGGATGCTCTGCTCGCAAAAAAGAAAAAGAAACTTCAGATGCGTTTTCTGTTCTTCCTTTTTCTGCTCTCGGCCGTTGATCCCTTCGTATATATCGTCTTTCCTTTCGGACAATTCATCAATCTATACATGTATTTCCAGTTCGGCTTCTTGCCAGTCTTTATTTTCATAATATTTTCCTTACTCCCAAACTTCGCCATTGGGTGTTTGTACAGGTTATTCACTTGAAACGCTTTGAAAAATTTATCAAATATTATTTTATACTTTGTGCGATTATGGAAGTTTATTTATTTCGCCATGTGCTTATAACGTCCTTTCATGACACCCGTTGTATTTACTGGCAGGCTGTTGGTTTTATTGCCTACCGCTCTACTTTTCATCTCCTCCTTCCCGTTTATATCTGGACTTTCCTTAAAATCCGTTCCTCTCCCGACGAACCCTTTTTTCAAGCCCCT
>ENA-UOJC01003724-UOJC01003724.1-human-gut-metagenome-genome-assembly--contig:-C104-NODE-3724-length-13954-cov-4.775164_pt1 | contig 13954 bp, 11 predicted proteins | sample MGYA00242339_ERZ723886 | MGnify/ENA metagenome assembly ERZ723886 | reverse complement strand
ACATTAAGTATGAATTAGTTGGCTAATTTTATAGGATTTACTGAATATCCCTAAATACGTATTCTTGCAGGTAAAGAATATCAGTTCATTTGTTAGATAAATGAATGATTAATTCTTTGATATACAGTGATTAATGTCGTTTGCAATCATCTTTCCGCATCAAAGGTTCCTCATCGGTTCAAAAAACGGTCTCTGCTTATATTTATCAAATTAGCAACTTGAGATGGGAGAATTTCAATTCTCCCATCTCCCTTTATTTCTCTCCCTTTATTCTATTTTTTGTATATCAGTTTGTTACCCCCTCCTTCGCCAAAGAGACTGTCGCCCAATGTAGTGATTTGGTCTCCTGTGGCCACTACGTAGCGAAGATTGTCACACCCCATAAATGCACCGAACTCGATAGCTGTCACACTGGGAGGTAATTCTACAGTACCGCATAATCTGCCGCAGTTACTGAATACGCGCTGTCCGATTACTTTCAGTCCGTGAGGTAACTTTATCCGTAGCAGATATTTTTTTTGGGAGAAGGTGAAGTCGGGTATGGATACGGCATTGGTCTTTGATATATCTACGGCAACCAGATTGGGCATATAGTCTCTTATCAATTTAAAGTCGTTATTGTCCAGCTTCCCTTCTACTGTGAGGAAGTTTATGTCTCTGGGTTGCAATCCTGCTCTTTGGATTTCACTTTCTAATGTGCCCATTGCTCCTACTTGCAGGGTGACCTCCTGTGGCTCTCCTTCAATAAAGGCGAATGATTTCCAATTGTTTTTCAAACGATATTCATCGCTGCTACCTAAGGGTACGAAAATGGCAGTAATACTGTCTGCTAATCCTTCCGGCAACAAGTTGGGCGGTGTTTTCTTTTTAATCTGGCAGATGGCAAGATTGTCACAACCTTTGAAAGCGGCGTCTTCTATGTTTTTAGTCTTTTCCGAAAGAATGACTTTCCTCAATGAGAGCTTTCCTTTGGCTTGTCCGTTTTCTACCCGGCAAAAAGCATAAGCAGGGATAAAGTTGGGCATATATACATAGATTTTATCGGGGTATGTTCCGCCCTTACCGGTATACATTTTGATTTCCGCATTAGAGATATCCAGTACTTCTAAGTTTTGAAACTCGTCGCGGAGGTGTTTGAAGTCTTCTGCATTGATTTTTCCTGTCAGGGTGAGGTGAGTAATGCTATTGGCCTCGTCTTCTGTCATTAGAGAAATCAATGTTCCTGCTTTGGGAACAAAATATTGTTTACTAACTGGTTGTGCCGCTACGTTCAGCGCTGTTGTAGCTAATAATATACCTATAAATAAATGTTTTATTTTCATGATTGAAGTTTTATTCAGACAAATATACAGAAAAAAGAGAGATTGAACCGGCCTTTTTGATTTTTATAGTTATTTTTGCTTTCGGATTAACAATTTATAAAATGGAACAAGAAGATATTCAGAAAAAAGAATCTAAAGGGGCTCACGTGCTTGTAAGCTTATCTGTCTATGTGGTGGCATTTTTATTTCTTTCCGTGGTTTTTTCGATGTTGGGGTATATCGTCATCGGACTTCCCGGAACGAGTTCGCTTACTCTTTCCCAGTATGCGATTATTCAGTCGGCCACATTATTGGCGGCGGTTCTTCCAGCATATTTTATTCTTAAGTATTTTGATCATCGGCCGTTATCAGACTTGGGGCTCAGCATCAAAGGGCGTGGAAGAGATATCCTGTATGGATTATTGGCTGCTGTGGTTTTATATGGTGTCGGTTTTGGGCTTTCGTTGTTATCGGGAGAGGTGAAAGTGACGGGAGTACAGTTGAGTGTGGTTGATTTGGCCGGTAGCTTTGGTGTTTTTATTCTGGTTGCTTTAACGGAAGAGATAATGGTACGTGGATATATTTTGGGACGTTTATTACGGACACGGCTTAATAAATTTCTTTCTTTGGGAATTTCTTCTGTCTTGTTCTCTTTGATGCATTTCTTCAATCCGAATGTTGCCTTTTTGCCTTTATTGAATTTGGTGTTGGCGGGATGCCTGTTAGGAGTTACTTTTCTTTATACACGTAATTTATGGTTTCCCATTTCATTGCATCTGTTTTGGAATTGGCTGCAGGGGCCGGTTTTGGGGTATAAAGTAAGCGGTACTATACTATGTTCTTCTTTGTTGCAGTTGCAATTTCCGGATAATAACATTTTGAATGGGGGGGATTTTGGATTCGAAGGTTCTATTATCTGTACGGTATTAATGATTCTGATGACGGGATGCATCATTTGGTATTTTGAAAGAAAAAAACAGATGTCTTTTTAGTTTTTAGACAAAAGAACAGAAGAACATATTTGATTTCATTTTTTTGTTCTCCTGTTCTTCTGTCTAAAAAGATATAGGACGTTACCTGATGTATGGAGCAATCGTGTTTAGTTTTGTTCTACACCGATCATGGTCAATTGTATCCGTTTTCGGGCATAATCTACACTTAGGATTTTTACCATTACATGCTGGTGAATGGACACCACTTCCGTCGGGTCAGAGATGAAACGTTCGGCAAGCTGTGAGAGATGCACCAATCCGTTCTCTTTAATACCTATGTCTACAAAGGCACCGAAGTTAGTAATGTTGCCTACGATACCGGGAAGTATCATCCCCTCGCGCAGGTCATCGATTGTACGCACGTTTTTATCAAATTCAAAAGCTTTGATTGTCTGACGCGGGTCACGTCCCGGCTTCTCAAGTTCCTGCATGATGTCTTGCAAGGTCGGCATACCTACTGTGGAAGTCACGTATGCCGATATATTAATTTTTGTACGTAATTCTTTATTACCGATCAATTCTGCAACACTGCATTTCAAATCTTTTGCCATCTGCTCTACGATGCAATAGCTTTCGGGATGTACGGCAGTATTGTCCAACGGATTCACGGCTTGTGGAATGCGGAGGAATCCGGCACATTGTTCGAAAGCCTTTGCGCCCATACGCGGGACTTTCATCAACTCCTTGCGTGAACCGAAAGCACCGTTTTCCGTACGATAGTTTACGATATTCTGTGCCAACTGCGGACCGAGCCCCGAAATATACGTCAACAAGTGGCTGCTGGCTGTATTCAGATTTACACCTACCAGGTTTACGCAATTTTCCACTGTCTGGTCGAGTGCTTTCTTAAGTTTACTCTGGTCCACATCGTGCTGGTATTGTCCTACACCGATTGATTTCGGATCGATTTTTACCAATTCGGCAAGTGGGTCCATAAGGCGGCGTCCGATGGATACGGCACCGCGTACGGTTACATCATATTCCGGAAATTCATCACGTGCTATTTTGGAGGCAGAATAGATCGATGCCCCTTGTTCGCTGACAACGAATACCTGTAAAGGACGGTCGAACTGCTGGGTGGTAACGAAATATTCCGTTTCCCGGCTGGCCGTACCATTACCGATGGCAATTGCTTCTATCTGATAAGCTTCCACCATCTTGCGGAGTTTGGCGGCTGCTTCTTTTTTCTTTTCTACCGGTGGATGCGGATAAATGTTTTCATTGTGTAGCAGATTGCCTTGTGCGTCCAGGCAAACGATCTTGCAACCTGTACGAAAACCGGGGTCTATGGCCAATACCCGTTTTTGTCCCAATGGAGGGGCGAGCAGCAGTTGGCGCAGGTTTTCTACAAACACGCGAATGGCTTCTTCATCGGCTTTTTCTTTCGTGATGGCGGCAAATTCTGTTTCAATGGATGGTTTGAGTAAACGCTTATATGCATCCTGTACGGCTTCTGCTACTTGGCGGCCGCATTCGTTGTTGCTGCGAACAAACTGGCGTTCGAGCCTTTCGATACATTCCTCGTCATCCGGACTGATGGATACTTTCAACATCCCTTCGGACTCTGCACGACGAATGGCCAGCAGGCGGTGGGAAGTGCAACGTTTCAGAGGTTCGGAGAACTCAAAATAATCGCGGTATTTAGCTGCCTCTTCTTCTTTGCCCTTCACTACTTTGGCGCTGATTACGGCTTGCCGGCTGAACTGATTGCGTATGGCGTTACGGGCTCGTTCGTCTTCATTCACCTGTTCGGCTATAATATCACGTGCACCCTTCAAGGCATCTTCTATTGTTTTCACGTCTCCTTTCACGAAGGAGCCGACTTTGGCTTCGAGGTTGTTTTCACGTTGCAGCATCAGTGTTACGGCAAGTGGTTCGAGGCCTTTTTGCCGGGCAGCTTCCGCTCTGGTTTTTCGTTTGGGTTTGTACGGCAGGTAAATGTCTTCCAATTCAGTGGTATCCCAAGTATCGTCGATACGTTTTTGCAGCTCGGCGGTTAATTTGCCCTGCTCGCTGATCGTGCTGAGGATGGTTTCTTTACGTTTGGCCGTTTCGCAAAGTTTATCGTATTGGTTTTTAATATTTTCTATCTGTACTTCGTCCAGGCCTCCCGTTACCTCTTTACGGTAACGGCTGATAAAAGGGATGGTAGCGCCGTCTTTTAGTAAATTCAGAGTGTTGTTGATCTGCTTTTCCGATATATTCAGGGCGGCAGAAATCATTTTGTGAAATAATTCCATAATTGCTTTTATAATGATTTGCTGACAAATGTACGTATTAATCTTCTATTGGATACTAATTTTTAGTATATTTGCGGCAACAAAATACATGCAATAAGAATTATGCTGTCATTTACCAGATATGTTTTCTCCTGTCTCTTTACCATCGTCTTTTTTTTGCCGGCGGTGGCTTATGCAGCTCAGGATGCACAGTCTATTCTGATCATTTGCTCTTATAATCCGGCCGCTCATCAAACTTCCGTCACCATCTCCGATTTCATGGATGAATATACCAAATGTGGCGGGAAATACAATATAGAAATTGAGAATATGAACTGCAAGAGTTTCTCTGAATCTCCCAAATGGAAAGGGATGATGCAGCAGATACTTTCCAGATATAAAGGAAATGAACGTCCGGAACTCATTATTTTATTAGGGCAGGAAGCTTGGGCGGCATATTTGTCACAAGAAGACTCGCTGGTGGCAAACATACCTGTCATGTGTAGTCTGACAAGTCGCAATGCGGTTATTCTGCCGGAAGATACTACTGACTTAAAGGAATGGATGCCCGAAACGGTGGATTTCTTTTCGGATCATTTGGGGCATCGAAGGGTAAAGTCCGGTTTTATATATGACTATGACATTGAAGGTAATATTCGTATGATTTTGCATTTTTATCCTGATACACGTCATATCGCTTTCATTTCGGATAACAGTTATGGCGGAGTTGCCATGCAGGCACTTGTCAGGGAGGAAATGAAGAAATTTCCCGGACTCGATCTGATATTATTGGACGGGCGTTCCAATACGATTTATAGCATTATGGATAAGTTTCACCATTTGCCGGAGCATACGGCGGCGATGGTAGGAACCTGGCGGGTGGATATGAATGAGAGTTACTTTATGAGGAATGCCACTTATATGATGATGGAAGCTAATCCTAATGTTCCGGCTTTCGCTCCGGCATCGGTAGGGTTGGGGTATTGGACCATTGGCGGAGTGATTCCTGCTTATCGTCCATTGGGACGTGATATGGCTCGTGAGGCTATCCGCAAATTTGCCAATCCCAATGATACGGCTTGTCATGTGGAAGTGATAGGCAGTAAAAACGTACTTGATTATAAGAAAGTAAAAGAGCTGAAACTGGACGTAAAATCTTTTCCTGCCGATATGGAAATTATCAACCAGCCGGTTTCGTTCTATCAACAATATACTTATCAGATATGGGCTGTTTTTGCAATCCTGATGATTTTGATAGGCGGACTTGTGGTTTCTCTTTTCTTTTATTTCAGAACCAAGCGTTTGAAGGATGACTTGGAGAGGTCGGAAGTCGATTTGAGTGATGCAAAAGTCCGTGCAGAAGAGTCTATTCGTCTTAAAAGTTCTTTTTTGGCCAATATGAGTCATGAAATCCGTACACCTCTGAATGCTATCGTAGGTTTCTCTGATGTGTTGACCGACGAAGGTATTTCCAATGAAGAAAGAGAATCTTATTCGGAGATTATAAAATCCAACTCCAGCTTATTGCTGCGGTTGATTAATGACATACTCGATCTCTCTCGTCTGGAAGCTGATAGAGTACAAATGACTTGTGAGGCGTGTGATGTGATTCAAGTGTGCCGGCAAGTGCTGACTTCCGTTGATTTTTCCCGTAAATCGAATAATAAATTTGTAATTGCCAGCGATTATGAGAGTTTTGTATTGACTCCGGATGTGCAGCGTTTGCAGCAAGTTATAATTAATTTATTATCCAATGCGGCTAAGTTTACTCAAGACGGGGTTATAACATTGGGCTTTTCGGTGGACGGGGAACAGAAGTTTGCACTCTTTTCCGTAACCGATACCGGTTGTGGAATCCCGAAAGAGAAGCAGAAACTGGTATTCGAGCGTTTTGAAAAATTGAATGAATATGCACAGGGCACAGGATTAGGGCTTTCCATTTGTAAACTTACCGTTGAAAAATGGGGAGGAGAGATATGGGTTGATCCGGATTATACCGGAGGTGCCCGCTTTGTGTTCTCAATGCCCGTGTCGGAGTAGTTTTGTTGCATATTGGAATTTGAATGATATTTTTATGAAAAAGTTTGCTTTTATTTTTGTCGTATTGTTTGGCTTTGCTCTGTCGTTGACAGCGCAGGAACGTGAAGTAAAACTGAAAATCGTACAGACCAGTGATGTACACGGTAATTATTATCCTTATAATTTTATAACTCAAAAGGACTGGGCCGGCAGCTTGGCGCGTGTTCATGCTTTTGTACGGAAAAAACGGGAAATTTATAAAGATAACCTTATTTTGCTGGACAATGGTGATATTTTGCAGGGGCAGCCCACTGCTTATTATTATAATTATATAGATACGGTTTCGCCTCATCTTTGTGCCGAAATGATGAACTACATGGGCTATGATGCGGGCAATATGGGGAATCATGATGTGGAAACCGGCCGCCGGGTGTTCGACCGTTGGATCAGTGAATGTAACTTTCCGGTATTAGGAGCCAATATTATTGATACGGCTACCGGTGAAACTCATTTAAAGCCTTATAAGGTGATGGAACGCGACGGAGTGAAGATAGTCGTATTGGGCATGATTACGCCTGCCATTCCTGCATGTCAGAGAATTTATGGAAAGGACTGCGTTTCGATGATATGGAGCAGACTGCAAAAAAGTGGATGAAAATTATCCGTGAAAAGGAAAAACCGGATCTTGTTATCGGATTGTTTCATGCCGGGCAGGATGCTTTTTTAATGTCGGGTAAATATAATGAAAATGCATCGTTGAACGTTGCGAAGAATGTTCCCGGATTTGATATGGTATTGATGGGGCATGATCATGCGCGCGAATGCAAAAAGATTGCGAATGTGGCAGGAGATTCTGTATTGATTATCGATCCGGCAAGTAATGCGGCGGTGGTGTCTAATGTTGATGTGACGATAAAGCTGAAAGACGGGAAAGTGCAGAGTAAAGAGATAAAAGGGGTTCTTTCTGTTACGAAGAATTATGGTGTCAGCGAAGAATTCATGCAGAAATTCGCTCCTCAGTACAATACAGTGGAACAGTTCGTATCCAAAAAGATAGGGACTTTTACCGAAGATATCTCTACCCGCCCGGCTTTTTTCGGTCCATCGGCTTTCGTTGATTTCATTCACTCGCTGCAACTCGATATTTCCGGTGCAGACATCTCGTTGGTTGCTCCTTTATCATTTGATGCGGAGATTAAGAAAGGGGATATTCATGTGAGCGATATGTTCAATCTTTATAAATATGAGAATATGCTCTATGTGATGACACTCTCGGGAAAAGAAATCAAGGATATTCTTGAAGACTCTTATTATATGTGGACCAATCAGATGAAATCTCCGCAAGATCATTTGTTGTGGTTTAAGGAAAAACGTCGCGAAGGAGCGGAAGATCGGGCATCGTTTCAAAATTTCAGTTTTAATTTTGATTCGGCAGCAGGAATAATCTATACGGTAGATGTGACCAAACCGAAAGGAGCGAAGATCACGGTTGTCAGCATGGCGGATGGCGCACCGTTCGATTTGAATAAAGTATATAAAGTTGCTTTGAATTCATATCGTGGCAATGGGGGAGGAGAACTTTTGACTAAAGGTGCCGGTATCCCCCAAGAACAATTAAAAGACCGTATTATCTTTTCCACGGACAAAGATCTCCGTTTCTATCTGATGAATTATATTGAGAAGAAAGGGACACTCGATCCCCGTGCATTGAATCAATGGAAATTTATTCCTGAAGACTGGACGGGGCCGGCGGCAAAAAGAGACTATAAATACTTATTTAGTGATTAGTGATTTTGTGATAAGTGATTAGTGTCATTCGGCATCATAACGCAGCCTGCCAATCACTTATCACTAACCGTTTGTCACTAATCATTTATCGCTTATCACTAAATTATTAATCACTAACTGCGTGGCTGAGAATTTGAATATTATATCCGGTAGCAAGGAAGAACAGTATGCTTCTTTATTACCCCAGATAAAGTCTCTTATTGAGGGAGAGACAGATCTGATCGCTAATTTGGCTAATGTGACTGCGGCTTTGAAAGAAACTTTTCATTTCTTTTGGGTGGGTTTTTATCTGGTGAAAGAGGATGAGTTGGTGCTTGCACCTTTTCAGGGGCCGATAGCTTGCACGCGTATCCGAAAAGGAAAAGGGGTGTGCGGGACGGCTTGGCGGGAAAAGAGGACTTTGGTAATACCGGATGTCGATGCGTTTCCGGGACATATTGCTTGCAGTTCTCTTTCACGATCAGAGATTGTAGTGCCTTTGATGAAAGAAGGTGAAGTGTGGGGAGTTTTGGATATCGATAGTGAGTTATTGGGTATGTTCGATGAGATTGATAAAGAATATCTTGAACAACTTTGCGGCTATTTATGAATCTATTGTTAAAATAGTCATTTTTTATTTAAAATCCTTCCAGATAATACTTATCTTTGCACTTTCAATTTTAAACTAAAAGAGTATAACAGTTGAGACGTGTAAAAAGAGTTCTATCATCCCTTCTGTTGCTGACGCTATTTATTGTGTATCAGGTGAGCATTACGATGTTTACCCATGTACACTATGTAAATGGAGTCATGGTAGTACATTCTCACCCCAGTCATGGCAAACATACCCACTCTAAAATTGAAGTTGTAATCATTGCCCGTCTGTCCTCGTTTCATTCATTGGAGGCAGATGCGCCTATCCATATAGAAGCGATACGTCCGTTGCTTTACTGCTTGCAGCAGCAAACGGATATTCCTGTTATGCCGGAGACACACATGCGTGTAGTGTCTCTTCGTGCTCCGCCGGTAGTAAGAATAGGATAAATATTTATTTTTTTCTTACTTATACATTATACATATCTATTTTTTATATCAGAATGAAGAAATCTATCATCCTGCTCATGCTTTTGTGCCTGAGCATGATTACTTATGCCGTCAATCCTATTAAGGAAGGCAATATGATTTCCGGCCACGTTATTGTGAAAGGAACCGAAGAGAATATCCCTTATGCTACGATACGCATTATCAGTTATAACGGAGGAAGTGTCCCCGATAAATACCGTGCATCGGGGGCGGTGTCTAATGATGAGGGGCAATTTGAATTTCGTCATCTTACCCCGGGTGAATATACTTTGCAAGTACAGGCGATGGGGTATAAGACTCAGCAAAAGAGTGTGACAGTCAGCAAGGATTTTACGGCCGTTCTCCATTTTCAGATGGAAGAGGAAAGTTTTATGACTGATGAAGTTGTTGTATCGGCCAATCGCAATGAAGTGAACCGTCGTGAGGCTCCCGTAGTGGTCAATGTGATGAGCGCCAAACTTTTTGAGGCGGTAAATTCTACTGATCTTGCAAAGTCGTTGAATTTTCAGTCCGGGCTTCGCGTGGAAAACAACTGTCAGAACTGTGGCTTTCCGCAAGTGCGTATCAATGGTCTGGAGGGACCTTATTCTCAGATATTGATAAATAGCCGTCCGATTATCAGTGCCCTTTCCGGGGTGTATGGACTGGAACAGATTCCGGTAAATATGATCGAGCGGGTAGAAGTCGTGCGTGGCGGCGGGTCGGCTTTGTTTGGTGCCAATGCCGTGGGAGGAACGATTAATATTATCACAAAAGATCCTGTCAGCAACTCTTTTCAGGTATCCAGTATGATGTCGAACATGAACGGTAAGTCTTGGGAACAATACATGGGGGGGAATGTCTCGCTGGTAGCCAAGGATAATAGTTACGGTATTGCTCTTTATGAGACATATCGCAACCGTAATCCGTATGATGCTGATGGAGACGGCTTTTCCGAATTGGGAAAACTGAATATGAATACTTTCGGGATGCGTGCTTACTACCGTCCGTCTTACAATAGCCGTATTAATATAGAATACCACACCACCAACGAGTTCCGTCGTGGTGGGAATAAGTTTGACTTGCAACCGCATGAAACGGATATTACCGAACAGACCAAACACATTATCAATAGCGGTGGTTTGAGTTACGATCATTATTGGAACGAGGCAAAACACAAAATGTCTTTATATGGCTCTATTCAACATACGGATCGTAACAGTTATTACGGTGCGCAACAGAATACCCAGGCCTATGGTAAGACAAAAGATCTGACTTGGGTGTTGGGTGGCATGTATGTAGGTCAGATGGATAATTGTTTCTTTGCTCCTGCAACCTTTACCGGTGGTTTCGAATATCAAGACAACTCGTTACACGATGTTATGACCGGCTATCACCGTGATATGAAACAGAACGTCCGTGTGGCAGGAACTTTCATCCAAAACGAGTGGCGTATGAATCAGTTGGCAATGCTCGTCGGATTGCGTATGGATAAACATAATCTGATTGACAAGCTTATTTTTAGTCCGCGTGTGAACTTGCTTTATAAACCTACTGATAAATTTCAGGCACGTCTGACTTACTCTACCGGTTTCCGTGCTCCGCAGGCTTATGACGAGGACCTGCATGTTACAGCCGTAGGAGGTGAGGGCATTCAGATAAAACTGGCCGATAACCTTCGTGAAGAACGTTCTAACAGTTATAGTGGCTCTGTGGACTGGACTTTACCAATCGGGCACTGGCAGGCGAATATTCTGCTTGAAGGATTTTATACGGATTTGCGTCATGTATTCATGCTTACTAATATCGGTGAGGATGAAAACGGAGATATAATTAAAGAACGCCGTAACGCACATGGTGCCCGTGTGTACGGTGCAAACCTCGATGCAAAGATTGCCCACGGACGTGAAGCGCAATTCCAGTTAGGATTTACGGCGCAACGTAGCCGCTATACCCGGGATGTAGTGTGGCGTGAGGAAACTGAGGAGGGGCTTCCCAATCTGACTACCCGTCGTATGCCTCGTACTCCGGATTATTACGGATATTTCACTTTTACTTCTGCACCGACGAATCATTTTGATTTTTCTTTGTCGGGTACTTATACCGGGAAAATGATTGTGCCTCATATGGCCGGTTATATTGATGAAGACCGTATGGAGAATACTCCCCAGTTCTTTGATCTTAATCTGAAACTGAATTATACCTTTATATTGCATGACCACATCAAATTACAACTGAATGCAGGGGTACAGAATATCTTTAATAGTTTCCAGAAAGATCTGGATAAGGGTGAATTTCGTGATTCCGGCTATTTTTATGGCCCCACGCAACCGAGGACTTATTTTATCGGCGTTAAGATAACGAATTGATTTATGCCGATAGGATATTTTCTGCATGATTCTCAAAAAAGGTAATGCAGACCAGTGAAAAGTGCGATGTCATTCTCTTGTGAATGCATCGCACTTTTTTATTTAAGAATCAGAAAATGAACATTGTATAGGGGATAATAAAGAATTTATCTTTAGGATTGTTCAGATTTCCTAATAAATGGAGAAATGGGATAGTATTAATGGAATTTATATATATATTTGCGAAAAAATACGATAAAATGGATAATGAAGTAATCCCACAAGTGAACATCTCTTCTGAGCACGGACTGCGGAAGATAGATTTTATAGATAATGATTTTGCTATATTCAACGATGTTTGGGATATTCCTATGGATGAATATCCAAACCGTATAAATGCGGCCGTAATAGCGGTTTGTCTTGCCGGTGAAGGTACCGTTTGCATAAATTTGCAGGAATACAAACTGACTGCCGGCAATTTATTGATGACCCTTCCTGAGCAGATTATTCAAAGTTTAGGTAGAAGCGATGACTTTTCCGGTGTTTTTATTGCTGTCTCACCACAGTTTATCGACCGGACTTTTACACAAATGAAAGAACTGCTCTCCTTTATGTTTTATATCAAAGAACACCCTTGTATCCCTCTGAACAAAGAGGAGCAGGAGTGTATGATGGAATATCACTCTTTTTTATGGAAAAAAGTAAAGATGAGAGATAATGCATTCCGTAAGGAGATAGCGAAAGGTATTATTGCTGCTATGTTCTATGATATCTATAATTTTTGCCGCAAGCACATGCCTGCGAATGAGATTCGCCCTAAGAGCCGGAAGGAAGAGCTTTTTGAGAAATTTATGCGTGAAGTTTCCGCCAATTATAAAATAGATCGTTCGGTGACGTTTTATGCCAATAAACTGTGTCTTACTCCTAAACATCTTTCGGGTGTGGTGAAAGAGGTGAGTGGCAAGACGGCCGGTGAGTGGATTGATAATTTTGTAATTTTGGAAGCTCGTGCCTTATTGAAGTCCTCTGAAATGAGTGTACAGGAAATAGCCGAATACCTCCATTTTGCCAATCAGTCTTTCTTTGGTAAATACTTCAAGCATTATGTAGGTATGTCTCCTAAAGAATACAGGCGGAGCTAAGCAAGCTTATAATACTCCCGAACGAACCCGGCTCAATGTTTCCGGAGTCATCAGCAGGTACGAAGCAATGTGTGACAGAGGTGCACGCTTGATAATTTCCGGATGATGTTCAAGCAATAAATTATAGCGTTCTCTTGCCGTTTCAAAACGCCAGGAGTCCGCTTTTACTTGTGAAACGATCAATGAATATTCCAGCACCTTTCTGTAGAACAGATTGATCTCCGGGCATGTTTCCAGTAATTTTTGCAATACTGTATAAGGAAAAAGATATATAACCGATTGTTCCAATGCTTCCACCATCAGCCGGGTGGGCTCTTGCTTGAGAAGACTTTCGATGCACATCACTATACAACCTTCATAAGAGAAGTGTTCGGTCACGTCTTTACCATTTTTATAATAAAATTGGCGAACCATACCTTTCCCTACAAATATCAGATCGTGTGCTATTTGTCCCTCGTTCAGGATAATCTCACCTTTATTTACGTTTTTGCGTATCAAGACTTCTGCCAGTTGCTGGCGTCCTTCTTTACTCATTTCTGGAAATCTGGAATTAACTACAGCGTCTACTGTTTCTTTTAATATGTCCATAGCGTCTTCTGATATCTTATTATTGGGTTGTGTTTGCAAAAGTACAAAAACGCTTGACGTAAATCAATAAATAGGGATAAAAAGATTTGTTTTTGCTTTAGATCAATTCGTTTTATTTTCAGACCGGTTACATTTGCATCGTTTTCAAAAGGTACACACAAATATAAGATTAGTTATGAAAAAGGTAATTAGATTGTTAGGTAAAATCGGACAAGCTGATCCGATGATTTGGGGATATGTAATGTTACATTGATTGTTCCCCTTTTTGATTAAAAACAGTTAGTTTTAGGTATTAGTTAAATTATTAGTTATGAAAAAGGTAAAAAGTGTATTTGTCTGGTTTATTGAACGGACAAATAACAATGCCGGCAGTGTATGGGGTTTTTAAAGCTATCTCCATACTTGCTTTTAATTAGGACTTGATTGAAATTATCGTTAAAGAGGGGCTGTTTTTAATAATGGCTCCTCTTTTTGTTTAGTGGTTATCGTAAGATTTTATTTGCCATCAAATTTAAT
>ENA-UOJC01003721-UOJC01003721.1-human-gut-metagenome-genome-assembly--contig:-C104-NODE-3721-length-13967-cov-4.120759_pt1 | contig 13967 bp, 10 predicted proteins | sample MGYA00242339_ERZ723886 | MGnify/ENA metagenome assembly ERZ723886 | reverse complement strand
GGTAAAGGATTTGACGCTGCAGATTGCTGACATCCACCCGGTCAAAATCAGCAATCCCGATCGTACCGACTCCTGCTGCTGCCAGATAGAGGCTGACGGGAGATCCAAGTCCCCCCGCCCCGACTACCAGCACCCGGCTTTCCGCCAGCTTTTTCTGTCCTTCTTCTCCTACCTCCGGCAGGAGAATATTTCTTTTATAGCGTTCTTTGTCTATCTCCAAACCAGCGTCTCCTTTCTGAATCAACCGCCCCCCAGTAAATGATAAATCTTCAAATCATCTGCTTCCTCAAGTGTTACTTTATCATAGTCTTCTGGCCAGACCAGCTGCCCATTTACCTTCACGACCAGCTTGGGCCAGGTAAATTTCATGTGTTCCATCACACCCCTGATTGTCAGTCCTTCATGCCAGTCCGGATATGGACGGTTATTCAGTACCATGATATCCACTTCCTTTCTGCAACGTATTAATGAATAGTCTTACTGAAGCGGCTCAACTACTTCCAAAAGCTCCGGAAGATCCATGCCAAGCTCTTTCAGGTGTGCAATTGTCGGAACGCCGTTTAAATTCCAGCCGCGCTTCGGATATACCGCATCAATCAGCTTCTCATATTCCCCTTCTCTGTGCTTTCTGGTCGCAGCCATCTTTTCCTTTAAGGACATTTTTTCGACTTCTTCTTTTGTAAAACCAACCAGCTCTACCAGCTGACCATCGTAGCGCTCCTGACGGGACAGATATTCTTCTTCCGTAACCGGTCCCTGGGAGCGGTATGGAATCGCATCGTCCGCACGCAGTCCCTTGCCCAGACGAATGTTGAAAACACGCTGGAAATTGTAGACACGCTCGGACATTTTAATCATCTCATCCCTATCAATCTTGACTCCAGTAACACCATAATAAAGATCCAGATAGTTATCTACGTGCTCCGGTACCTTCGCCGGTTCATCGGTCAGGCTGTTGTCAGCCGGTACAATATCATTCCACGGCAGCTTGCAAAGTCCCAGAAGACCAAACCAGGTTCTAAACATCGGATAGTAATACAGCGCCTCCGCCTTATCCTCAAAGGTAGGGATCTGGTTATTTACCTGATCCATGAAAATCAGCCATGCCTCATCATGCTGCGGTCCCTTATTGGTCAGACCATAGCCGCCCTGCTGCGCCAAGGATTCTTTGGAAGCATACTCTGAATATTCAAGTCCCTTCTGTTCCATCGCAATATCATTCATGAAATCCATATCGCCCCAGCCCTGTGCTGCAAAATACTCTTTCTGCTTGTGGCTTCCAAGTGCCGCAATCTTGCCAAAGCCTTCGTTTCGCGCCATCTGGTGCAGCAGCTCCAACTCCGCCTCTGCATTGCCCCATACAAGCTCCAGACCGCCGGTTCTCTCCTTATTCAGGATACCATTTTCATAGCATTCCATCAGGAAGGCAGTCATGGTGCCAAAGGAAATCGTATCAATGCCATATGTATCACAGTAGAAATTCACTTCCAGGATTACCTGCGGATCGGTTACGCCGCAGTTCGGACCAACACCGGCTGCTGTCTCATACTCCGGACCATCCACACATACTTTATGTCCCTTATACGGACCTGTCTTTAATTCAAACTGATCGGCTGTTTTAGCACACGCCATCGAACATCCATACCAACATCCGTCCGCTCCGCCCTGGGTCAGCCATTTATTTCTCCATACCTCCGGTGCCATCTCATCGATCTTATCCGTTCCGCCATATTTATAATTGCGCGTCGGCAGAATATCATAATCGCTCATGATACGCAGGGAGTATGCTGTTCCGGATTTACGCATTGAATTCTGTTTGTCATCCTGTGTCGCCACCTCACGATGGAATTTCAGACCATCCCGGTTCAGGATACTGATATCATATACATGGTTCAGATTTGCTTTTACGCCTTTAAAATGGCATACCAGCGCTTTAATGTGCTTGTCCGCAAAGACACGTCCGATACCACCACGTCCAGCCTGTTTTAAGCGGACTACATTTCTCTTCGGATCATAGAATGTAAAATTCAGCATAGAGAGGTTGCAATGATCCGCCGCTGAACCAGAACATACGACCGCCACGTTTTTGCGATCATTGTCATCCTCCGCATACATGGTTGTCAGCTCTTCTCCCAGTACATGTGCATCTTTATGCTCTAACGGTGCTTTTTCAATTGAAACGGTTCCCTTATTGCCATCGATGACAATAATCACGTCTTCCTCCGCTTTTCCAGTCAGCTCGATCACATCAAATCCGGAGAATTTTAAGAATGGGCCAAAATATCCGCCGACGTTTGAATCAATCGGGATATCTGTCATCGGTGAAATGCTGCATACCAGGCATTTTCCGGTACCGCCGTACTGCGTAATTCCGGCAATCGGTCCTGCCGACATGGTAATGGCATTTTCCGGAGAGTTCCACTTTGTATCCGGCTTCGTTGCATCCCACAGATAACGCAGGCAATAACCTTTGCCGCCGGTAAATTTTTCTTTGACCTCCTGAGGAATGTCGATCATATCGATGGTGTTATCTGTCACATTGATTCGAAGGCGCTTATCCGTATATCCATGATACAGCGGCTTTGGCTCATATGTAACCTGATTGAGAACCGTGTGGGCCTCTTTCATTTTTTTGATTTCTTCCATATCTGCGTCCGCATAACGCGGAAGATCACACATTTTAATCATGCCTTTCTCCTCCCTTTACTCTTCTACCAGACGGATCGCTCCGGTCGGACATGCTTTTACGCACAATCCGCACGCCGTACATTTGGACGGCTCCAGATAATCATCACACTGTACCATAACATTCTCCGGACAGAATCCGACGCACATCAGACAGCCGGCACATTCTTTCTTATTCAGCCGGTAATAGCCTCTGGCATCCTCCGTAATCACACCTGTATTGCATACTTCCGAACATTTTCCACACTGTGTGCACACAGCAATATGGTGGCTTCCATCCTCCTTGTCGGTAATGCGGATGCAGGATTTCATTGGATCCGAAACCTTGTAAAATGCCTTCGAACAGGCTTCTTCGCACTGGTGGCAGCCAATGCAGAGTGATTCATCTTTCTCTAATCGTCTCATCACAGTTCCTCCTTTTTGCCCAATTTCATTATTTCATCCGAAACAGATACATACCCGTCCCGAATCACTTCCAAAAATACGGCTCCTGCCGAAAGGCGGCAGAAAACTCCTTTTTCATGGTAAATACACTCTGGAAAACACTTTTTTCCATACCCGGAGACGCGGAATACCGCCCCTCCCGCCGCCAGAAGATCCCCCGTATTTAACTGGGTGGTATCTATTCCCTCCGTTATCAGGTTTGCCTTGTAGCGGCGGAAGCAGAGTCCCGGTTCTGTCTGCTTCTCCATCCAGTCCCGGGTTTCTCCCGCCAACAGCGAAGTCTGCCTTTCACCTCCCGCTGCATGCCGGTCACCCTCCATTCCGATCCCCCTTCGGAACCAGGCGCTCTCCACGGCTTCTCCCGGCTGTCCCCTCTGCCGGAACACATATAATTCACGCACAACTGCTCCCATCTAATCCCCTCTTTTATAAATATATAATCTCTCCGGTTCTTGCCAGCCCATAACCACCGAGCTTCTCCACTCTCTCTGCAAACTCCCGGCTTTTCAAAACAGCCAGAAAATGCTGTACCGGTGGAAAATCCAGAAATCTGACCGGAATCGCAAAGTCATACTCTTCCCGTCCAATCTCAATAAAATCAAGTCCCATTGCCCTGGCTGCCGACTGGATTCCCATGCCCGCGTCTGCATCGCCGCCGGACACGGCAGCCGCCACTGCCATATGCGTTGCCGCCTCTCTGTCATATCCGTGAATCTCTTCCGGTGAAATACCGGCTTCCTTCAGCTTATAATCAAAAAGGACTCTTGTCCCCGCTCCTCTCTGTCGGTTGACATAATTCAAACCACGCAGATCTTCCATTTCATGGATTCCAAGCGGATTTCCTTTTTTTACGATAATTCCCTGAATTCGCTCAACCCCCTTGACAAGTGCCATTTTTTCACCCGCAAACAGTTTTTTCAGGATCGCAATATTATATTCTCCTGTCTCTTCATCCAGCAGGTGGGTCGGAGCCAGATGCGCCTCCCCCCGCTTTAATGCCATTAAACCGCCCATACTGCCTACATGCGTACTGGAAAGGTAATTACCCGGGTACATACACGGCAGCAAATCTGCCATCACATCCAGAATCAGATCATGGCTTCCGATTGCCACTGCCGTACTTCCAATTTCCTCCAGGGAACGGTATAGCTCTACATCAACGGTATCTCCTGCCTCGACTCCCTCGCTGTTCTGAGGAATCACACAGAACCCGTCTGCCCGCACCAGGCTCATCGCCGCTCCTGCCCCGCGCGCCAGCGGAGACGCGACGAGCTTGTCGCCTACTTCTCCTACTTTCACCCGCACATACTCTTTATGTTTCAGGGATGATACAAGGCGTTTGGATATGACAGCACGCACCGTCGTGCCGGCTGTTTCTGTACGTCCTGCCAGTTTCTGCAGCACAGGAATCACAAAATTTTCAAAGTTGATATAGGCGGATACCGGATATCCCGGAAGTCCGATCACCGGTTTTCCATTGACAATCGCCAATATTACCGGTTTTCCCGGCTTGATTGCCACCCCGTGTACCAGAACCTCCCCCAACTCCCGAAGTACATGAACCGTAAAATCTTCGGTTCCTGCACTGGAGCCGGCATTGACAATCACCATATCATAGTTTTCAACCGCCTCTGCCACCTTTGCTTTCAATGTTTCATACTCATCCGCAATCGGCGGAAAACGATGAGGCGCACCGCCATGTTCCGTTACCAGTGCCTCAAACACTCTCGAATTCGATTCGATGATGTCCCCATCCCTGGGTTCCTGTCCCGGCTCTATGATTTCGGTTCCCGTCGGAAAAATCGCTACCGACGGCTTTTTCAACACCTCAATCTCTGTAATTCCGCCAGACAGGAGAACACCTATATCAATCGGGCGTATCTCATGATAACCGGGCATCAGCATCTCACCCGCTACGATATCTTCTCCGATCGGGCGCACATGCTGCCATGATGCAGCTGCATCCGTAATCTGCACCGAGCCATCCTCCTGCTCCAGCAGATCCTCCGCCATGATAACTGCATCGCATGGTGCGTGAATCGGATCGCCCGTATCCACCACTGTAAAATCTGTACCTGGATATAGGGTAAGTGGTTTCCGCTCCGATGCTCCTTTTGTTTTCTCTGCCTCAACCGCGATTCCATCCATCGCCGCCGCATTGTAAAGCGGAGAACAATATTTCGCATAGACTGCCTCTTTTGTAATCCGGTGCAGACTTTCCGTCACGGGAATCCATTCTGCCTTGGGGCTTAATAATTCCCCCAGTGCTTTCTGGTAAAGGGCTTTTGCCTCCTCCACCGGTGTATTATTCAGATATAAATTTCTCTTTCCCATCTCTGCCTCTATTCTGTTTCCATCAGGCTCTGCCGATCCTTTATTCTCCGCCGCTCTTCTGGAAACAATTCATTTTAAAAACGGTATACCTTCACCTGCTCACCCTTCTTCAGACCCTCCTGATTCATATCAATCAGAACGTAGCCGTCTGCCTCTGCCATCGTCGAAATCAAGCCTGATTTTCCAAATATTGGTTCTGCCTCCAGCCCCTGCGGAGCCATCTGAAGCTTTACCAGCAGGCAGGTTGTTTTTCCGGGTGCCCCCGCCAGGTTCGTTGTCATAAAGGCTTCTAACGGAGGTTGATCCGGCTGACCTGTCACCTGCTTCCAGAGCCACACAAATAATAAGTGGAAAACGGCAAGTGCTGCTGCCGGATGCCCCGGAAGTCCTCCTAACAGCGTATTTTTCTCTTTATCATATCCCAGAATCGTCGGTTTTCCCGGTTTCAGTGCCAGCCCATGGGTAAATACTCCCTCCTTGGAGATGCGGTTTAATATCTCCATCGTCATATCTTTCTTTCCCTGGGAACTTCCTCCGGAGATCAGAATCAAATCACAGGCTTTGACCGCCTCCCGGATTCTCTCCTCTAAAAGTACCTCTTCATCTCTCACCGCCTCTGCCGAAACAAGCTCCAGACCTGTCTTCTTCACATAACAGGACAGCGCCCATGTATTAATATCCCGCACCTGCCCCGGTCCAGGAACCTGATCGATCCTGACCAGTTCGTCGCCCGTCGATAGAACTGCCACCTTCCACGGTTTAAAAACCGGAACCTGCACCACGCCAAGCGCTGCCAATGTTCCCGCCTGCGCCGGACCAATCCGGGTTCCCGCTTTAAGGACTATATCCCCGGTTTTTACATCTTCTCCCGGAAGCACGATGCATTTCCCATACGGAACATTTTCATACAGGGCAACCTCATCTGTTCCGAACCGTTCACTGTATTCTACCATCACCATGGCATCTGCCCCTTCCGGAACCATGCCGCCGGTCGGCACATAGGCGCAGGTACCCGGTTCAATCTTTGATACCGCCGGATGTCCTATCTCTACTTCTTCCAGCACCTTCAGAAAAACCGGGATACTTTCCGTTGCGCCCGCCGTGTCCTTTGAACAGACTGCATACCCGTCTACACTGGAACGGCGGAATGCCGGAATCATTTCCCCAGAGACAATATCTTCTGCTAAAATACGGTCAGATGCATCTGCAAGCGCAACCTGCTCCGTTTCTGGCAGGCATTCTTTTGCCGCTTTAAGCAGACGTTCCCGCGCCTGCACCAGCGTATCAACTTTCAATAACTTCATAGTTCCTCCCTTGCGGCATGATTCTTCTTTGCGAAGGTACGCATCCACGCGAAGTGCTTTTGATTCATAGACCGCCCTCTCCGAATGAAACAAAAAACGAATACAGAAAACATTCCGCTCTCTGTATCCGTTCCTGATGATGCAGTCTGCCTCTTATGGCTTTCTGCTGATATGCACTTATCTACATCAGGCTTTGCTTGCGCTGGCGGAATTTACTGCTCTTTTCCAGAACTTCCGGGTCTTCATCCCGGTCCTCCGAGAGCTATTCCTTTCCAATGCATCGTCTGATGCGGGGAGGCACCCGCGTTTCCCCGGATACCCATTGGCTTTTCTTCCATCCTGTCAATCGGTTCACAGCTTAGTCAGAAAAGCTCGAAATCAACTCTGTATAACTGCCGCTCTCGTGCGACAATTCTCTTTTTCATGATTTTCTACCAGAAATTATACCACATTTTCACAAACTGTGTCAATCATCCCAAGCAAAACTCTTCCCATTTTTTTCATATTCAGCGCAATCGCCTCGCATTTATATTCATATTTCTGAATTTTTTTCATTTTCACGATATGAAACCTCCGTATCTGCCAGATACCGGCGGATGGACGGATGCGACGGGTGAAGAAGGATTTCTTCCGGTGTTCCGGACACCAGAACTTTCCCCTGCTCCATAAAATGTACCTGGTCACAAATCTTGCGGACATGCACCAGCTGATGGCTGATTAGCAGCCATGTCATCTTATTTTTCGTCTGCTGCTCCCGCATCAGCTGTTCAAACAATTCTGTACTGTCAGGATCCAGGTTGGAAAGCGTTTCATCAACAATCACAAACGCAGGGTCAAATACCAGCGCCCTGATAAATGATAATTTCTGCTGTTCTCCGCTGCTCAGGGAACGAGCATACTGATTTTTTTTCTGCAAAAGCCCACATCGTTCCAGCCAGGCATCCATCTTCGCCTCATCTGGGCGAATTCCCCGTATTTTCAGCGGATAGATCAGGTTCTGATACACCGTATCATGCAAAAGATACGGTCTCTGTGTTGTCATCGTAATATCCCGGGGTGTCAGTCCCTCGTAATCAATCCTCCCGTCATCCGGAACCAATATCCCCTGTATCAGCTTGGAAAGAGTTGTTTTTCCGCAGCCATTGGTTCCTATCAGACCATGAACTTTCCCGCTCTCCAGATACAGTTCCTCGATTTGAAGCGTAAACTGACCTATCTTCTTTTGCAGTTTAGAGATTTTCATCCGGTGTCTCCTCCTGTCTGAAATGTTCTGCCAATGTCTGTACCGCAAATGCCAGAAGCATCAGGATCACTCCCAAAAATACCCCTTCATAATAATCGCCTGCACCTTTCAGGGTTGAAATCGCAGTTGTCATTGTCCGGGTGCTGTTTTTTATATTTCCACCTACCAGAAAGACCGCCCCGACCTCACTGATGGAACGCCCATATCCAGACACAACCGCAAAATAAATTTCATTTTTCATTTCACGCAGCAGAAGCCGCGCGGTCTGATGCCGATCAGCTCCCATCGTCCTGGCAAACGCCCGGATCGAAGGTGCCGTGCGGACCGCATATGAATATACCATTCCACAGACGATCGGAGTGATGATCAGAACCTGGGCTGCCACCATTCCCTTGATCGTAAATACCCATCGAAGCGCCCCAAACGGACCTTTTTTTCTCAAAAGCATATATGTGAGCAGTCCGATGACGACCGGAGGTGCTCCCATCAAGGTCCGGTTCACGCGGACTACCAGCTTTTTTCCTGGAAATTTCGTCTGCTCCAGCACAAGTCCCAGAAAAATTCCAAGCATGGACGCAATCAAGGTTGACCAGAAAGACATCACCAGCGTTACCCGGATAGAATCTATCACTCCGACCGTACCAAAAAATTTTGAAAACAGGTTTCCCATATTTTTTCTCCCAGCATATCCACTGAAACACCTTATGTTCTGCAGGCGTTCTCATTTTCTCAATTCTTAATGACAGAAAACCGGAAAAAGTGCATCCTCCCTTCTCCGGTTTCCTGTTTATACATTATAAATTCTGCAAGGTTCAACTGCCTGCTTTATTCGTTTAAATACGCTAATTCCAGCTCTGCCGCATATCATCCGGCAGTATTCTACTTCTGCTCTGCATTCGGGAAGAATAACGGCTCGCCGTACTCCTTTACGCCGTATTCACCGATCAGCGTCTGGATTTCCGGAGAACAGATCCACTTGATAAACGTATTCGCCGCCTCGTTGTTGACATCCGGATATTTCTCCGGATTTACTGCGATAACGCCGTACTGGTTTAAAAGTTCCTTGCTGCCTTCACAGACAATATCCATATCCGGGAAATCTGCCTTCTTGGCAAGCCAGGTACCACGGTCAGACAGGCAGTAGCCGCCTTTTTCATCTGCCATCGCCAGTGTATCAGCCATTCCAGCGCCTGCCGATACATAGTTTGGATTGCTCTCATAATCTGTAATTCCCAGCTTCTCCCAGATTCCGGTCTCCTTGTTATGGGTACCAGAGTTGTCTCCACGGGACACAAATGTCAGCTGCTCGTCCATGATCTGTTTAAATGCAGCGTTGATATCATCCGTCTTTGCAATCGGACCATCCTTCGGTCCTACGATCACGAAATCATTATACATAACCTGGAAACGCTCTACACCGTAGCCGCTCTCCACGAATTCTTCTTCTTTTGCTTTGGAATGAACCAGTATCACATCGACTTCACCATCTTTTGCTTTCTGAATCGCATCACCGGTTCCTACTGCCGTCCACTGTAAGTCAATACCTGTATCCTCTAAAAAGATTGGCTTTAAGTAATCCAGAAGACCTGTATTATCGGTACTGGTCGTCGTTGCCATCAGAAGCGTCTCTCCGGATGCTTCCTTGGTCTCCTCTGCGCTGCTTTCCTCAGCAGCCTCTGCGGTTGTCTCTGCGGCGCTTTCCGCCTCCGTCGTCTCTTTTGCGCTTCCGGAGCAGGCTGTCATAGACAATGCTGTCATGGCCGCCATTGCCAATGCAATGATTCTGTTTGTCTTCTTCATGAAATTGTTCTTCTCCCTTCTTTTGTTTAAGAATACTCTGAAAAACATTTCATCGGAACGAGACTCTGGCAGAGGATGCGCCGCCTTTTACCAGCTGCCTTTCTTCCTAATAAGCAGCAGGTCCTACTTCTCTTTCCAATGCATTTCTTTCCAAATGCGGGAGGCATCCGGGTTTCCCCTGATACCCATTGGCTGTAAACCCTGACAATATACTGTGTTAGGTTTTTCAGCTCGAAATATAGTTTTCCTGGCTTCTGCTGTCCGGGCTCTTCTAATAGTTCCCGAAACATCTTTATACATTTTTACTATACCATGTCAAAATTCCTCTTGTCAACCGGGCAACTTTCACATGAGCGAAATTTTTTCATTTTTTCAAGCTTCTTATTTATTTTGTCTTTTGTTTTCTACTGCTCTTTTCTACTGTTATTCTAGATTTTTAGTCTTTTTTCACTTCTATCTTGATTTCCCCTTTTCATATTTGTGCGATGCTCTTTTAACTGTGCTTAATTTTTTGTTTTTGTTTTATGTTTTATGAATATTCAAATCATTTTATCTTTTCTACAATTTTCACTTTCTTTTCATGCATAATATCCTCACTTTTGCCAATTGTAAGCCCTCATTTTCTATGATATCTTATATGTTATATTAATTTTCTTTTATAGTCATTCCGCATTCCGCTTGTTTCAGCGTGATCGGATGATTATTTTTCAGATTCGTCTGTTAAAAATTAAATTAATACATTTTTTTCAATTTACTCTTGTATTCTTGAGTCGGTTGTAGTATTATAGACTCAGAACTAGAACACAGTCTAGTTTTTTGCAAAGGAGGGGGAAAGGATGGCAGAAACTCCTTACATATTTAACATCCAGAAATTTTCAACGCACGACGGCGATGGTGTCCGCACCACGATTTTCTTCAAGGGATGTCCCTTACGCTGTATGTGGTGCCACAACCCGGAGAGTCAGCATTATTATAAGGAACTGATTTTTCATCATCACAAATGTACCGCCTGTGGTCGATGTGTTGCAAAATGTAAACAGGGAGCCAATTCCATCGTAGACGGCAAGATTGTATTTGACCGTTCCAAGTGTACCGCCTGCGGTGTCTGTACCGACTGGTGCATCACAGAAGCCCGGGAGTTAGCCGGTAAGGAATATACGGTAGATGCACTTGTCAAAGAAGCGATGAAGGACAAAATCTTCTATGAACAATCCGGCGGCGGTGTAACACTCTCCGGCGGTGAAGTTATGGCTTCCCAGCATATGGACTATGTGGAAGAGGTCTGTCGCAAGCTCCACGAGAACGGTGTCAGCGTTTTCATCGACACCAGCGGCTACACAGACTATGAGAATCTGAAGCGGATTCTTCCTTACGTAGATGTTTTTCTCTACGACATCAAAGTGATGGATCCGGAAGGCCACAAGAAGTATATCGGCGTTGACAATTCACTGATTCTAGAAAACTTAAAGAAATTAAGTGATGAAGGCGCAGGTCTTTATATCCGGCTTCCGATTATCCAGCAGGTCAACGCAACCGATGAACACATTGAAAGTGTCATCCATTTCCTGAAAGAAAACAATATTCACGCACGTCAGGTAAACCTTTTACCTTATCATGACATCGGAAAGGGTAAATACGCCAGCCTCGACATGGAGTACCATGATGATGAGATGAGCGTACCGGTGTCCGAGCTTATGGAACACTTTAAGTCCATGTTCGAAGAACAGGGCTTCAACAAAGTCAATATAGGAGGATGATTTAAATGGCAGAGAAAATTGATACTTCATTCGTAATCAACACACCAGAAGGTCTGTTAAAAGACAACGACCGCGGATGTACCGAAAGAATTAAAAGACTGAGAAGACTCAGCCATTCCACCCAGCCACATCTGGATCTGGAAAGAGCCAAAATCGAAACCGATGTTTACAAAGAGTACGAAGGTTCTGTATCCGTACCGGTTTTAAGAGCTCTTGTTCTGAAAGAGTACTTCTCTAAGAAAACTCTTTACTTAGGCGATGATGAGCTGTTAGTTGGTGAAAAGGGTAAAGACCCGCAGTGTTCACCGACATTCCCGGAGCTGTGCTGTCATACTATCGAAGATATGCACATCATGAATGACCGTAAACTGGTTAACTTCACCGTTACCGAAGACGATCTGAAACTTCAGGAAGAAGAAATTATTCCATACTGGAAGAACCGTGCAGTCAGAGAACATCTCTTAAAAGCTATGACCCAGGAATGGAGAGACTGCTATGAGGTTGGTATGTTCACCGAGTTCATGGAGCAGCGTGGACCGGGTCATACAGCCGGCGGCAAGAACTTCTACATCAAGGGCTACGGCGACTACAAGAAAGAGATCGAGCAGGCTATCAAAGAGCTTGACTACTTCAATGATCCGGAAGCTTATGACAAAGAGCAGGAGCTTCGCGCTATGGATATCTCCTGCGATGCTATCATTATCTTAGGTAATAGATATCACGATCTCGCTCTTGAGAAACATGAAGAGGAGAAGGATCCGGTCAGAAAAGCAGAGCTCGAGCAGATCGCAGCTAACTGTGCGGTTGTTCCGGAGCACAAACCTGAGACCTACTGGCAGGCACTTCAGATGTACTGGTTTACACACCTTGGTGTTACAACCGAGTTAAACCCGTGGGATGCATTTACACCGGGCCGTCTGGATCAGCATCTGATTCCGTTCTATGAGAAAGATACCGCTGCAGGTACTCTGGATGATACAAGAGCTCTTGAGCTTCTTGAGTGCCTCTGGGTTAAACTGTTCAACTCTCCGGCTCCGGTTAAGGTTGGCGTAACCTTAAAAGAGTCCGGTACATACGTAGACTTCGCAAACATCAACTCCGGCGGTGTGAAGGAAGATGGTACTGATGCAGTTAACGCTGTTTCTTACTTAATCCTTGACTGTATGGAAGATATGAGACAGAACCAGCCGAACTCCAACGTTCAGATTTCCAAGGTTACTCCGGATAAGTTCTTAAAGAGAGCTTGCGAGATCGCTCGTCAGGGCTGGGGCCAGCCGGCATTCTACAATACCGATGAGCTGATTCAGGAGCTGGTAAATCAGGGCAAATCTCTGGTAGATGCAAGAAACGCTGGATGCTCCGGATGTGTTGAGACAGGTGCCTGGGGAACCGAGGCTTATTGGCTGACCGGTTACTTAAACATCCCGAAGTGCTTACAGCTTGCTCTGTATGATGGCTACGATGTAATGTTCAAAAAACAGATCGGACCGCACACCGGCAAGGCAGAAGACTTCAAATCCTATGACGAACTGTGGAACGCATTCAAGACACAGCTTGAGTACATCATTGATGTTAAGATGCGCGGCAACCTGGTTATCGAGAGAATTTACGCAGAAATGATGCCGGCTCCGTTCCTTTCCATCTGTACCGATGACTGTATCAAGAAAGGTAAAGACTACAACGCAGGCGGTGCAAGATACAACACAAGCTATATCCAGGGTGTTGGTATCGGAACCATTTCCGATGCACTTTCCTCTATCAAGTTCAACGTATTTGACAATCAGAAGTTTACCATGAAAGAACTCATCGACGCTATGAACGACGACTTCAAGGGTCATGAGGATATCCTGAACCTGGTTAAGAATAAGACTCCGAAATACGGCAACGATGATGATTATGCAGATGACATCATGGTAAGCGTATTCAACGAGTACAAAGATTATATCACCGGCAGACCTACCACCAGAGGCGGTGTATATCATGTAGATATGCTTCCGACCACCTGCCACGTATACTTCGGTGATGTTATGATCGCAAGCCCGAACGGACGTCTGGCACATATCCCGCTGTCTGAGGGTATTTCCCCAGAAAAAGGCGCTGATATCAACGGACCGACCGCAGTTGTTAAATCCTGCTCCAAGATGAATCACTGTGAGACCGGCGGTACTCTGCTGAACCAGAAGTTTACTCCGGCTGCTATCGCAGGCGAGAAGGGTATTGACAACCTGGCTGCTCTGATTCGTTCCTACTTCGCTATGAACGGACATCATATACAGTTCAACGTTATCGACCGCCAGACTCTGATTGAAGCTCAGAAGAACCCAGAGGAATACAAAGAACTGATCGTCCGCGTAGCCGGATACAGTGACTACTTCCGTAACCTGGATAAACCGCTTCAGA
>ENA-UOJC01003701-UOJC01003701.1-human-gut-metagenome-genome-assembly--contig:-C104-NODE-3701-length-14035-cov-6.577396_pt1 | contig 14035 bp, 15 predicted proteins | sample MGYA00242339_ERZ723886 | MGnify/ENA metagenome assembly ERZ723886 | reverse complement strand
ATGGCTGTCCCCGGGTTCTTGCTTATCAAACAAACTTTAGGATAGCAGGTTATAAATATCTTTCACCTTTTACTAGTAATGGGGTAGAGTATACGAATTTACTTCATTACGTTTACGCAAAAACGGGGTTGCGTCCTGGAAATTATCCAGAAGAGCCAATGGGACCAAAGGGGATTGTTAATCGTTGGGCAGACTGGATGATAAAGGATTTGAGAGTGGACTGGCGAGGTGATTATTACTTTTTCATGGGAATACCCTATGGAAAAATAATGGTGTTGACAACAGACAGACCAGATATGTGGATTAAAATAGATCAAATGTATAAAACAATAACTCCATAAACTAACTAGATATGCTGAAAGAATTATTGAAACTATTTGTTTTTGCTTTTTTCTTGATTCCAATAGGAAAAATATCTGCTACTGTCAGAACCTTCGAGGCTCCTGTATCATTATCGGAATTATTCGCTCCACAGGCTGACTGGCAAAACGGTATTATTGGAAATGTATCGGGAGGTGGTAATGTCGTTGTTAAGATATACTATAAAGAATCAAATACTTTGGTATATCAGGCAAGCCTAGCGTCTTCGTCAACTACTTACTCTGGAGTTGGGGTTAATTACAAACGTTCAGATTTAGGAAGCGGAGCTACCTATTATCCGGATGTATGGAATAGTCTGGATATTAAGACTGCCCTTTTTGCTATCGAGAGAAAAAGGCAGAAAGCTGATGGGAAATTCCATCGTTATTTGTCGGATGGCATGACATTATCCATCGAAATGACAGAAAATAGAGGGAATATACAAACTGTAAAAATTCCAGGTATAGGTATTGTAGACCATGATGGGGGAAATGCTTTGTTTTATCCTGACCACTATTGTTATGATTTGAAACACAATGCAGATCCCATAACTAAAATATGGAAACGCTTGAAAATGCCACGACTTGATCTGGGAGCTGATGTATTAGTTGCAGCGCACAGAGGATTTTGGGGCGATAATTTAGGTGCAGGCTATCCGGAAAATTCTACAGGAGCATTTGAAGCTGCACAAAAGTATACAAATGTGCTGGAAACGGATATAATGATTACCAAAGATAAAAGGATGGTTATTTCACATGATTATAGTTTGTCGAGATTATCGAATTATTCAGGACCTCTGACCGATTATCTATTTGATATGAATTCCAGCGTATTGAAAGGGTTGTTTCTTAGAAAACGTAATACAGATGTCAGTGCGTACCCTTATTTGTTCTTTGAAAATCTAGTAGATATATTACTGCAAAAGCACATGGTATTGACTGTAGATATCAAAGATGTAAGAGCTAGAAGGGTTAATGGACAATGTGTAGCTAATTGTGATTATGATCCAAAACTTCATGGTGACGCAGCTAAACTAAAGATAAAAGAGAGTTGGATGACTTGTCTACAAACTTGTATTCGGATAGCTGAAGAGAAGAATGCTCTACAATATCTTGCTTTTAAGACTCCATATACGTACGATGAGTTAGCAGCTTATGTTCCTGAAACCACTTTGTGTAAACTTTTGTTTATGCCTGTAATTCAACCAAAACGTAAAGACTTTTTGGATTTTACAGATGGCTGGATAAATCGAGGAGGGAAAAAGGTAATTGCTTACGAAACAAACTTTCTGAATGAAGGGGATCCGTATTTGCAATCATTCACTCGTGATGGCGTTCGTTATGAGAACCTTCTTCATTATGTGTATAAGAAAACAGGGCTACGTTCTGGATGTTATCCTGAGGAACCTATTGGACAAATGGGAACAGTGACCCGTTGGGTGGAATGGAAAATGAAATATACCGTCAATGACCGGCGGGGAGATCATTACTGGTTAATGGCCGTTCCTTACGGGAAGATAATGGTAATGACTTCCGACAGACCGGATATATGGTATAAAGTTAACCAAATTTATAATATGACAGGCCAATGAAAGAACTGCGACACAAGATGAGAATCTGGAGAATACTACTTGTTTTTCTCCTATTGCCTTCCGGAGTATATGCTCAGGATAAACATAGTTATGCTACCCCTTTGGGTAAAAGCATATTCCATCGGGAGGTTAGAGATGCGAATAGAACCGTCTTAAAGATGAGTGAAGTCAGTCCTATATCTGCGGGGATAGATGGATTAGTTCTTGTTTTTAATATGAGACAAGATCTTAGTAAGGTTACTCGTCCTTTGAAACTGGTATCTTTTAATAGTACTTCCGAAGAAGCAAATTCCCATTTAGAAATTTACTATCATCAGGGTACTATAACCATCAGGAGAAAAACGGCTCCGAATTCAGCGTATTATTACGATTATAATTTGTATGATCCTATGTTTACTGTTGACGGAGGAGATGTACAGTGGGAAGTGCATTTATATTTTACGGCCTATTTCCTGTGGATAGAAACCAAAGATACTCGTAAGACCACAAATAATAGGTGGCATGCTCCCATCTTCTTTGGTATAAATTTGCCTCAGATGAATTATATGGGTAATTATTTAGGGCGTTCTTCGTCGTCTTATATAATATTGGGTGATCCGAATCCGTCTACAACGTTTACTATGCCCGGTGAAATCGCTATGTATGAGTTTAAGTATACGGAATTGAAGGATGAGTTGCAAACACATTTTTGTGAAGATAATTAAAAGGAGGTGGTCTATGAAGAATTATATATTAATAATGACATTGTTTCTTACCGGACATTTATACGGTCAGGAAATACCATTACCGAAATGTTGTTTGCCGCTGAATGGTACCAATTCCGAAGATATAATGTCGGGTAAGATGGCCGATATTTATGGAAAAGTTTATTCTCTGGCAGATCGTTTCGGTGCCAAAGGAAAGGCTGTTGCCTTTGATAAGGCTAATAGCTACATTACTATCCCTGTGACTTCAGTTGACGGACAGGTGCGTGATGAAGCTACGTTGACATATTGGATGTATGTAGCTAAAGATTCTATTGCCCAGGCATTCTGGGCAAAAGGTAGTGATGGTGAATTATTGCTTGGAATGAAGAAAAAGGGAATGAGGGCTGTGCTGGATATTTATCATAAGGATGGCCGGCAGAAACTCCTGCCGGACCAGCAATGGATGTGGAGTGATTCTAATTTTACAGAAGGTGAGGGATGGTATTTTGTGGCGGTTACCTATTCTAATGATGGTACACATTTCTATTTAGGCACTCCCAAAGGGAAGATGACTGAGTGTTATTCTGCTTTTGCTCCTGATTGGAATCTGATTACAGAGATATGTATTGGTACGGTAGATGACATTCCGGCTGCCGGAATGGATGATTTTAAAGTTTATGATGCAGCACTTTCCAAAGAGCAGATTTCGGCATTATATCATTCTGAATCACAACTCGGTATGGGAAACGAGGCATTACTCAATGTGGAGACCGGGGCTCCTCTCTATTCTTCTACATGGTATTTTCATTGTATGGGATTGGAAGAGACCTTTCGGTATGCCATGCAGAATCAGACTGATTTGTCTTTTCTAAGTGCGGATACAGGGTATGCTTTGGCTAAGCTGTCCAAGGTGGAATCTGATTATCAGCAGTGGGTTCTGTATCCTGTAAGTGATACGGCGAAAGGACGCATATTTACTATCAGTAATTGTGCAACAGGGATGAATCTGACTGATACGCGTGAAACTGTATTACAACAAGTATCGGATAACACTGATTCTCAAAAGTGGTGTGTGGGTCAGGTTGACGTAAACAATCAAACGAGAGAGAATATAGCGGAAAGTAATAAAATGATTCCTTTATATGAAGAAATCTACTTTGATAAAAGTGCGCAAATTATCCGGATTCATATAAATTTTCCGGAAGCGGAGAATGTAAAAATCCGTATTGCTGATATTCAAGGGGCATTACTGACTGAATTATCTTTGAGTAATGTGACACTTCTGGATAAAAATATCAAGGCATCAACGAATGGTGTATATATTGTTGCGATAGAATCAGAAAACTATCGGCTAAATAGAAAGATTTTTGTTAACAATTAAATTCATTGTATTATGAGAACGAAAAAAGCATACTTAGTAATTGTAATATTACTCTTAGGATCATTGGCAGGAAATAGGGTTTGTGCTCAATTTACACCGGGAGATAGGCTGTCGGAACTGAAGTGGCCATACACTACGAATTTTGATTTCGAACATGGAAATAAAGGATTTGTCCGATTGGTGGGTGCGGATACCCCAAAGGACCAATGTTGCTATTCTATTTTTACAGGAACTTTGCAGGAAGAACGTTTTAGAGTGTCTGCAAATGGAACTGTATCTATTATAGCTCCTTATACATATACAGGTGGCATTCCTTGGGGGGCAGCGTTAAGTTTTCATATGGCTAGTCATACTTATGTAGGAGGGATAATTTGTACTGATAGAAAAATGACTGTTTCTGCGTGTAGTGGAATTGACTTTTGGGGAAGTGCCCAAAATACTGGAACTCCTCATTTTTCAATAAACTCTGATGGTTCAGTAGCTGCCTCTGATGCCATAACTCTGAAAGTAGGGCGAAATGGAGCTCCTACCATTAAAGGTGAAACTGCAGGAAAATGGTTAAGAATAGGAGGAGCGAACGGTATCGCACTTTGGGGAAACAAGAACATGGATGATGAAGATTCACCACATGTATTGATCAAAGACAACGGGGTGACAATAGGTCAAGTGACAAACTCGACTTCTGCCCTGAACGTTGGTGGATCTATAGCTGCAGAAACAGACGGAATTAGAACCTATTTTGGAAAAGATACAGACTACGATGATGCTTGGATTGGCACCAGTTCAAAACATGGACTTTATTTAGGAGCGAATAATAGCAGTTGCATGTATTTGGATACAAGCAATCATATTTATATGGGTATGATTGATACTTTCGTTGCTCAGATACGACAGGATCTTAAAAATAAGTACACTCTGTTTGTTGCCAAAGGAGTACTTTCAGAGGATTACGGCATCGGTCCTAAGTCCACTTGGTCGGATTTTGTATTCAATAGAGATTATACTTTGAAGACAATTCCGGAAGTAGAAGAATTTATTTCAGAAAACAATCATTTGCCTGATGTACCTTCTGCCGAGCAGGTGGCCGAAGAAGGTTATTCTCAACATGATATGAATAAAATCCTGTTGCAGAAGATAGAGGAACTTACACTCTACACCATACAGCAACAAAAAGAAATCCAAGAGTTGAAAACAGAATTAAATAATTTGAAGAAATAATCATTATGAAAAGATTTTTGCTTGTAACGCTTTTATTATCAGTTGTATGGTCGCTCTCTGCGCAAGATAAAGCACTTGCCATACGTAATAATCTCCTGCAGGAGGGTAATAACTCGGTTCTTGTGGTGTCACATCGTGCCGACTGGCGCAATGCTCCCGAGAACTCTCTGCAGGCAATCAGGAATTGCATTGAGATGGGAGTGGATATGGTAGAGATTGATCTGAAGAAAACCAAAGACGGGCATTTGATTTTGATGCACGATAAAACCATTGATCGTACTACCACCGGCAAAGGAAAACCGGAGGACTATACATTGGAAGAGTTACGTAAATTCCGCCTGAAAAACGGGACGAATCATCGGACAGCACACACTATTCCTACTTTTGAAGAAGTGATGCAACTGTGCAAAGGCAAAATCATGGTAAACGTAGATAAAGGTTATGACTACTTTAATGAAGCCTACGCCATTCTTGAAAAAAACGGTACAACCCGGCAGTGCATTATGAAAGCATCCTTGCCTTATGAAAGAGTGAAAGCGGAGCATGGCGATATACTCCAAAAAATGATCTTCATGCCGGTGGTAGCATTGGATAAAGAAGGTGCCGAGGACATCATTGATGGTTATATGGCTCACATGAAGCCGATGGCCTATGAACTTGTTTTCAGTAAAGATACTCCGGAGATACAACGGCTGATTAAAAAAGTCCGTGCCAGTGGTGCCAAGATTTTCATCAATTCACTTTGGCCGGAATTATGCGGAGGGCATGATGATGACCGTGCCGTGGAGCAGCAACAGCCGGATGAAAGTTGGGGTTGGATAATCGGGCAGGGAGCGAAACTTATTCAAACCGATCGTCCCGCCCTTCTTATTGAATATTTAAAGGAGAAGGGATTTCATAACTAAAATAAGCAGGTAAGACAGTATGCTGAAACAGTTAATAAATTTCTACAGAGTTTCAAGTCCGAAATTCTGTAGCGGGGAGTCTTTGTCCGATACAAAAAGACGCATGAAGTTTTTGAAGTGGTCTACATTCCTTGCAGCTACGTTGGGTTACGGTATGTATTATGTCTGTCGGCTCAGCCTGAATGTAGTTAAGAAGCCGATAGTAGAGGAAGGAATATTCTCGGAAACAGAATTGGGAATTATTGGTGCCGTACTTTTCTTCACATACGCTGTAGGCAAGTTTGCAAACGGATTCATAGCCGACCGCAGTAATATAAATCGCCTGATGACTACGGGGTTGCTAGTGAGTGCACTGGTCAATCTCTGCCTGGGATTCACAAATTCCTTCTTCCTGTTTGCCATTCTTTGGGGAGTCAGTGGCTGGTTTCAATCTATGGGGGCTGCTTCGTGTGTAGTGGGGCTTTCCCGTTGGTTCAGCGATAAAGAACGTGGATCTTTCTATGGATTTTGGTCGGCCAGTCATAATATAGGAGAAGCCTTGACTTTCATCATCGTTGCTTCTGTAGTTAGCATTCTGGGTTGGCGATATGGTTTTTTCGGTGCCGGTATGGTAGGACTTATCGGCACATTGATAATATGGCTCTTTTTTCATGATACGCCACAAAGCAAAGGGCTTCCGGCTGTGAATCAGCCCAAAGAGAAAGAAAAAATGAGCGCATCCGAAACTGCTGATTATAACAAAGCTCAAAAACAGGTCTTATTGATGCCTGCCATTTGGATCTTAGCTTTGTCCAGTGCCTTTATGTATATCAGCCGTTATGCGGTAAATAGTTGGGGAGTGTTTTATCTGGAAGCACAAAAGGGGTATTCTACGTTGGATGCCAGCTTTATCATCTCCATCAATTCGGTATGTGGCATAGTCGGCACAGTATTTTCCGGGGTGATTTCTGATAAACTGTTTGGTGGACGACGCAATGCGCCCGCTCTTATTTTCGGGTTGATGAATGTGGCTGCTTTATGCCTGTTCCTTCTTGTTCCCGGTACGCATATCGGGGTGGATATATTGGCGATGATTTTATTTGGTTCCAGCATCGGGGTTCTTCTCTGCTTTCTGGGCGGCTTGATGGCTGTGGATATTGCTCCGCGCAATGCTTCGGGGGCTGCCTTGGGAGTAGTGGGGATAGCCAGTTACATAGGTGCCGGATTGCAGGATGTGATGAGTGGGATTCTGATTGAAGGACAGAAAACGGTTGTAAACGGAGCGGATGTTTACGACTTTACGTACATCAATTGGTTTTGGATTGGTGCGGCACTGCTTTCAGCATTGTTGGCTACTTTAGTGTGGAATGTAAAGCCCAAAGGATAATTATTAAAAATAGAAATATATGCGAGTGAAATATGTATTATTGCTTTTGCTGTGGATACTTCCGGCTCATGCCCAAGTGGCGGCGGATAAAGTAGATCAGATTCGAAAAGAATTATTTAATCCGGCTTCAGGAAAAGTTTTGGTGGCAGCCCATCGCGGTGACTGGCGTAATGCTTGCGAAAACTCACTGGAAGCCATAGAAAATGCAGTTCAGATGGGAGTGGATATTGTGGAAGTGGACCTTGCCCGTACCAAAGACGGGCATTTGATTCTGTTGCATGACAATACTCTCGACCGAACTACCACTGGAAAAGGAAAACCGGAAGAATATACGTTGGCTGAAATAAAGAAAATGCGTTTGCGGAATGGGTGTCATATTAAGACTGTCTACAAGATTCCCACTTTGGAAGAAGCATTGCTGACGGCCAAAGGGAAAGTGATGCTCAATTTGGATAAGGCTTTTGACTATTTCGATCAGGTGTATGAACTGTTGGAAAAGACAGAAACCACCAATCTGGTGATTATGAAAAGCAATGCTCCCGCAGAAGATGTGAAGCGTGATTACGGAAAATATCTGGATAAAGTGATCTTCATGCCAAAGGTTAATTTGGATGACAAAGATGCCATTCAGAAGTTAAATGATTATCTTCGGATTTTGAAACCGGTGGCTATTGAGTTTAAGTTCGCCCATGATACCAACCTTTTGCCTTACGAAGTGAAGAAGATCATGACCGGGAAATCCCATATTTGGTATAATACCTTGTGGAATACGCATGCCGGCGGACATGATGATGACTGCTCGTTGGCAAACCGGGATAAGGGCTATGGTTATCTGATAGACAATCTGGGTGCAACGATATTGCAAACAGACCGTCCGGCATACTTGATTGATTATTTGAAACATAAATCGAAAGTAATGGATTGCAATCGCGATTGGACATATTTACAGTCAGAAAATGAATTTCAGGCTCCTTCCGTTCCTAATTTTACGGTTGAGGAGTGTTTCCTGAAGGGCAAGCAAAGTTCCCGGACCAATGAGGATGGCATGATTGTTACCCCTTACTTTGCAGCGGTGATTGATGGGGCTACAGCTAAATCTACTTTCACTTACGACGGAAAGAAAACCGGTCGCCTGGCTATGGAACTTGCTTTGGAGGCTATACACGATTTTCCGAAGGATATTGATGCTGCTGGTGCCATTAGCCGCATAACAGAGAAAATACATGATTTTTATGTGGAGCATAATTTGCTTGATGAACTGAAGGCAGAGCCAGGCAAACGTTTCACGGCCAATGGAGTGATTTATAGCTATGCCCGAAATGAGGTATGGCAGGTAGGCGATTGTCAGTGTATCATTGGTAATCTGTATTCGTCTAATGAGAAAGAGATTGATGCTATCATGGCAAATGCGCGTGCGGTAGTCAATGAAGTTGCTTTGCTGGATGGGGTTACGCTGAAAGATTTGGAATCTCACGATCCGGGACGGGAGTTTATCTATCCTTTTCTGCAAAAACAGGCACTTCTGCAGAATTGTCCCGTAGAAGGACAGCACTTCGCTTTTCCAGTGTTTGATGGATTTCCCGTACAGATGAAACAGGTGAATATCTTTTCCGTGGGCGATGCGGAGGAGGTGGTATTGTCTTCCGACGGTTACCCTCATTTATATTCCACCTTGCGTGAGTCGGAATGTTATCTTGCAGATATTCTGGAGAAAGATCCCTTGTGTATGCGGTTGTATAAGAGTACAAAAGGAGTGCAAAAAGGCAATTGCTCTTTTGATGACCGTGCTTATCTGAGGATAAAAATGAAGTGAATAGCGCATATTTCAATTTAAGCCCGAAATGGGTGTAACCAGGTATCTTATTTTTATTTCTTTATTTTCGCCCATTCAGGGCTTGGAACTAAATTTAAATATTTTATTAATTATGGAAATTGAAGAATTGCGCGATGCACTGAAAATTGCCAGTGCTCGCGAGTATGCTCTCATTGAAGAGCTGTTGGTCTGTGTCGATAAAAAAAAGTTTGATTAAACAGATCAGGCAAACAGAGAAAAATGATACGCCTGTGAGGGTGGAGTATTACGGCAACCCGAAAATTGTTGCCCGGATTCTTGTGAAGTTGATAGAGCAAGGGAAGCTGCGCTACAACGGTGAGGACAATTACTCACGGATCATCCGTACGCTGACTTCGGTGGTGGATGTGGTGAATGAATCGACGGGAAAGATAATGAGCGGGGAGTCGCTGGTATCGTATGTAAAGTGGATACGGGCGGGGGAGTTGCCGGAAGAATAAGAGGGAAAAGGCGGAGTAATCCGCCTTTTTGCTAACTTTGCAAAAAACATTGCATGGCGGATATTCCTCTACATAAAGCAGTTCAGCAATCCGATTTCGGGATATTTGCAAAGGAAGTTTCTCCTTTTTCCCCGAACCGGCTGATCAATTACACGCATCGGGATAGTTACTATATATTCGGTATAGTGGAGAGTGGAACCTGTCGTGTCGGCATTGATTTCAAAGATTGCGACTTGTCGGCGGGTAGCGTCATCTGCACCCAGCCGCATCAGGTGCATCGGATCGTTGATAAAGGGGATGCAAAGTCGTTTCTCTTATTCATCGATGGGGTATTTATAGATGCTCCGACCAAACAGACCCTTGCCGAGTATGCCTTATCGCCGATACCATTTAAGATAAGCGATACACAACGTACCGAATTGATCCAACTGTTTGCCATGATTCTCCGCAGGATAGGCGAGCGGGAAAATGACGGATCGAAAACAGTTTTACAGAATCTGGCATGTACCGTTGTCGGGATTATAACGGATGCCGCCCGGAAAGTAATCGGGCAGGAATCCAAAAACAGAAGGCACATTGAAATTACATTGGCTTTCAAAGAATTACTTTCTGCTAATGAGCAAATAAACAGAAATGTATCTCATTATGCAGAATCTTTGCACATCTCACCCGTGTATCTGAACGAGGTGATTAAGAACGTTACAGGCGTGAGCGTAAGCAGGTACATTCAAAACGAACTTATATTGCATGCCAAACGAATGTTGGTATATACCTCTCTGACTGTGCGGGAGATTTCCACTCATTTGGGGATAGATGATTATGCCTATTTCACACGGTTGTTCACAAAGGCGGTTGGCATAAGTCCCACTCTCTACCGGAAAAAATACCTCGAATAGTACAATCTTAACCTTACATAGTCTATTCTTCTATTTATCAATGCACTGTAACTTTGCAAACAAAAAAGATGAATAGAAACAGGTTTATTTACTTCACGGATTTAATGTTGGTTCCCGTATTTATTTTATCATTCTACACGGGCGTCGAGTTGCATATTGTAGGACAAGGTGTCGATCATGAGAGTTGGCATATCTGGGCGATATTTCACACGAATGCCAGTCTGCTGTTTATGATATTGGGGATTATCCATGTCAAGAGTCATTGGGCTTGGTATAAGGGGCTGAGAACGGTAGGTTGCAAAGGAAAAAGAAAAGCTGTATTGCTATTATCCATCGTTTTTCTGTTGACTGTTGTTTCGGGGATATTACTGGTGTGCTTCGTTGATGGTGCAAACTCTTCGCTGGGGTTGTGGCATTATAGAATCGGTATTTTTGTGAGTGTTTTGGGGGTACTTCATATATTGAAGAGGAAAAGGGGGCTGTATAAGGGGGTGAGGAGGCATGTGTTTGGGAAAAGGGGAGGGGAGAAATGAGTTTCTACCCTTCTAATGCATTTTCTATTTTAGTCAGCGTTTCTAACGAAAGATTTTCTTTACCTTTCAGTATTTTAGAAATGTATTGCTGACTACAATTCATTCTTTCAGCCAGTTGTTTTTGAGTTATTTTCATTTGCTCCATTTTATCAAGCATCTGCATAGCTATTTTCTGAGAAAATCTTCTTCATTCATAATATTTAATTCATATTACGAAACTCAACAGGAGTTTGTCCGGTTTTACTTTTGAACAAACGGCTAAAATATTGTGGATATTCAAATCCGAGTGAAAAGGCTATTTCATTCACGGACAAATTGGTACTCAGTAATAAGTTTTTGGCTCTTTCAATCAAATAGATGTGAATATGTTGTTGTGTGTTCAAACCTGTAAGGCTTCGGAGCATATCGCTCAAATAATGTGTAGACATGGATAATTCCGAGGCAATGTCGGCAGCTGTAATGAGTTTATCTTTGTCTTTTTCAAAATGATTATGAAGTACGGACTGAAAGCGTGTCAGCACATCCGATTCAACACTGTTTCGTGTCCGAAACTGCCGGGTGTAAAAACGTTCGGAATAATTCAATAGGACATCCAGCTGGGAGACAATTATATCCTGTGTATGTTCGTCTATATTTCGCTGGTATTCATTTTCCATATTCTCCATTACTCCTTCAATTATCAACCGTTCCGCCTCTGACATGTGCAAAGCTTCATTCGTTTCATAAGAAAAGAACTTCAATTTGCCAATCTTCATCCCCAACGGATATTTGCGAACAAAATCAGGATGGAATGTCAGCAACCAACCCCATCTGCCGGAATTTTCTGTTTTTTCATTCCAGGAATGTATTTGTCCCGGAGCGAAAAAGCTTATTGCTCCTTTCTTGAAATCATAATCCCGCCAACCATATTTTGCATTACAGGTTGAACCGTCTTTTATTGTAATGGTATATAGATTAAGTTGCACAGGGTTTCCAATAGGAATAAACTCCTTTACATCTGTCAGGCGATTAATGCTTATTAACGGATGATTGGTAGCCGGACAGCCGAAGAGTTCTGTATACTCTTCAATTGTATTTATTTTGATTATTTCATTGGATTCCATGATCTAAGTCATTTATGTATTTGACATCTACAAAGATAACATATTTTTTAATTCCTGGCCTACCACACTATATAATAGGATTTTGACGTATCAACTTCCACCGCTGATTGTCCGAATCCTGTTTCGGCATAAGAATTATATCTGAATTGTTCTCATCAGAGGTAATGGTCAGGTACAGTTCGGAATCTTTTAATCGTATCAAATAAGTTTCATTCGGCTGTTTGATGAACTCCCAATATTGAAAATGACTTCCACCTAATGTTTGTTGCCACAGGTTTACACCCGGTTCGGGGGGTGCTGACGGTTCGAAGGTTTTTTGCGTATAAAGATTTTTAAGCAGGTACGCATTATCTTCCAATTCGATGAGTTGCCATGTGATGCATTCCCAATTGTTATGATTGTAAAGAATGATCTTTGTGCCTTCATCGTTTCCTGCATTATGTACTCTAATATCCTTGCCAGTACCGACGTTCTGGATAGCATAAGTATTCGCATAATTCCGTTTCTTTTTGACGTCTTTATAAATTCGCGGAGCAAAGATTATGGCTGAAAGTACTATCAGGATAAGTAGTGCGATAAGGGTTGCTTTTATAAATATGGTTTTATTATGTTCATACTGTAATCCCAAACTATCTGTTCGTTTTTGGGCGAATAATATTTATCACTGGGCTTTTCTTCGCCTTTCAATCCGTAATATTTACCGGTAATGCCTTCCAAATCGGGAGAGGTCGCGGCATAAATGCTGCTGGCTGCTCCTTCTGCTGCTGTTTTCATAAGCGGCCTCCAAAGAAAGTATATGATTTTAGTAGTCAATGACTTTGTGGATTCACGCCCAAGGCTGGATGTTGCAGAAGCCGGGTGTACGGTATTGAACGTGATATTGCCGATACCTGCCTTTGCCATTTCAGATACAAAGTGCCTCATTATCCAGATCACATATAGCTTCGATAGGCCGTATGCTTTGCCCATAGAATAATTATTTTTCGATTCAATATCGCTGAGAGTAGGTTTACCAGCCATTTTATGTGCTGCCGAGGCAACGGTTACTATCCTTGCTGACGGACTTTTCTTTAGAAGGGGCAACAGAAGGATAGTCAGTAGGTGCGGAGCGAAAACATTGATGGACATTGTTTTCTCATGTCCCTCAGCTGTTGTTTCTCTTTTGCCCGTAAACTGTGCTCCGGCATTATTCACAAGTACGTCCAAGCGGTCGTATTTCTGCTTGATATTATCTGCAAAACGTTTGATTTCAGCAAGTGATAGAAAATCGGCAACCAGATACTCTATATTGTTATTGCCCGATTTCGTCTTGACCTCTTCGTATGCTGATTTGGTTTTCTGAGGATTACGACCGTGCATGATGATCGTATGTCCTTGCTTTGCAAGAGCTTTGGCGGTTTCTTTCCCGATACCGTCTGATGCTCCTGTAATGAGAATGACTTTGTTATCCATTTTGTTATACTTTAAATTTATTGATATGTTATTCTTTACCTCAAATATTCATACTACCATCGATGTAGAAACGATGAATTATTTCATTTGAAATATGATAGGCAAAGATATGGGGCATCATTTAATAGATGACTAAACAAAACGGAGATAGTTCTATACAAAACGAAGTAATACAGATGATTTACACTTTTGCTGTGAGATAGCGGTATAGTGACGGCGAAAGATTTTTAAAAAAATGTGGTGTTTTTAAAA
>ENA-UOJC01003694-UOJC01003694.1-human-gut-metagenome-genome-assembly--contig:-C104-NODE-3694-length-14076-cov-4.013266_pt1 | contig 14076 bp, 10 predicted proteins | sample MGYA00242339_ERZ723886 | MGnify/ENA metagenome assembly ERZ723886 | reverse complement strand
ACATAGATAAAACGAACAATCTCTGCGGTATTTTCATCGGGAATCAGCACCCGCCGCTTTCCCCTCCGCTCCGCCAGATAGCCATAGGGCGGCGGACCGCCCACATAGGAGCCTTCCTCCCTTCTCTGCTTTAGCTGTATTTTTGCTTTTCTCGAAAAGTCCTTTGCGTACATATCATTTACGAGATTTTTTATTTGCAGAGCCATCTGTCTGTTTTCCTTATCTTCCTGTCCGGTGTCAAAATTATCAGAGACCGCAATAAACCGCACTCCCAGAAAAGGAAAGATTTTTTCGATATAATTTCCTGCCTCCAGATAATTCCTGCCAAAACGTGATAAATCTTTAACAATGACGCAGTCCACCACTCCAAGCCTGATATCCTGCATCAACCGCTGAAACCCCTCACGCTCAAAATTACTTCCCGTTTTTCCCAAATCGGTATAGCACTGCACAACCGTAATTTCCTCTCCGGTCTGCTTCCGATTAAATTCCTCCACAAATTTTTTTGCGATTTCAAGCTGCCCCTCCAGGCTCTCACTGATGAAAGCCCCGCTTCCTGCATCTCCCCGGTCCGATGAAAGCCGCGCATAAATGCCTGCCCGATACCGCCTGACTTCACAGCGCGTTTTTTCCGCTGCCTTTAACGCCGCTCCCCGCTTGGATACTCTTGCCATTTTCCTGCACTCCCTCCTACACATTCTTCTGTAATTCTTGCTTACTCCTGTCCGTACTCCCTTCCTGCCTCCTGCCAAACGAATCTGTGACATAACATTCTATCTCTACTCTCCGGTTCTCAAAAACAGAAATTCTCTTCACCATACTGCAAAGCGTATAACGGTCTATCTCTTTCAATTCCGCACAGTCCTGCAGAAACTGCAACCGCCCTGCAGAAATCCCCCTGTTTCCAAGCAGCTCTCCTTTCATAGCCTCCTGCTTTTCCTTTGCCGCTTCCGACTCTGCCGCCTTTCTCTCAAACTCAACTTTTAACCTTTCAAATTCTTCCTTTGTGATGACGCCCAGCTTTAAATCCTCATACAGACCGCAGCAGAGCGTATGATATTTATCCCGCTCCCCTTTTAGCCGTGCAATCTCTCTGTCGCAATGTGCGACTGACTTAAAATCCACCTCCAGTTCCAAAGCCTTTTTATGCAGCCGCCTTTCATCAAGAAAAGTATTGGCATATTTTGTGACTGTCTCACGAACCAGTTCTTTTAAGCCCTCCTCCGCTATACTGTGTCTGGTGCAGCCCTCCCCGCGGTTCTTGGAAGAACAGATATAATAAATCTTCTGTGTGTCCTTGTAGCGGTTAACACGCCTGATCATCTGTTCCCCGCAGTCTCCGCAGAACAGAATCCCCGTAAAAAAACCATTCTTCTGAGCTGTGGGACTGATTCTGCCGTCCGCCTTCAGTAAATTCTGCACAATCTCAAAAGTATCCTCCGATATGATTGCCTCATGGGTGTTTTCCACTTTAATCCACTCTTCTCTCGGCTTTTCCACACACTTTCCCAGCTTATAATTGATTTTCTCCGTCTTTCCCTGCACCAGATGACCCAGATACGTCTCATTTGTCAAAATTCGTTTTACAGTCGAACTGCTCCATCGGGATTTCACCCCACCGGGAAAGCCTCCCTGATAGGAAATGCCTGTAAACCGCTTATACTCCTTTGGCGAAAGGATTCCCATTGCGTTTAATCTCTCCGCAATAGCGGAAATTGCAAGCCCCTCTATCTTCCAGGTAAAAATTCTCCTGACAGTCTCCGCCGCATCCCCGTCCACAATAAGCTGATTTTTATTGTTTTCGGCTTTTCTGTAACCATAGGGCGCAAACGGCGCAATGCACTCCCCGTTCTTTCTCTTCACTGCAAACTGGCTCTTTACCTTCATGGAAATATCCCTGCAATAAGAATCGTTGATAAAGTTCCTGACCGGAAGCACAATTCCGCTTTCCCCCGCATCCGCCCGAAAGCTGTCATAATTATCGGTAAGCGCAATAAAGCGCACGGAAAGCGCCGGAAAGATTCTTTGAATATATCTTCCTGTTTCTATATAATCACGACCAAAGCGGGAAAGGTCTTTTACAATGACGAGGTTTACCTTTCCCGCTTCAATATCTCTTATCATTCTCTGAAATTCCGGTCTGTCAAAATTACTGCCCGAAAATCCGTCGTCAACATATACATCATACAATTCCATGTCCTGCTGTTCACGGAGAAAAGCTCTGATGAGTTCTCTCTGATTTCCGATACTGTTACTCTCGGATTTCACATAGCCGTCTGTTACGGCTCTCACATCCCCGCCATCCCTGACAGCATCGTCCTCCCTTGAAATTCTGAGGTACATAGCTGCCTGAAAACGTCTGCTTCCCACAATATCCACCCACCCTTACATGTTTTCAGAAATTTTTGCCAAACGCTTCAAATATTCCTCCATTTTATCGTCTATATCCGGTCCTTCCTCCTGAAATTTTACCTTTACCACATAATCACCGACACGATGCACATAAATATTGTTTGTCTGCTCTGCAAAAGAAGCCAGCTTCTCTTCCACCGGCAGCTTCGTTTCAATATGGATATCTCTGATATCTGTCAGCGTGTCTATATCCACCATCCGAATATCCGCAGATGCCATTGCATCCAATTCCTCCGGCGACCTTCCTGACATATAATGCCCCCTGTATTCCTGCTCAGTTTATCCTATTCCTTTGACAGATTGTCCTATGCCTTGAGATTCATCTGCCGCGACAATCACAAAATCAATACAGGCAGGTGCATTCGGCTCGCCGCCTGCGCAAAAAAAGAGCCGCCGCATCAGGATTCGTAAATCATAGGTGCGACAGCCCCGCCAAAACGCGCTCATTTCATTTATCTGATTTCAAAAACTGCTGCAGGATACGCATACATTCCCGCATATCAATGGGTTTTGCCAGATGACCGTTCATTCCGCAGTCTATACAATACTGTACATCATCCGAAAAAGCATCCGCCGTCATAGCGATAATGGGCAAATCCGTATCCGCCCGTTCCAGCTCCCGGATTGCTTTTGTCGCTTCATAACCATTCATAATCGGCATACGGATATCCATCAGGATTGCATCATAATATCCAATCTCTGAGCTTTCAAATTTCTCAACGCATTCCTTCCCGTTTACCGCCCGTTCCAGCTTAAGACCTACCGAAGATAATATCTCATAAGCATCCTCCCAGTTGATATCAATATCCTCCGCCAACAAAATCCGTTTTCCTGAAAAATCCGCTTCCGGCTCCTCTTTTTGCTCCTGTTCCTCGTCATATCCGTCCGCATACTGAATCAGCCGTTCAAACAAGGTAGACTTAAAAAGCGGCTTCGGGATAAACCCTTCGATTGACGACGAATTTACTTCTTCCTCCGCATCGCTCCAATCATAGGCGGAAACCAAGAAAACGGGAATTTTCTTTTCCACGCGCTCACGGATTTTCTGTATTGTCTCAATACCGTCCATCTTCGGCATTTTCCAATCTACCAGGACAAAATTATAATCCTCATTCCGCTTATGATGCTCTTCTATCATTTCCACAGCCCGGCTTCCGTCCATTGTCCAATCCGCATGCACGCCAAGCTCCTCCAGATTTGCAACGGCGCTGGTACAAAGCTGTTCATTGTCATCAACCACCAGCATTTTCCACTCCGGAAGCTTCATATCCGCCTCTTTTACCGCCGCCTTCTGGAAATCCAGCACCACATGAAACTCGCTTCCCTTTTGAAGCTCGCTGTGCAATTCAATGCTTCCTCCCATAAGGTCGACAATGGATTTTGTGATGGACATTCCCAGTCCCGTTCCGGTAAGCTGCTGCACATACTCAGTCTCTTCTCTTGTAAAGGTGTCATAAATCTTTTCCTGAAATTCCTTTGACATACCGATTCCGGTATCCGCCACACGGAAATGCGTCCGTACATAATCCTCCCCCTTTGGAGAAGGCTCCTGATACACATATACGTCAATCCTGCCCTCTTCCGGGGTGAATTTCACGGCGTTGGACAACAGGTTAATCAGCACCTGATTCAGACGGACACTGTCGCAGTTCACATCCTCTGCTATAATATCCCGGATAAAAATATCAAAATGCTGGTTTTTGGCTTTCACCTGCGGCTGCGTGATATTCACCAGATCATCCATGACGTCTCTCAAAGACAGCGCGTGTTCATTCAGCTTCATTTTGCCGCTCTCTATCTTGGACATATCCAGCACATCATTGATTAAGCCTAACAGATGCTTACTGGACAGCTTTATCTTCTTGAGGCACTCCTCCGTCCGTACAGGGTCCTGCACATTCTTCATGGCAATTTCCGTCATTCCGATAATGGCGTTCATCGGTGTACGAATATCGTGGCTCATACTGGAGAGGAACTCACTTTTCGCCTTATTTGCCCGAAGCGCATCCTTTCTTGACGCAGTAAGCTCCTGCATCTGCTGCCATGTCATCCTGTGATACAAAAAGAAAATGACCATCATACTCAAAACAATAATAAACAGCGCGATAAGCATCGCTACGGTACGTATTGTGTCTAACTCCGTGATGGACCGGCTCAGAATTCCTTCCGGCATAACGGCTACAATATACCAGTTAAAATTCTTATAAATCGGGGAACAGTATATATGCTTTTCTTCCCCGTAATAATTCAAAAATGCGGAATAACTCTCACGGGCAGCCATTTTGCTTTTCAGCTCCTCTATAGACTCCTCCGCAGTTTTTCCCCTGTACTGCTCCAGTCCTGCAAGCATACGGGAAAAATAATCTTCATCCGCAATATCGGCATTTTTTAAAATAAATTTTCCGTCACCGTCAATAATGTGGAAATACATTCCCCCCTCGTCAGCATATAAAAACAGCGCTTCACTCAGATATTCCATGGGAATTGCAGCTATCAGCGAAATACTCGTTTTCCCGCTGCTCATCTGATACTCAGCCTCCGTGCCGAGAATCAGAAACGTTTCCCCGCTGTCGTTATATCCCTGCGTCACAATCCTGCCGCTGTTTATCAGATAGATGACGGCTTCCTCTGTATCAGAACGAGTCACGGCTGCGCCGTAAACAGTTTCGATTTCTCCGTCCTCAGACAAAAAACCCAGCGACGAAAACTCCCTGACCTCCGCACTGATTCCCAACTGTTCAAGCATTGTCTCCCTGCTGTCCTCCGAATCCGGCGGCGTGCGCTTGTAAACTCCGTCAAGCTGAACCATACGAAGCGTAATGACGGAAGTAAACTTTTCCTGAATCTGGTCGCTTATCTCGGACATGTAAATATTGCTTACTTTCATAATGGATTTCTCGGTTGCGGAAGACATAAACAGATACAGCAAAACCATAACGACTATCCAGATAATAATCATGCCGGCAGAACTTCTTCGCAAAAACTTCATGTTCTTTTTATTCATTTGTATCACTCTTTCCTGCGATTCCCGTATATCAGATATTATTTTTATTGTAATAGTTTATGATATCATGTCCGCTTGCAACCAGCAGCGACAGCACTTCTTCGCCGGCAAACCCGGTATCGCTTCTAAGCTGATTGATAACATAGTCAAACTGCAGCTCATTGTGCCTGCTGTAGTTATAAAACAAATCGTCAAACCGCTCCAGCACTCCGCACATCCGGGCATAAATCGAAATATTATTTCCGTATATGCCCTGGGGATATCCTTTGCCGTCATATCTCTCATGATGATGCAGGCATATATCAGCACAAAGCTGTACAAACCGTCTGCAATGTTTTGAACTGTTAAGCTGTATGATATCCGCTCCAAGCGAGGTATGCTGCTGATAGATGTAACTGTCCGCTTTTTCCTCCTCCGGAATATCCGGAATCAGCATATCCCCGATATTGCATAAATAAGCCGCCTTACTCAGCATTTCAATCTGGAACTTGTCCATTTCCGCCTCTTTTTCCTTCGCAGAATACTTCTCCAGCAATATCTTCATAAAATGCGCCCTGCGTTCATCGCGCCCTTTATTTTTCCCCGCCAGAAAAAGATACCGGTCATAAATGCGCTCTAAGGCAGCCATATACATTCTCGTCTCCTCGATATCCGCTTTGGTAAGATTCATTTTCGGTATCACGCCAAGCTTTGACCTTACTCTGTTCAGAATATCCTCTCTGTCAAAAGGCTTTTTGATAAATTCCGCGATACGATACTGCGACGCTTTCTCTATATTGTCTTTCGTAGCTTCCGCCGTAATCATAAAGACAGCAACATCGTCTAAATTATTCTCCCTCAAAATGCGCAGAACACTGAGTCCATCCAGAAACGGCATGGAGACATCCAGCAGGACGGCGTCCACGTGTTCCTTCTGCTCCAATATAATGTCAAGCGCAGAATATCCGTTATCCGCCTCAAGCAGTTCAAATTCATTCTCCAAAATGCTTTTCAGCACTTCTCTGTCTATCTCCGAATCGTCAACAATCAATATTTTTTTCCCGTCCATGGCAAAATCTCCTTTATCCGTCGTACCTTTGGCTTCGCCCTGTTTTTATAATTTATCCAAAATGTTTTCAAATGCTTTTAACACCTTGGGGTTAAAAGCGCCGCATTCGCCGTCCATTATCATTTTTACGGCAGTCTCACTGCTGTACGCGTCCTTGTAAACTCTTACGGATGTAAGCGCATCGTATACATCTGCAACGGATACAACCTGGGACCAAATGGAAATATCATCGCCAATCAGACCGTCCGGGTATCCTTTTCCATCCCATCTTTCATGGTGATGTCTGCAAATGTCATAGCTATAATTATAGGTTCCGTTGTCCATAATATCCGGCATCGTCTGAAGCATTTCGCAGCCCCTTACCGTGTGCTGCTTCATAATTTCAAATTCTTCCCGCGTCAGCCTTCCCGGCTTGTTCAGTATCCTGTCCGGAATGGCAATTTTTCCTATATCATGAAGAATGGAGGATTTGACTATTTTTTCAATCTCCTCCTCCGGTAAATAATACTCCTGATAAGTGTTGCTCACTTCGGTCATCAGAATCCTTGTGTGTCTGCAGATACGTTTTACATGCTCTCCCGATTCACAATCCCTGAATTCAATTACAGACGCAAGCGTTCCCACGACTGACTGATTCATTCTGTCGAGACGCTCTACCTGCTTTTTGACAATACCTTCCAGTTCATTTCGATGTTCATAAAGTTCCACTACATTATTCACTCTGCATTTGAGGAAGTTTCCCATGAACGGCTTCGTAATGACATCGATTGCACCGAGGTTGTAGCCCTCCAGAAGTATTTCGCTTTTTTCTGCAACCGTTATCAGAAACACAGGGATATATTTGATTTTATTTGTTCTGTTCATCTCCCGAAGAACGCCCAGACCATCGATTTTGGGCATAAACAAATCAAGAAGTATCGCTGTAATATCTACATCGCTGTTAATAATTTCAATCGCCTGTTCCCCGTCACACGCCTCAATGATATTGTATTCGCTTTTGAATATTTCAGCTAAAATACTGCGGTTAATCTCAATATCATCAACGATTAATATTGTTTTCTCCTTATCCATGCAAATCACCGTAAAAATTAGGAATACTTTTCGATACAGTTCACAATTGCCGTCTGAACCGGCATAATGCTCTCAAGCACCTTTCTTGCCTCTTCCACCTGATTGTCGCGCAACAGCTTCACAATCTCCGAATACGCCTCATAAATGGGCGTAATTGACAAATTACCCGAAGTTCCCTTAATCGCATGCGCCGCTTCTGTAATCTCCGCATAATCATTGCCGTCAAAATCCGGCTGAACGAGTGAATTTTTCATCATATCCGCAAATTTGACAAGCATTCTTTCATACAGGGAAACGTTTCCATTCATTCGTTCCACCGCTTCTTCCGTATGAACGCCTAAAGCCCTTAACTCTTCCAGCAAATTCATCCTTTGCACCTTCCTTTAAACAGCAAATATCTTATAATCACTTTATCATAAAGAGAGTTTTCCGTCAATTGAAACGTAGCACTATATTCCTATAAGCCCCCCACTCCCTGTTGGGATACGTGGTGTTTGCACTTCTGTCAGCCCCGCGTATCAGATAGCTCTTAATTTCCCTGCTCTCAACAAACGGATTATTCCGTTCCACCACAGCCCATTGCAGGAACTGCGCCACCGCGCCCGCAGTGATTGCCGCAGCCATACTGCTTCCCGTTCTGTTTCCCCGCAGCGTGGAAACGCTCACGCCCGGCGCCGCAAAATCCGGTGTGATAACACCCGTTCTGCTGTATCCCCTGCCCGATTCGATATAGAAGCTGTTATTATTAGCGTCATAAGTAGATACGCTGATTACATTCGGAGCCATGGCAGGCTCTGTCAACGTGGTGTACGGACTGGACGTTAAAAAAGTCACCTCTGTATTCAGAAATTCCGTAATGGGAAGCCATATATGAAACTCACCGTTATGAACCTCCCCCACGGCGGAGACGCGCAAAGTCCAGATTCCCGGCGTCGGATTCTCCATCCTGAATATAATCACCTGCTCGCCGGAGGAGGGTTCCACCAATGCTGCCCTCACCGTGACACGACTCCGCTCGTATACGAATCCATACGTCAATGTCTGCCCCCTCGTCAGCCTTCCGATGGGAACCGTCTCCCCGCCCGGCGAACGAAGCTCCACCGTAAAAATATCAGGCAGATTTCCCCACAGTTCCAGGAAAAATCCCCTCGCGCCATTGCCGACACGAATTTCAACGTCGTCCGTATCCGCTTCACCGCTCCTTCGCTCCAGGCTTCCGCGATAATGATGCCCTGCATTGCCTTCATTGCCGCCGCAGACCACCACCGCACGGCTTCGCTTCACTGCCACAAAATCCAGATATCTGGACAGGGGCGAGCTGCCTGCGTGGTCTCCCATATTGGTTCCCAGACCGATACAGATTACCACAGGACGTCTGAATAACGCAACGAAAGAATCCGCATATTTTACGGCAAGCATAATATCGTTTTCCTGATATGCCGGAACCTCCTGGGGCAGCATATAAAATTCCCTCAGATACTGCTTGCATTCCTTCAGCTTCACAACAATAATATCCGCATTCGGCGCCGCCCCTATAAAGGACGTCGTACCTCTTACGCTGCTTCCCGCCGCCACGGAAGCGATAGCCGTACCATGACCGTTTTCATCTCTGGAAGGCACGATATCATAGGGATTTTCCGCCTGCAATGCACGGTTAATATCCGCTCTGGTGTATTCCGTTCCATACAAAAATCCCTCAGGAGGCGTCCCTGTCTGTATGGTCTGGTCCCAGATGGCAAGAATCCGGCTGTTGCCGTTCTCATCCAAAAAAGCGGGATTTTGGTAGTCAATGCCCGTATCGATGACACAGATTGCAACCCCACTGCCCGTCAGATTTAAAGGCGGACGCTGAATCTGCGTAATTCCGCTTGCAATCAAACTGGTCGGATTAAACCCGCCCACCTGCATCAAACCATACAATTTCGGAATACTCGGATATTCAAAAAAAGAGACGTCTCTGTTCGGGACTAACGACATATCCAGATACAGGATATTGTAAAGATTCTGTACGTCCGCATAACAGAGGTTGTCTCCAAGATTTTCAACAGCTCCGATAGGGAAATCCGTAATAAAGTCATACGCACTATTCGAGATTATCTTCTCTCTGCACTCCATGAAAACCTCTTTCACTGTCATAATGACATTATTACTGATATTCTATGTCATATATTTCTTTCCGTTCCTTCTCCCTTACCTCCCCGGATTCCTATGGAGTGTGCGCCGAAAGGCGTACCAAAAAAAACACCGGAAAGCTGCTCTCTGCCCTCCGGTGTCTGTATGTATCACTTATTTTCTTTATACTATACGTCAAATTTCTCCAGCATCGTTACCATCATCTCAACCTGTGCCTGCTGCTCCTCGCTGATTGCCGCAGTCTCCTGTGAAGTTGCGGAATTGTTATCAACAATTTCAGATACGGAATTCAAATCCGCCGTGATGTATTCCATGCTCTTTACATTCTCTTTCAGCATCTCCGCCATCTCATTCATCATGTCGGTTGCATTCTTTGCGCCCTCCATAACATTTGCCATACTTTCAGAGGTTTCGTCTGCAAGGAATGTTCCCTTTTCCAATGCACTGGTAGTAGAATCAATCAGACCGGTAATCTTACCCGCTGCCTGTGCAGATTCCTCGGCAAGTGTTTTCACCTGCTCTGCTACTACTGCAAAACCTCTTCCGGCTTCCCCTGCACGGGCTGCCTCAATGGAAGCATTCAATGCCAACAGATTGGTCTGGGATGCAATATCCTGAATACTGCCGGTGATAGCGCTAATCTCATCCACGCAGGCTTTAATCTCATCTATCGCCGCTTTCAACTCCTGAAGCTTCTCATTGCCTGCTATCAATGTTGTTCCTGCCTGAGAAGAAATCGCAACGCTTTGCTCTGCTTCAGCAGAATTTTTTTCAAGGCTTGCATAGATATCATTCATCATACGAGCCAAATCAGCCACCTTAGTCGCCTGTGTAGTGCTTCCCTCTGCCAAATCAGTTGCTGCGCTTGAGAGCTGTTTGGAACCGCCGTCAATCTGTTCGGACGCATCGCGGATGGTCCTCATTACATCTGACAAATCATTTGCAATTTTATAGAAAGCTTCCTTAATCCGGTTAAATTCACCGTTATACTCCCGATGTAATTCAATCTTATATTTACCCTGTCCCATCTGTTCCAGTACGACGCCGATTTCCTCAATCATATCAGACAAATTCTGCTTCATGGACGCAATGGCATTTGCCATACATCCAACCTCACTGTCGTCTATCTGCAATGTCAGTTCCTTCTGGAAGTCGCCTGCCTCCAAAGCAACCATCTGCTCGGAAGCCTGCTGAATCGGCGCCAGCAGTTCCTCCCTGGCAAATTTATTAATCCTGACCATCCGGAAGGCAACAAAGGCAAATACCACAATCAGAACAAGTTCGTATATAATGATAAGTATCTGTACAACTGTCGTGGACTGTCCGCTTTTCAATAAAGCGGTCTGTGCATAGTTACCTGCTATAAACAATATCAGCAGCACAAAACCTATTATAACTGCCCGCATTGACTCCTTTATCAGTTTATTCAGCTTTTCTGCCTGTCCCATGACTCCGTTTTGATTTCTGTCACTCTTTCCCATGCCGTTTTCTCCTTTACCTCATATACTTTATACAAATTCTGCGGCAGCCATCCCCGCATCCTTTCCCCCTTACACTTACTATCTATATTTTAATCCCGAAAGTCTTTATCGTCAATACTTTCTGCCACTTGTCCAAAACTTAACAAATTATCTGAATTATCTTCTTTATATCTCTAAAAATGCACGGGTTATAGAAAAATCTGTACAGTAGAGAAACGCACTGCAGATTTCTCCGCAGGGCGCTCCTTTCAGGTTATATGCTTAATATGATGTGAGTCTTAATTATTCCTGAGTTGCAAAGTAAGCATCTAACTGTGTATTAGCTTCGTCTACAACCTTCTGCATACCTGCTGCATCCAGCTTCTCCAGGAACTCAGGCAATGCAGTTGCAGGATCCATAGCACCGGCGTCAAGTGCAAGTGCATACTGTCCGGCTACGTTTGCAAGTGCTGCCAGCTCGGTCTCTACATTGGTTGAATCAAATACATAACCGAATGCAGGGATACCCTTTGCGGAAGAGTAGTAAGGAATAAAGGTATCAGTGAAGAAATCTTTTCCTTCACCTTCCTGTGCAGGAAGCAGAGTGATGTTACCCATACCATTTCTCCAAGGAGTGTAGTTGTTACGTTCATCTGTAAATACTACCAGACCGTCATCGTTCAAGTTGTAATGAACACCTTCTACACCATACTCTAACAGAGTCATCAGGTAAGGATCAGTATTTAACAGGTTCAGGAATGCCATTGCTCTCTCAGGATTCTTGGAAGCGGTGGAAATAGCCATCATAGCACCCTGGGTAGAGGTCTTATCAACGTAAGGAGGAGTACAAGGAACATATGCTACCTCAATACCACGCTCTGCGCTGGTCTGTACTTCGTAACCAAGTGCATAAGACTGAGTACCGATTAAGTACTGTGCAGACTGCTGTTTCTGCATTAAGGTATCGTTTGCAGTCTGAGCGTTTGCCAAAGCGGGATCAATGTATCCAGCTAAGTAGTACTCACGGGTCTGCTCAACGAATTTCTTGTATTCTTCTGTGCCAAACTTGTTAACAACCTTGCTTCCGATATCGGTAGAAACATCGGTAGGATCAATGTAGTAGGACAATACGTTGCAGGTACCGGAGTCACCGTTTACGATAACGGAGTTGGTTACCATTCTCTCAAGAACCATAGCTTCTACGTTCAAAGGATAGAAGTCATCGCCCTTAGCGTCTTTTGCTGCCTGAAGCAGTTCGCCAAACTCATAGTAGCTGCGGTTTTCTACATCTTCAAGAGAATAACCAAGCTCTTTCAGTAAGGTTACGTTTACATCCCATGTATTCTGAGTACCGAAATCCTTGAAACCGGGAACAGCGTATACGCCGTAACCATCAATACCGTCAGTAAGTGCACCTTCCTTCAATACATCGGGAAGTGCTGCCCAAACATCACTGCCGTACTGCTCAATCAGGTTGTTCTCAGGGTTATCCAGGCGAACCCATGCACCCTTCTTAGCATACTGATTGTACTCGTCAGCAGACCAGGAACAGGTAAAGTAAATATCAATGTCATCGCCGCCGTTGATAGCCAGGGTAGAACCTTCATCAAAGTCACCCCAGGTACCCCAGATAGGCTCAAGAGTTACATTCAGCTTCTCACCGAGATACTCATTTACCTTTTCCATAACAGCGCTGTCATCAGTAACGTTGCTGCCGTGCAGATACCACTTCAAGGTAACAGGCTCAGAAATGTCCAGACCGCTTGCGGTTGTTGTGTCGTCAACTGTTGTGCTGTCAGTTGCTTCATCAACTACTGTGCTGTCAGTTGTAGCAGCATCGCTGCTGCTGGGTGCGTCTGTTGTGTCACTGCCACAGCCGGCTAATAAACCTGTTGTCATTACTGCAGCCAGTGCAAGAGATAATAACTTTTTCTTTCTCATTAGAAAAACCCTCCATTAAATTATTTATGTAAACGACAATCACTATGACTGCCATTTCATACTGTTTATAAAACTGCTTTAGCCTTTTACGGAACCGATTGTCAAACCGGCTACGATATATCTCTGGAAGAACGGATATGCACACGCAATCGGAATTACTACCAGTACTACCAGTACCATTCGTAAACTCTGTGTCGGCATCTCGGAAGCCGCCTTTATTGCATCGGCGCCCATTGCCGCACTGTTCTTTGCCAGATATTCCATGTTTCTCTGCAACTGCATCAGCAAATACTGCAGAGGAATATGTATCTTGTCACGGATATACAACATCGGTGTGTACCACTCGTTCCAGTATGCCAGTGCATTCAGCAGACCGATTGTTGCAATACCGGGCTTGGAAATCGGAATAATAATCTTAAACAAAGTGTTGTACTCGCCGCTTCCGTCAATCGCTGCCGCCTCAATCAACTCCTCAGGTACGGAACTCTGGAAGAAGGTTCTCATAACAATGATATTGAACGGATTCACCATAAGCGGTACAATAACAGCCGCATAATTATCAGATAATCCCAGCAACTGCTTACATACGATGTAGGTAGGCACCAGACCGCCGCCAAACAGCATCGTAAAGAAGCTGAAGAAGGTGAAGAATCTGCGGTACTTAAAATCCTTGCGGAACAGTGCGTAGGAATATAAGATACAAACCAAAACACTGAGAATCGTACCCACTACCGTAATAAAGAAGCTGTTAAAATAAGACCTCCAAAGGGAATATCCCATTTCAAACGCATACTTGTAAGCATCCAGCGACCAGCTCTGCGGCATAAAGGAATAACCAATCTGTGCAATACTTTCCTCTGATGTAAAGGAAATAATAATTACGAAGATAAACGGTACAATGCAAAGCATACAGAACAGAATCATTACAATATTAATTAATATTTCCGTCGGAACACTGACAGCATTGATTCTTCTCTTTTTCTTTTTTATAGCCATACTTCTCTGAG
>ENA-UOJC01003688-UOJC01003688.1-human-gut-metagenome-genome-assembly--contig:-C104-NODE-3688-length-14101-cov-5.802292_pt1 | contig 14101 bp, 12 predicted proteins | sample MGYA00242339_ERZ723886 | MGnify/ENA metagenome assembly ERZ723886 | reverse complement strand
ACCCAGCAGAAGGTCCGCAGCTGCTCGCCGCTGCCGTTGATCGGAATGTCGCGGTTCTGCAACGCCGCCACGATCATCTTCATCACCACGCGCTGGTCCATCAGGTCGGCGCCGCTGCCGTAGGTGTTGAAGATGCGCGCGATGCGTGCGTCGACCCCGAATTCATACTGGTAGGCGCGGTGCAGGGCCTCCCCGGCCCGTTTGCCTTCGGCGAGGGTGCGGTGTGTCGGACAACCGTCCGCCGCCTCGACCGAGGTGTCGCGGTATCCCGTGCCGTAGATGTCTCCGGTGGATGCGTAGAGGATGCGTGCGTGCTCCGAACGGGCCGTGTCGAGGGCGTTTATCGACCCCAGTATGCTGACCTTGAGCGACTCGACGGGCAGGGCCTTGTTGTAGCGCACGCGCGAGGGCGCCGCGAGGTTGTAAATCTCGTCGCAGCGGATGCCGAATGCGTTGACGATGTTGTGGCGGACGTACCGGAATTCCGGGTGCGGCGGCATGTCGCGCAGCAGCGGCGAATCGGCGGTGTCGCGTATGTCCACGCAGAAGACTTCGTGCCCGTCGTTCAACAGACGCAGGCACAGGTGGGAGCCGATGAATCCCACGCCGCCCAATACGACTATTCTCTTTTGCATTTTCTTCCCTTTTACCGGGGAAAAAGCAAAATCCATTCCATACCGGCGGCAATCCGGCCGGAAGCCCACGCGAGGTCGGAAGATTCGCTCTCCGGAACTTCTGTCGCGTTTTCAGGCGGCAGCTTGCGGTGGTCCGCTCGAAGGGCAGTTACGAGCGGCTCCGCAGGGCGGAGCTGCGGCCTGCCGATTCGCCCGAGGCGAATCGAAAATCTTCCGACCGCGACTGCCAGAAGCCGCTCCTTTCCTTATCTGTTGTTTTTGATGCCGGCCTATTCTGTGAAAAGCGCCTTCGGGAGCTGGTCGACGCTGTTTATCGGGACGACCTCGATGCCTTTGGGACGCTTGCCGCCTTTGGCCAAATAGCCCGACACGATGATGCGCCTGAATCCGAGCCTTGCGGCCTCGCTGATGCGCTGTTCGGTGCGGGGCGCGGGGCGCACTTCGCCCGACAGACCTATTTCGCCGGCGCAGCAGACCCCCTCGGCCACGGGACGGTCGTAGTAGGACGAGATCACCGCCGCCACGACCGCGAGGTCCAGCCCCGGGTCCGCGACCTTGAATCCGCCCGCGAAATTCAGGAAAACGTCTTTCTGGAACATCTTCATCCCCACGCGCTTCTCCAGCACGGCCAGCAGCATGTTCATACGCCGTGCGTCGTATCCGGTCGTCGAACGCTGGGGCGTGCCGTACGCCGCACCGCTCACCAGCGCCTGCACCTCGATCAGGTAGGGCCTCACGCCGTCGGCCGACGCCCCCACGGCGATGCCGCTCAACGGCTCCTCATAGTGCGTCAGCAGGATTTCCGACGGATTGTCGACCCCCCGCAGTCCGGCGTCGAGCATCTCGAAGACCCCGATTTCGAACGTCGCTCCGAACCGGTTCTTGATGCCCCGCAGGATGCGGTAGATGTTGTTGCTGTCGCCCTCGAACTGCAACACCACGTCGACGATGTGTTCGAGTATCTTGGGACCGGCTATCGAGCCGTCCTTGGTGATGTGGCCGATGATGAAGATCGACGTTCCGGTCGATTTGGCGTATTTGAGAAGCGTCGCCGCGCATTCGCGGATCTGCGACACGCTTCCCGCCGACGAGTCCAGGAGGTCGGTGTAAATCGTCTGTATCGAGTCGATCACCACCAGGTCGGGCCGGTGCTCGGCGATCTGCGCCACGATGTTTTCCAGCAGCGTTTCGGGATAGATCAGGCACTCGTCGTTGCCGATTCCGATGCGCGCGGCGCGCATCTTGATCTGCTCGGCCGACTCCTCGCCCGAGACGTAGAGGGTTTTCAGTCCGTTCGCCGCCAGCGCGATTTGCAGCGAGAGGGTCGATTTGCCGATTCCCGGCTCGCCGCCCACGAGGACCAGCGACCCCGGGACCATCCCGCCGCCCAACACGCGGTTTACCTCGGCGTTTCCCAGATCGAGGCGGACGTGCTCGCTTTCGCGGATGTCCCTCACGCGCTGGGGCTTCGCCGCGGGCAGGGGACCCGCCGCGACCGCCGGGACCGAACCGCTCTCGCGGGCGATGATCTCCTCGGCGAACGTGTTCCATTCGCCGCACGAGGGGCAGCGTCCCAGCCATTTCGGGGCTTCGAACCCGCAGTTTTTGCAGAAAAATGCCTTTTTGACCTTTGCCATACGTCCTCCTATTTTGCGTTTGCCGAGGTGTACTCCCGGCGCACGGCCTTCGTGATTCCGGCCTCGGGGTAGAGAGCTTGGTATTCTTCGGTCAGGTCGACCGTCAGGAGGGTCTTGCTCGTGCCGTCCTCGGCCTTGTAGGCCGAGACGGCGCAGGTGTACTTCATCGCCGGTTCCGGACAGTAGACGAGGATGTCGGTTGCGCCCGGGTCCTTGAAGAAGACGCCCCGCACCCGGTCCGCCTCCGCCGTCTGTCTGATCCGGAGGCGCCCGCCGTTGTATTTGGTGAATTCCAGCACGTAGCTTCCGCCCGCCTTCACGGGAGCCGCCGCTTCGATTTCCTCTCTGATCCGTTCGACCACGGGGTCCGTTTCGTTTTCCCCAGCCTTCGACTCCGGTTCCGTGGGATCGGTGGGGATAGTGGGGTCAGTTGGGTCGGTTGGCTCTGTTGGTTAGGTGGGATCGGTGGGATCGGAGGTATCTGTGGTACCCAGTTCGGAGTCCGGGAGGGTGATTTCGGCCTCGACGCGCACGACGGGATAAACCGCCGTGTAAAATGCGTCGGAATCGTCTCCGCAGGCGGCTGCCAGCAACAGCAGGCAGGCCGTGCCGTATTTCAGTTGTTTCATCATAATCCGGAATCTTCGTCGATCAGTATTACCAACACCCGTTTGTCGGGCCAGCATCGCAGCATTTCCATCCGGGTGTTGCAGATGCGGTCCTGCGAGTTGCAGTCCGCGCAGACGCCCGTTTTGGCGCAGGGCGTGCGGAATCCGGGGTGTCGCGCGACGTTCTGCGGGGCGGCGATCCGGCGGATGCGCTCCTCGGCCTCGTCGCGGTCGGCCACGATCTTGTTGCGTCCGGCCACGATGATCACCTTCCGGGGGCCGAATGCCACCGGTGCTATGCGGTTGCCCACCTTGTCCAGCCAGTGCAGTGTTCCCTGCTCCGTCACGGCGTTCACGCCCGTGATGAAAAGGTCCGACAACAGCGCGCGGCGGCGGATTTCCAGCCGCTCCTCGTAGGGCTTCGAGGCGTCGAACCCGTCGAGCAGCGTCAGCCGCCCGTTGCTCCGCAGCCACTCGACGATGCCCGTTCCGCGCATCGTCATGGAGTCGCCGAACGACACGAGTTGCGGGTTTTCGGCCTCCACGACGGCCTTCATCAGGGCGAAGGCCGCTTCGGCGTCCTTCACCACCTCGGCTTCGAAATGGTGTCTCCGCAGCGCCGCGGCGCAGGCTTCCAGTTTTTCCGCAGTTCGGTTTGCCATCGGCTCCGCATTTATTTGATAAAGAACCGGTAAATGTCGTTGCCGTTGGCGTAGAGCAGCAGGAACAGAATGATGATCAGTCCGACATACTGCGCCGCTTCGAGCACCTTGTCGCTCACCTTACGGCCCGAGATCATCTCCCAGAAGGTGAAGATCGCGTGCCCGCCGTCGAGTCCCGGTATCGGCAGAATGTTCATCACCGCGAGGATGATCGACAGGAAGGCGGTCTTCATCCAGAAGTCCTGCCAGTCCCACGTGGAGGGGAAGATGCTGCCGATGGAGATGAATCCGCCCAGCTCCTCGTACATCTTGGTTTTGGGCTGCACGATCATCTTCAGCTGGTCCCAGTAGGAGGAGATCACCTTGCCCGTCCTTTGAATACCGGCCGGAATCGCCTCCAGGAACGTATATTTCTGCGTGCGCAGCGCGAGGCCCTTGCGGATGACTCCGAGCGTGCCGTTCTCCGAGACGGGCACTTTGAATTCAAAGAGCATGTCCCCTTCCCGCAGGACTGTCAGCAGCACCGAATCTCCGGCGTGCGCCTTCAGGTATTGGCCGTAGCCCGTAAAGTCGAGACCCGAAACGTTGTCGATGGCTACGATCTCGTCTCCCTTCCGCAACTGTGCGACGGTCGGGTTTACGACGCTGTCGATCAGAAAGGGGATGCGGGGCAGGAGGAAATTTTCGTATCCCTTCTGCTGGCGCATCGAGATCAGCTCGTCGAGCGGGAGGATCAGTTCCACCTGCCGTCCGTTGCGTTCGACCACGATGCTGCGGTCGCTTTCGGTGATGATCAGCGAGTTTACGACCTTGTTGATGTCGTCCGCCTCTTCGCCGTCGATGCTCACCAGCCGGTCTCCGTCGTGGAATCCGAGTTTGTGCCCGGCCTCGTTGAAGTTGTAGCCCCACTTGGCGTCGGCGTTCGAGAAATAGGTGTCGCCCCACGTGTAGCAGATACCGATGTAGATGGCCACGGCCAGCACGACGTTCATCACCACGCCGGCGATCATCACCAGAAAACGCTGCCAGGCGGGTTTGGCGCGGAACTCGTCCTGTTTGACGGGCTGTTTCATCTGTTCCGTGTCCATCGACTCGTCGATCATGCCGGCGATCTTGACATATCCGCCCAGCGGCAGCCATCCCAGACCGTACTCGGTGTTTCCGCGTTTGAATTTGAACAGCGAGAACCACGGGTCGAAGAAGATGTAGAATTTCTCGACGCGGATTTTGAACACCCGCGCCATGATGAAGTGACCCATCTCGTGAATGCCTATCAGGATGGTGAAACAGAGGAAGAACTGAATGATTTTTACAAGAATGTCCACAAGCTTTAATTTTTAATTTTTTAATTGTAGGAACTCCGCCGCCAGCGCGCGGGCTTCGGCGTTCGCCTCGGCGTAATCGGCCAGGGTGGGCGAGGGGACGAATGCGGCGTGCTCCAGCGCGTAGCGGATGGCGCGCACGATGTCGAGCCATGCGCATTTGCGGGCGAGGAACGCCGCCACGGCCACCTCGTTTGCGCCGTTCATCGTGCAGGCCGCCGTGCCGCCGCGCCGCAGACAGTCGTAGGCGATGTCGAGCGCCGGGTATTTCGCGCGGTCCACTTCGGCGAAGGTCAGCTGCGGATGGTTCAGGAAGTTGAACCGCTCGCCGGGACGGTTCGCCCGGTCGGGGTACAGCAGCGCGAAACTGATCGGCAGGCGCATGTCGGGCGTTCCGAGCTGGGCCTTGATCGCGCCGTCCTCGAATTCGACCATCGAATGGATGATCGACTGCGGGTGGAGCAACACCGAAATCCGTTCCGCCGGGGTCCCGAACAGCCAGTGGGCCTCGATCACCTCGAACCCCTTGTTCACGAGCGTCGACGAGTCGATCGTGATCTTCGCACCCATGTCCCACTGGGGGTGGCGCAGGGCCTGCTCCACCGTGACGTTCGCCAGCTCTTCAGCCCGGAAGTCGCGGAATGCGCCGCCGCTGCACGTGACGATCAGCCTTCTGACCGGGGCGCGCTCGCCCACGAGACACTGGAAGATGGCCGAATGTTCCGAGTCGATCGGGATCACCGGGGCTTTCCGCTTCCGGGCCAGCGGCATCACGCAGGCGCCGCCCACCACGAGCGACTCCTTGTTGGCCAGCGCGAGCTTCTTGCCCGCCTCGATGGCCGCCACCGTGGGAGCGAGTCCGGCGTAGCCCACCAGGGCGTTCACCACCACGTCCGTGCCGCCTCCGGCCGCGACCTGCGCCACGGCCTCCTCTCCGGCATATACTTTGGTGTCGGTTCCCGCGAGTGCGTCGCGCAGCTGCGCGTAGTGCTGTTTGTCGGCGATCACCGCCGCGTCGGCGTCGAATTCCCGGGCCTGCCGGGCCAGTCGTTCCCAGTTGCGGTTGGCCGTGAGGACGCGGACCTCGAAGCGGCCGGGGTTTTCGCGGGCGATGTCGAGCGTCTGCACGCCGATCGAGCCGGTCGAACCCAGTATTGCGAGTCTTTGTTTCATGCGTTTGTCAGAAGACGATGTACCCCTCGGGGTCCACGGGTTTGCCGTTGTTCCAGAGTTCGAATTCGAAGAGCCGGACCTCTCCGTCCTGCACTTCGGCGTTGTAGCCGATCAGTTCGCCCGAACGGATGGTCTGGCCGGTCGTTACGAGCGACTGCGAGAGGTTCTTGTAGACCGAGATCAGGTTCCCGGCGTGTTGCAGGACCACGATGTAACCCGTCTCCGGGGTCCAGAGGCTCTGAACCACCGTGCCGTTGTCGATGGCCGTGATGCGGTCGGCGGCGGTCGCGGCGATCTTCACGCCGAAATTTCCCTGCCGGATGTCGAATTTTCCGGTTATGATTCCCTCGACGGGCGTCGCCAGCTCGATGGCCTCGCGCACCTTGCGCCGCGAGCCGCCCTGTCCGGCGATGGCGTATTCGCCGTCGCCCTCCATCTGGGCCCGCAGGAGCGAGTCTTCGTGCGAGGGCATCACCAGCACCTTGCTGATGCGCGACGAGTCCGACGAGGCGAGCACGCGCGCCACGGGCGTGCGTCCCTCCATGATCAGGGCTATGTTCTCGTTGTAGGTCAGCATGTCGTTCATCATGCGCTCCATCGAGTCGAGCCGGATGATGTTCTGCACGAGGCTTTCGCGCGAACGGTCGGCCTCGGTGCGGTATCCGGGCAGGAATTCCAGGATGGGGGAGTACGCCACCAGCGACAGCGTGAGGATGAAGAGCATCAGCATGAACGCCACCAGTCCCGCGAGGATACTCGCCGGCGAGAGGTGCATGTGCCACTCCTCGGTGTTGTCCGTGGCGTTGAGCATGTTGAACCGGCGTTTGCGGAACAGGCCGCGCCACCATGCCCGTATGGTTTTCAGAAATTTCATCTCTCCGGGTACGATTTCTCTTTGTTAACCCTACAAAGATAGGCAAATTTGCATAAATCCTTTGCGGGGCGCGCTTAATTTTTTACCTTTGTGGATGTTTTGAACCAATGTCATAAACAGATAAAATAACATGGTAAAACCCACATTACTGGTACTCGCCGCGGGCATGGGCTCCCGCTACGGGTCGCTCAAACAGATGGACGGTGTCGGTCCCAACAACGAGGCCATCATCGACTATTCGGTCTACGACGCCATCCGCGCCGGTTTCGGCAAGGTCGTCTTCGTCATCCGCCACTCCTTCGAGAAGGAGTTCCGCGAGGTCTTCTCGGCCGACCGTTTCGGCGGGCGCATCGCCGTAGATTTCGTTTTCCAGGAACTCGACTACCTGCCCGAAGGTCTTGCCGTTCCCGAAGGCCGTGTCAAGCCGTGGGGTACGAACCACGCCGTGATGATGGCAGCCGATGCGGTTCACGAACCCTTCGCCGTGATCAACGCCGACGATTTCTACGGCGCCGAGGCCTATAAGACCATCGGGGACTACCTGGCGCAGCTCGGCGAGAGCCGCAACAGCTATTGCATGGTCGCTTACGACCTGAACAAGACGCTTTCGGAGAACGGTACGGTCTCGCGCGGCGTCTGCGGCGTCGATCCGAAAGGCGACCTCACGTCGATGGTCGAGCGGACGCAGATCGAGCGGATGCCCGACGGCCGGATCGTCTTCCACGACAACGGCGCCGACGAGCCTCTTGCCGAGGACACTCCCGTTTCGATGAACCTCTTCGGCTTCACGCCCGACTTCTTCACCTACTCGAAGGAGTACTTCAAAGTCTGGTTCGAGGCCAACAAGGACAATATCAAGTCGGAGTTCTACATCCCGACGATGGTCAACAAGCTGATCGGCGACGGCACGGCTACGCTCCGCGTGCTGCGTTCGGCCGCCCAGTGGCACGGCGTCACCTACAAGGAGGACAAACCCGCGCTGATGGCCGCCATCGAGAAGATGATTGCCGAGGGTAAATATCCCCGGAATCTCTGGGCGTAGTTTTCGATTTATAAGCGGCAATTTCCGCACATCCCTCGAACGGGACGAATGGGACGTATTCGAGTGCTACCCGTCCGTCCCGTTCTTCACGATGCCCGGAACTTGCCAGCTTAAAATCAAAAATAATGGTCAATACGCGGTGTCTGGACCGAAGCGACAATTTTCGCCTTGCCTTGTCCGGTCCGAACGGGAAATACTTCGGTACGTCCTGTCCGGGCCGAACTGCGTTATGGCGAAATCTGCTCCGCGATAATCAAAAACCTGCTTCTGCTTTAGATGCAGTCATTTCCGTAATTCCCCCGAACGGGACGAACGAGACATACTTGAGTACTACCCATCCGTCCCGTTCTTCACGATGCCCGGAACTTGCCAGCTCCTATTATCTCTGTCATTATAGGCCTACCTCTGCCCGTTTTTGCCACCGCCTGTATACTTCTGCCCGCCGCTCCCGCCGCTCCCGCCGTTCTGCCGTTCCAGCCTGCCTGCCTGTCACCAGCCTGCCGCTCCAGCCTACCCGCTCCAGCCGTTCTGCCCGTTCTGCCCGTTCTGCCCGTTCTGCCTGCTCCAGCCAGCCTGCCTGCAAAAAAAGCGAGACTTTTCAAAGTCTCGCTTTTTTATTATCCGGTTTGGGTCTTCGCCAGGCCCCCCCCCGCCTTTCTGCGCGTCAGTCCAGAAAACCTTCCCGGACGAGCTGCTCGCGGATCTTGGCCCAATCGGCCACGGGATGTTTCTCTCCGTCGACGAACCGCAGCGGACATCCCAGATTGCAGTCGTCGATGTAAAGGTCTGCATGAATCTTCGGCGACGAGGTCCAGCGCTTCTGCGACGGGTTTTCGTTCACGGCGTAGAGCGGAATGCCCCGGACGCGGAACCATTCCACCGCGCGGTCCAGCAGTTTTCCGTGCCGCATCGAGTAGAGGATCAGTCGGCAACCGTTGTCCGTCAGCTCTTTCAGCACGGGCGCCGCCCCCGCATCCTCACCGATCTCCGGGTAGGCATGCGTTACGACCGTACCGTCGAAGTCGATGGCTATTGTTGCGTCGTGAATGGCCATCGTTACCGTTTTACTTTATGTGCCAGCGACCGGAAGAAGTGCTTGATACGTTTGCGGTAGCTTACTTCCTTGTAGTCGTCTCCGTAGCCATATCCGTATCCATAACCGTAACCGTAGCCATACCCGTATCCATATCCGTGACGGCGGGCGCGGGTGCTGTTCAGAACGATGCACATGTTGTGGAGCTTCTTCTCGCGGTAGAGCCGCTCGATGTCGGGCAGCTGGCGCCGGTCGAGCACGCCCTCGCGTACGATGTATATACAGAGGTCCGCAAGCCGGTCGGTGATAATTGCGTCGGCCACCGACATGGCGGGCGTACTGTCGAGGAAGACATAATCGTATCTGCCGCGCATTTCGGCGATGAGTTTGTCGAGTTTGTCCGAAAGGAGCATCTCCGCCGGGTTGGGCGGCTGCACTCCTGCGTAAATCACGTCGAGATTCTGGTGGAATCCGGAGTTCTGGATCATGCTCTCCACATCGGAAACCGTTCCTGCGAGATAGCTCGTGATGCCGGTTTTGCTGTTGCTGTGGCCCAGCTGGGACGACAGGGCATGGCGGCGCAGGTCGAGGTCGATCAGCAGCACGCGCTTGCCGGCCATGGCGAGGGTCATGGCCAGGTTCGTCGCCACGAAGGTCTTGCCTGCGTGCGGGTCCGACGAGGTGAAGAGAATGGTGCGGATGTCGGTTCCGGCCGAGACGCTCATAAACGTCATGTTCGAGCGCAGAATGCGGAAAGCCTCCGACAGGGCGTCGCGGCCCGTTTCGCGCACCACGATCCCGGCCTTGCCGCCGCCCTCGTGGTAGGGGATGTCGCCCAGGAACGGGGCGTTGACGTTGTCTTCGATGTCCTTGCGACCGCGGATGGTCGTGTCGAGCATGCCGATCAGGTAGAGCAGGCCGAAGGGAATGGCCAGACCCACGATCAGGGCGATGCCCAGAATCATCATCGGTCGGGGCGATACGGGAGCGTTGCTGCCGTAGGCGTAGTCGATCGACCGCGAGTTGCTCTCTGCCACGGCGTAGTTGAGCTGGTTCTCCTCCTGCTTGTTCAGCAGGTAGAGGAACAGTTCTTCCTTGATCTTCTGCTGGCGCGTGATGCCCAGGATGACCTTCTCCTGCGAAGGCATGGTCGAGATGCGGATGTTGGCCTGCGTCTCCTCCTTGCGCATGGCGTCGCGCTGGATTTCGAGCGTCGAGATGTTGGAGTCGAGCGACGAGATGATCGAACGCCGCACGGCAGCCAGCAGGTTGTCGAGGTCCTGAATGACGGGGCTGCGCTCCGAACTGTTCTCCAGCAGTTTCTCGCGGCGCAGGATCGCCGAGTTGTAATCTTCGATTTGCTTGGCGATGGCCGTGTTGGTTCCCGCGGCCGCCATCGCCGGAATCAGTTCACCGACGTTTTTCGGGTCGTTCAGGTAGGTGCGGATGTACTCCGCCACGTTGATCTGGTTTTCGAGCGAAAGACCTTCCGTCTTGTAGCGCGAACTTTCCGACACGCTGCGCGCGGCCTCCGAGGTGATGTCCACCATCCGGTTGTCCTTCTTGATGTCCTCGATATTGCGGTCCACGTCGCCCAGCTCGCGTCCGATAACGTCCAGACGGGCCTTGATGAACTTGCCCGTGGCGACCGACACGCGACGCTTGTCCTCGATGGCGTCTTCGTTGTAGGCCTCGATCAGCGTGTTGATCACGTCTTCGGCGCGCCGGGGGACGGTGTTGTTCATCGAGATGGTCACCACCGAAGCCTGCTTGTTGGCCACGTCGCTTTTCACGGCTGCGCGGTAGGCGTTGGTGGTCCGTCCCAGCGAACTCTTGGTCACGCGGATCGGAACCCCGATGTAGTCGGGGGCCATGTAGAGCGACTTCTGCACCACGACCTGACCCACGGGGGTCGGGATCGTGTCGCCGTAAGCCGCCGTGATGACGCTGCGGCTCTCGTGCTTGGTGACGAACTGGTCTTTGAACTCGCTCAACCGGATTTTGTCGTCGTCGATCGGCGTGATCTCCATTGCGAGCGACTGGTTGTCGTTGTCGTTGATGAACTTCACGTCGATCGGGGCCTGGCCGTAGAGGTCGCGCCGGCGGAGCCCGTCGCTCACCGAATAGTTGACCGTCAGGTTGAGCTGCTTGACCACGTTGGTCATCAGACGCCGCGACTGGAGGATGAATACTTCGTTGTCGACGTTGCGGCGGTTCTGGAATCCCGCCAGATCGCTGAATGCCGTGAGATCCACGTCTCCGCCCTTGCGGCTGTCCTTGACCAGAATGGTCGCCGTGCGGCTGTAAATCTTCGGGGTGCTGGCCAGATAGTAGTAGGCCGCGCAGAGACAGCATACGGTCGAAAGCACGAACCAATACCAGTTGGCGATCACCATGCGGATGATGTCGTGCAGGGTGATCGTGTTCGTCAGTTCTTCGTTGTTGGTCTGTATCTGTGAATTGATCTGTTGTTCTGCCATGGAGCCTTGCTATTTGGTGAGGGTTACGATGAGTGTCGCCACCGAAATCGCCGTTCCCACCAGCGAAAGGTAGAAATTGCGGTTCTGGCTGATCTCGCCCGTCTGCGCCTTGTACTTGTTGGGTTTCACGTATACCACGTCGTTCTGCTGGAGGTAGAAAGCCGGGGAGTTGAAGATGTCGGTCGATGTGAGGTCGAGGTATTCGATCGTGCGCACGCCGTCCACCTCGCGCGTCACGGCCACCTCCGAACGCACGCCGTATACGGTCATGTCGCCGGCCATCGCCAGAGCGTCGAAAATCGAAACCTTGTCGCGTGTGACATCGTAGAATCCGGGGCGGGCCACTTCGCCGATGACCGAAATCTTCATGTCGGCGAACTGTACGTTGACCGTTGGGTCGTTGATGTATCCGCCGTCGATGATCTTTTCGGCGATGGCCTGGGCCAGTTCGCTGCGGGTCTTGCCCTTGCATTCGATCTTGCCGATCACGGGCATTTCGAGCATGCCGTTCTCGTCGACGGTGCGCATCTGGAGCGCCTGCGAGTTTGCCGCGCCGGAGATGTTGGTTCCCGTGAGCGAATTGTAGGAGGTCGCCGAGTTGAACGGCACTGCCAGTTCGGGGTCCTTGCTGTTGACGACGATCGTCAGCCGGTCGAGCGGCTTGATGCGGATCTGTCCGTTTTCGGCGATTTGTTCAGGTGTGAAGGGCTGGGCGTCCTGCAGATACCATACGCGCTTCTGTGCGGAGCACGAAACGAGCAGTATGCCGAGGACCGCTGTCCCGATGAGAAGGCAGAGTTGCTTCATTTTTAATAAGGCGTTGATTGTAATTACGTGCGCAAAGATATAAATTAATTCTGAAAAACAGCCGCTTTTCGAAGGTGATATTTTACAAGTATGTAGGTAATGCGTTGCCGGATACGTGTTTTTTTGCAAAAAAATCGTATCTTTGGTATCCGAAATTCAAAAAATGATAGACTGCTGCATATTCGATTTGGACGGAGTTGTCGTCGATACGGCCCGCTACCACTATCTGGCGTGGGCCGCGCTGGCTCGTGAACTGGGCTTTGAATTCACGCCCGTGCAGGGCGAAGCGACCAAGGGTGTGAGCCGCATGGCGTCGCTGGAGATCGTCCTGCGCGCCGGAGGGCTTGAGGGGCGTTTTTCCGCCGCCGAGAGGGAGCGTCTCGCCGCCGAAAAGAATGCGCGTTACCTGCGTTTTGTTTCGCAAATGACACCCGCCGAGGTGCTTCCGGGCGTGGCGGCGTTTTTGCACGACGTGCGCAGCCGCGGCGTGCGGACGGTGCTCGGCTCGGCGTCGAAGAACGCGGGGACGATCCTCGACCGGTGCGGCCTTCGGCCGCTGTTCGACGCCGTGGTCGACGGCAACGAGGTTTCGCGGGCCAAACCCGATCCCGAGGTTTTTCTGAAGGGTGCCGCCGCCGTGGACGCCGCGCCTTCCGTGTGCGTGGTCTTCGAGGACGCCGCCGCGGGTATCGAGGCCGCTTCGCGTGCGGGCATGCGTTCGGTGGGCGTCGGGGGCGGTGCGTCGCTTTCGGCCGCCACGATGCGGCTGGAAACCTTCGCGGGGTTTACGTTTGAACAATTGGCGATGAAGATCGACCGGGACTGATTGCAACCCCGGCGCAACGCCGCGAAAGGCTGCGGCCGGGGCGGTGAAACAAGCGATAAAGAGTATAGATTATGAACGACGGATATGTAAAAACCGATCCCTGGCGCCTCGTCGAGGATCGCTTCGACTCTTCGCGGGCGCTCTCTTCCGAGTCGCTCTTCGCGCTGGGCAACGGCGTGATGGGCGGCCGGGCCAATTTCGAGGAGCGTTACTCGGGCGAGACGCTTCAGGGCAATTATATCGGCGGGGTCTATTATCCCGACAAGACCCGCGTGGGGTGGTGGAAGAACGGCTACCCGGAGTATTTCGCCAAGGTCCCGAACGCCGCGTTCTGGATCGGGGTCGATGTCGCGGTCGACGGCGAGCCGCTCGACCTGGCGACCGTCGCGGAGGTGAAGAGTTTTTACCGCGAGACGGACATGCGCCGTTCGGTGCTGACGCGCCGCATGACGGTCACGATGCGCAACGGCGCCGAAGTCGCCGTCGAGGCTGTCCGCTTTCTGTCGCTGACGCGCCGCGAACTGGGCGTCGTCCGCTACGCCGTCACGCCGCTGAACCGCGCCGCCGCGATCACCTTCTCGCCCCATGTCGACGCCGACGTGCGCAATGCCGACGCCAACTACGACGAAAAGTTCTGGGAGGAGGTCTCGACCGAGGCCGACGCCACGCAGAGCCGTACCAAAAAGAGCGGTTTCGAGGCGGCCTGGGCGCAGGCCGTCGAGCTGGACGGCGCCGAGTGGCATTGCGAAACCCGCCCCGAGAAGGTCCGGGCCACCGCAGCGGTCAGCCGTGAAAAGGGCTGCGCCGCCGTCTTATATAAATATGCGGGCATCTGCTCGTCGCTCAACCACGCTCCGGCGGACCTTATCGCCGCGGCGCGCGCCGTCGCGGCTTCGGGACAGGAGGCGGGCTTCGAGGCCCTGCTCGAAGAGCAGCCGGCCGCCTGGGCCGCCCGCGGGCACGGCTGCGACAGGGGAGTCGGGGGCGCCGCCCGGGCGCAGC
>ENA-UOJC01003683-UOJC01003683.1-human-gut-metagenome-genome-assembly--contig:-C104-NODE-3683-length-14117-cov-4.847106_pt1 | contig 14117 bp, 15 predicted proteins | sample MGYA00242339_ERZ723886 | MGnify/ENA metagenome assembly ERZ723886 | reverse complement strand
AGAAATCATACTCGTCGAAGAAGCTGTACATCACCATCGGCAGGTCATACCACCACGTCGGATAGCCGATGAAGATCGTGTCATACTGGTCAAAATTCTCGATGTGATTGATCAGCTCCGGGCGCGCGCTCTTCTCCTGCTCGTCGGCGGCGTAGTCGATGAGGGTATTGACGGGGTATTCGACGGATGTGTCGATGGAATACAGGTCGCCGCCCACATGGTCGTGGATCATATTCGCCAGCACGCTGATGGTGCCGACAGCGTTGCCGTTCCACTGGGTCACGCTCGCGGCGGAGGATACGTCCACCTCGCTGTTTTCCGCGACGGAGAAATAGACGGTGAGAATGTGGTTAGCGGTTTCTTCCGCCAGCGCGCTGACGCTGAACAGAGCCAGCATCAGCGCGATGATGACCGCAATATATGTCTTTTTCATGATGGATGTTGTCCTTTCTATGGTCTATCGGTAAGCCCCGTTTCAATCGTAGGATGCTTCGCATCCTGCTCTGAAACTACGTTCTTAACACAGGGAGATGATGGGGCTGCCCCCCCCTGAGGGACTTGTCCCTCAGACTCCCTTCTTCGCTTCGCGGTGGCTTAAAGAGGGTTAGTGCTCCCCGAACAGCCAGCCCATGACGCTTTCCTCATGGGCGAACGCCTGTCCGCCGGAGTGCTGGTCGCGGAAGCCGCGGCTGGTGAAGAACTCCGCCGGGCGAACGTCCAGCACGATGAGCTTGTCGATGGCCTCATCCGTCAAGCCCTGCTGTTCATAAAGCGCATGGAGCGCGTTATAGGTTTCAACAAAGGAGGTCGAGCCGTAGTAGCTATCCTGAGCGCCGATGGCGAAATAAACCGGGGTGCGCGCCTGAGCGAGCACGTTCAAATCACCATCCCACTGGGAGCTGGTCGCAAGATACGCGGTGAACAGATCGGGGCGTGTACCCATGATCAGCGAGCCGGTCTCCCCGCCGCCGGACATGCCGTGCAGATAGACGCGGCTTGCGTCGATGTTGTAATGGCTGATGAAATACTCGGTCAGGGCGATGGCTTCGTTGGCGGAGGTCTGTCCCCAATCGTTGAGCTGCGGGGAGAGGACGATCATCCGCTCGTTATCATGAATGGCTTCCGGGCCGAAATCCTCGACCATATTCGCGCCCACGCCTTGGAAATACAGCCCTTCCCAGCCCGGCAGGGTGACGAACAGCGCATAGGGAACACTGCCGTCATAGGTTTCGGGAATGTAGCTGCTGAAATGAATATCGCCGATATCGCTGTGAAGCACATTGTCGTTGACAAAACCGCGCTGCGTCTGCGTGCCGGGCGTCAGAGTTTCTTCCGCCGTGGCCGCGCCGCAAAGTGCGCACAGCAATAGAAGGACAGCATAAAAGTGTTTCATGGAAGGTCGCCCCCGTCAGTTCAGGCCATGCTCACCCAGCCAGTTCTCGATGTTCGCGGCGATTTCGTCGCTGTTCATCTCCTGAAACATGAAGTGGCTATTGCCGGTGATGCCGATTTGGGGTAGATCGACCACGGTGCAGTCGCCGCCGTCCGCGTTATAATGCTCGGCGAAATCGAGCGCGCCGTCGCGAACCTGCTTCCAGAAACCGGTCGAGGCGATATCCTCCGGGCCATTGTCGATATAGTCGCCGAAGTAGATGACGATCGGCACCTTGGCTTCCAGCAGGCGGTTATACTGCTCGGAACCGACCTGCGGCGTTCCGCCCGGCTCGATGGCGACGATGGCCGCCATGTTCTCGACCGGCACATTCCAACCGACCGCGCCGCCCTGAGAATGGGTGACGAAGATGGACTTATTGCCCGTGCGTTCCTTCACCTGCGCCAGCACCTCGCCCAGCGCGGCGGCGGCCTTCGCCTGATCGAACGTGCCGGTGTTCGGGGTCATCTGGCGGAAGAACTGATTCTGCGCCTCGTCGCCCTCCGGAAACTGGGAGCCTTCATAGCGTTCCGGCGCGACGCGCCCGATGCGGAAGTGGGTATACCACGCCTGATCGCCGGGCTTATAATCCTTGGATTCCGCCGACCATGTATCCAGGAAGCCGTCGGCGGACATGCTCGCCTGTGCGCCTGCCTCGCCGCGCCCCGGCTGATCGACCAGATACGCGCTGTGGCCGTTGCGCAGGAAGTAGGTCGCCCAGCCCTCGCGTCCGTCCGGCGTGGTCATCCAGCCCATACGGGACTGACCATAGCCATGCAGATAGACCATCGGGTGTCCGTTGTCATTCGCCGGAATCTGATAGAGCACATTCGCGTGATCGACGTGCGCCGTATTGCCCGCGCGGGTCGTATCCAGCCAGTTGGTCGTCGGGTCATAGTCGCCCGCGACGGGTTCGGTCACAGTGCCGCCCGCAGAGAACATGCCCTGCTCGGCAATGGAAAGCGGCTCGGAGGGCGTGGCTTCCGCCAGCGCCGCGCTGGTCATGGTGATGGACAGCATCAGCGCCGCCATCGCGGTCATTTTTTGAAGATTGATCATGATGTTGCCTCCTTACTTCTGTTCGCTGGTAAGGCTGTCGATCCACGCCTGAATCGCGTCCACATCGCGGATTTTCAGCCCATCGAGAATGGTATAATCGGGATAAAGCGCACGAAGGGATTCGACACTCTCTTCGATGCCGGAGCTTGCGCTGGTGCAGAACGGGATAATCGTCTTGCCGGAAAGGTCATAGGATTCGATGAACGTGTTAATCGCCATCGGCGCGTAATGCCACCAGATCGGGTAGCCCAGATAGATGGTGTCGTAGTCGTCCATGTTCTCGATGATGGTCGAAAGCTCCGGGCGGGCGTTCGCTTCCAGCTCAGCCTTGGCAACCTCGGTCGTCTCGGTGTAATCCTCCGGGTACGCCTGAACGGTTTCCAGCTTCACCAGATCGCCGCCCGTCAGCTCGGCAATGCGCTCGGCGGCTTCCTGCGTCGTGCCCGTGCGGGAATAATACGCAATCAGTACATGGCTCTGTTCTTCCTCCGCCATGCCGACCATCGCCAGCACCGCCAGCAGCAGCGCGGTAACCAGCAAACTTGCAATCTTTTTCATAAGAAAACCTCCTTTAATGTTTTTTACCTGCATTTTTTTATGAAGTTATCGCTTGGCGATAACTTCATAAGTGGGAAGTCCAGAAACCTCAGGTTTCTGGCAGGGCTCGGGACGGAGTCCTAACGTTTCCCTTACAGCTTCGCCGCAAGCGCAACCGCCTGATGCTCGTTCGTCGCCATGCCCTGATAGGTGAAGCCGTAGAGCGCGGCGAAACGCTGCATCGTGTATTCGCCCGCGTCCAGCATCCACTTCTCCGGCGCTGCGCCCTGCAAAATAAACATCAGCTTTTTGCCGCGCATCGAGCCGCTTTCCACCGGGCCGTAGAATCTGTCCAGCAGGTTGCGCACGCTGCCGCAAATGTTGTGCCAGTACAGCGGCGAACCGATGATGACCGTGTCCGCGTCGCGCATGGCGGCAACCACTTCGTCAAACTGGTCGCCCGGAAGGGTCTGACCGTAGCAGTTGATGCGGTAATCCGTCAGGTTCAGCGTCTTGTACGGCTTGCAGTTTGCGATCTTCGCGGCAAGCGCCGCCGTGTTGCCGTTCTTGTTCGGGCTGCCGTTGATAAAAAGCATGTTCATGGTTGTGTACCTCCGTGATATTCAAGGTTAAAGGTTATTCGCCCAGTCGATGATCTGCCGCTGTGCGCCCGCCACCGCGTCCACCGTGTCCACATCCTCCGGCATGGAGAAATAGACGACCAGCGTATCGCTCTCCGCCCATGCGCCGGGCATGAGCATCCAGAGCGCAATGCCGATCAGAAACACCAACAGGGACAGCGAAACGCTTCTCTTCATCTTTACCAGCACTCCTTCAAAATCTCGTAGATCTCGTCGTGGGTCATGTGCTTATAGCTGCCCGGCATGAGGTTGCAGGAATCCGCAATCTCGCGCAGGGGGCTGTCGTCCGTCATGCCCAGCTCGCGCAGGGTCGTCGGCATACCGATTTCGCGGATGAACGCCGCCAGCGCGTCCACGCTCTCATGCGCCAGCGTCACGTCATCTTTGCCCGCCGCCGGGATGCCCCAGACGCGCGTGGCGAATCGCGCGAACTTCTTCGCGCCCGCCTCGCAGATGTGGCGGTAATAGACCGGGTGGACGACCGCCAGCCCGCAGCCGTGGTTGCAGCCGGTGAACGCGCCGAGCTGATGCTCGATCTGATGTGCTTCAAAGTCTGTCTTTTTGCCGAGCTTGAGGATGCGGTTTTCCGCCATCGTCGCCGCCCACATCAGGTTGCTACGCGCATCGTAATCTGTCGGATTGACGATCGCCGCGCGCATGTCGCGGATCACGCCGCGCATCAGCGCTTCCGCGATATCATCCGACACGTTTTCCTCGTCCGGTTCGCTGAAATAGATTTCCATGATATGAGATAGCGTATCGAATGCGCCAGAAACCATCTGCTTCTTCGGCACGCTGAACGTGTAGGTCGGGTCGAGCATCGCGAATTTCGCGTTCAGCTTGGGGTAATCGCGCCCGGTCTTGATTTTGAGCGCTTCGTTGGTGATGACCGCGCCGCCATTCATCTCGCTGCCCGTGCCGGAGACCGTCACGATGATGCCCAGCGGAAGCGGCTCACAGGCGATGACGTCCGGCTTCGCCCAATACTTCTCCCATATATCCTCGTCGGAGACCGCCGCCAGCGAAATCGCCTTGCAGCAGTCCATGACGCTGCCGCCGCCGACCGCAAGAATCATGTCCGCGTGCTCGGCCTTGGCGAGCTTCGCGCCCTCCAGCACCTTGGCGTAGGTCGGGTTGGACGGGATGCCGCTGAACTCGATGACGTGCTTGCCGCAGGATTCCAAAATGCCGCGCACCTCGTCGTAAACGCCGTTGCGCTTGATGGAGCCGCCGCCGTAACAGAGCATCACGTTCTGACCGTATCGGCTCATCTGGCAGGCGAGATATTCCTTCACACAGCCCTTGCCGAAATAGGCTTTCGTCGTGTTTTCAAAAATGAAGTTGTTCATAACCTTTGCGCCTCCTGTTTGCTGCTGCGCTGTTTTCTTTTTACGCCGATATTATAGCGAAAGAAGGAATGAAACAGAAGTTTCTCCTTGTTACGCAGTATAAACCCGAAGGTTATGATAAGGATGCAAAAAAGGAGCCGTCCCCGAAGGAACGACCCCTTATCAAAAAGACTGTGAAATTACTTCGCCGCGTTGATCTCGCTGACCGCAGTCTCAGCCGCAATGCGACCCTCGGTCGCATAGTAGCCCAGAGAGAACGCGCCCATGTAATAATCACCGAACAGCTCGGACGTGGAAAGCTCGCCGATGGCAAACAGATTCTCGATCGCCTGATCGTTCTGATCCAGCACATGGAACTGACGGTCGGTCAGGAAGCCGCCGATCGTGCCGTAAGAGCCCGGCTGGATGAACGCAGCGTACAGACCTTCGTCGTCGTTGTACGGAACGAGGAAGCGCGGATCCTTGCCGTAGTTGGTATCTTCGCCCACTTCGCACAGATGCTGATAGCGGTTGTAGGTATCGCTCAGCACCTTCGCGTCGATGCCCAACTTCTCGGCGATCTCCTCGATATTCTTGCCGTAGACCACGACGTTCGGATTATCCGGCTGCTCCTTGAGTTTGGCGAGGAAATCCTCGCGGATGTTGTGCGCGTCGAACAGCGCATAGCTGGCGGGGCTGCCGTGGCGCAGCATCTCGACCGCCAAGCCGGAGGACATATTCAGCTCCACGCCCTGATCCTCGCGGACATAGCGGACGCCGTTCGCGTCAAAGATCAGCTGGCTGTTGAGGTTCGGCGTATTCTGCCAGGTGTAGCCGAACACGCCCGCATAGGAAGGCGCGGAAGCCGGCTTGAGGAACGGACCGTCGCCCTCCTTGGCGTTCACGGCGCGGAGCATCGCCCAGCCGTCGCCGGTGTTGCCGACCATCGGCTGATGGTCGATGGTCATGTAGTTCATGGACGGGGTGACGCTGGTCATCAACTCGCTGTTGTAATTCGCGCCGCCGGTCGCAAGGATGACCTTATCCGCGCGGACGGTGAAGTCGCCGCCCGGCGCAGTCGCCTTGATGCCGACCGCCTTGCCGTCCTCCATGACGATCTCGTTCGCCGTGGCGTCCAGAACGACGGTCACGCCTTTTTCAGCCAGGTGTGCGGCAAGCGCATCGACCACGCCCGCGCCGAAACGGGAACCGCCGAGCAGCGTGTTGCCGTAACGACGGGTCGCGTCCTGCTGGGTCATAGAGCCCTGCATGCCCAGCTCCTGCGTATAATAATCCATAGTCTCGCCGGTCTGACTGAGCAGATACTCGATAAAGTCAGAAAGAACTTTGTCAAGGATTATTTTTCTCTACACAAAGAAAATAAAATCCAGATGCGCCTTCTGCTTTGAAGTTGCCTACTCGTACCTATTGTAAAGATAGAAGAGGAGCCCTTCTGGGCTGGATAGTTCCGTAACCCTGCCGAACTCATTGTACCTGCTCTGGATGCTCTATCTGTCATTTGTAGTATTCTGGATAAAAAGCGTCGGTCTTGCCGTACTCAAAGATAAGTATGGTTCCATCTGCTTTGGTAACGACGGTGAGCTAGTCCACTGACGGGCAAGCATACCTCACACTGCTTCCTACTCTCGTCATGTTAGTATGCAGTCACTAACTCTGCGTACAGACTGGATCCTCATGCACCCCAGTGGGCCATATTCGTCGATATTCTTCGTGCTATCGAGGTAGCAAGCTTCAGTCTATCAGTTTACTAATTACTAAATTATCCCAAAGATGATTTTCAATATATATTTCTCCAATGTTATTAAAGGAAAAATGACTTCTTTGCCCATTGACTTCTAACCATCTCATAACTATTTTATCGAAGAAATTTTCTGATAAAAGCTTTTCGATAGAAGCGCGGGTGGTGTCATGAGAATTTAAGAAAAGATCAATATTATCATAAGGCAGATCATTATTTGATGATATTCGAAGAGGAAAATAGCATAATGTTTTATCCTTTGGGGTGTAAACAATGTCAAATACATAGTTAAAATTACCATTTACCGATGGACATATGTACATGAATTTGAGCTTCTTTACATCAAGAAGCCATTCAAAGCTCAAAAGTTCTCCATCATTCAAAAGATCGGTTTGAAGATACTCGATGATCTCATTATCTACCATATTGCGCAAACTGTTTGGGATATCCTGTAAGCCAAAATTATCATAGGATGCGCTAGTAGGACGAAGAAAAGTAATGGCATCATGCCCATAGTACATTTCGTCAAATATATTTTGTATTTGCATATAAGCAACAAAATACATGCCGACAACTAAAATGAGTATAATAGCGATAGTAATGATGAACCCTCTTCTCATTTCAAGTCCTCCAATTCATTTGAACCATATTCCAAATTCAAAATAAAGTTGTAAGCATCTGGCTCAACTATTTTTAGTTCTGCTAGTGAGTCGACATTTAGTTTGCTTAAAATAGCATCAATTACATAATTGAGAGGCGTATGTGATAAGAAGATGGTTGCGCGAGATTCTCCTCCATTTAACATGTCAAAATATATTTTTTCAGCTTCATGATAAGATATGCCTCGGACCTTCATAAGATTTGTCACGTTTTCTGCATCAAGATCTGCTTTGTAGTCATCTTGAGTAAATGATACATGGGATTCACTATCAGTCTTGATTGTTGCATCGCCCAACCAGCCAGCCATATCTTCGCGAGATGTATCGCTTCCGCCTGTGTACGCATTAGCAAGTCTACGTTTGGCCCATTCGATAAAATCCCAGCCAGAAGGAGGATAGTCCGTGGCGATTATTGCGGCTGATGTAATGTTATAGTGTGCATAATCTGAAGCATTTCTCATGTTTGCATATTGTCTTTCCCAAAGAGCTTCAAATTCATCATCGGTAAGCTGATAACCGATAGCACTTTCCATGGAAGTTTTATAGCTATTTCTGATAGCTTTATTTTCTTTGAAAAAAGCATAAAAGGGGGAGAATAGCCCTTTCCGCAAATGAAAGTCAGCAAATTGAGTGCGTATATAAAAACACGTTCACGATGAGCGTTTACATCTGTTCCTGCTTCATCACGGTTTTTACCGCGTCCAGAAACCGCTTGACCGTCCGCGACGGCGTAAGCGCATGAAGCAGACCGAACGGCATGAAGTATTCCCAATCCACCGGGACGGTGCGCAGCATGGGATGAATATCCGCCCAATACTCAATCGTCATCATCAAATCGTTGCTGTGTTCACATTGATTGAGAACCCTCATGGAAAGAAAATCGAAATCGACAATGTGAATCTGCGGATGATTCTGCCAGAGATCATCCCGCAGAATATCCAGATAGCCGTTCCAGCCGCGGCGAATCAGCATGAAATTTTCACCGTTCAAATCTTCGACGGAAAGCCTTGCGCGGGAAGCCAGCGGGTGAGAAACCGACATTGCGCAGCAAATCGGCTCCTTGGACAACTCAAGTGCTGCGCACCCGCGTGCTTTCAAAAATGGTTCATCAAACGTGCCCGCCACAATGTCGATCTTATCACCGAGGTTGCGCAGAATCTCCCGCGCATTTTCCGGCGTGTTTTCAAACGGAACAAACTCGAAACGGATTTCCGGGCATATCTGCTGGATTTTGGGACCCCAGTCCTGAATAAACTTGATGGGCGTCATCGGCGACGCGCCGATGCGGATGATGTTTTCCTCATCCTCGCCCGCGTCCTTTGCACGCTCGACGGCTTCCTTACAATAGGCGACGATATATTTGGCGTCCTTATAGAGCGACTGCCCTTCCTTGGTGAGCTTCAGCCCGCGATGGGTGCGGACAAACAGCGTCAGCCCCAGGCTGTTTTCCAGCAGATTGATTTGCTTGATGACCGCCGGAGGCGAAATATACAGCTCCTCGGCGGCTTTATTGAAGCTGCCTGCATCGGCAACGCACAGAAACGTGTCGAGCTGCGGGTTATACATGTCGTTCACATCCTTCGGAAACTCTTTCTGACAGTATAACGCATTTAGGACTTCTGTGCAAGACGGGGAAAGAAAAACGGACTGCCGAAGCAGCCCGTCAGGGAGGGAAAGCGATTTACTTCTGCTCATCTACCGGTGGCACCATCTGCGCATACTTCTTGAGCAGCTCCGGCGTGCTGGTGTAGTAGCGAACATCCTTGTTCAGCGCGGCGATCTGCGCCATTTCCGCATCGGTCAGCGCAAAATCGAACAAATCGAAATTCGCCTTGATGTGCGCCGGATTCTTCGAGCCGGGGATGACGATGTTGCCATCCTGAATGTGCCAGCGGAGGATGATCTGCGCGCTGGTCTTGCCGTACTTCCTGCCCAGCTCGGCAAACAGCGGTTCTTCCAGCAGCGCCTTGTCTCCATGGCCCAGCGGATACCACGCCTGCGGCACGATGCCGTTTTCCGCCAGCATCGCCTTGAGCTTCTTTTCCTGATGATATGGATGCAGCTCAGTTTGCAAAACGGTCGGCTTGACCTCGCAGATGGAGAGAATCTCAGCAATCTGCGCCGCGTTGAAGTTGGACAGACCGATGGCACGCACCTTGCCCGCCTTATACGCCGCCTCCATCAGGCGATAGCCCGCGACGTAGTTGCCCGCAGGCTGGTGGATCAGCAGCAGGTCGATATACTCGGTACCCAGCCGCGTGAGCGTCTTATCCACCGCGTCCGCCTGCTCGTAAAAGCTCGGCCAGATTTTGGTTTCGAGGAAGATTTCTCCCCTCTGCAAGCCGGATCTCTTCATCGCGCGCCCGACCGCCTTTTCGTTGACGTAGGCGTTGGCGGTGTCGATGAGCCGATAGCCGTCGGCAAGGGCGCTGAGGACGGAGGCTTCCGCCTCGTCCGGGGAGAGCAGGAACGTGCCGATGCCCGCCATCGGCATTTTGACGCCATTGTTCAGCGTTGCGTATTCCATGAAAATCATCCTTTCTGATATGGTTTCGCGATTCAAGACCGTCAGGTAACGCTTCGCGGTTGTATAAAGAAGTTACACGGTTTTACCCATTTCATAAGCCTGTTTCATGGCAGGCGTATTTGCGATTTTACCCGGCTCATACACGCCGTTTCCGATAATCGTCCCCTTTTCCACCGCGCCATGCACGCAATCGACATAGCCGCGAAAGCACGCCAGCGTGGTATCAGCGGAGGAGGTATCTTCATCCGCCATCGTGACGATATAATAGAAATCCTTATTCTTCACTTCCAGCCAGCGCGACACGGTGCGGTCGATAACCGCCTTGAGCTGCGCGTCGATGGAATAGAAGTAGACCGGGCTGGAGAGCACGATCACATCCGCGTCGATCATCTTTTGCAGCACCTCGGCCATATCGTCCTTATGGGCGCATTCGCCGTGGTGACTGCGGCAGAAATAGCAGGCGGAGCAGGGCGCAATCTTCTTGGACACGACGCGAATCTTTTCGACCTCGTTGCCCGCTTCCTGCGCGCCGCGCATAAATTCGTCGCACAGCAGATCGGAATTGCCGCCCTTACGCGGGCTGCCGGACAGAATCAGAACTTTTTTGCTCATGGTGTTTTCCTCCCCGTTTGAGTTTCTTTAGTTGTTGGCAAAGACCTGTTCGAGCCATGCGGCGTAGTCCCTGACCCAGCCGCCGTCCGAACCGAAGCCGTGCGGCCAGCCGTTCAGCACGATGCGGCCGGTGGGAATACCCATGCCGCGAATCACGTCGTATTGCTGTTGAAACTGGCGATAGAAGGGATCCTGCGTGCCGTAGACGTAGAAGGTCGGCGGCAGGTCGCCCTCCGCGAGCCAGTCTGCATCCATATTGCCCACGCTCAGGCGGCCGTAGAAGGAATAGATCATGCCCGCAGCAGACGCATGCGCGGGGATCGCATCCAGCTCATCCGGCACATAGCTGCTGTCCAGCGCCGTGCCGTTGACCTCCTCGTCGTAGTGCATCAGGAACTCGCCTGCCTGAATACCGCCCGCAGAGAAGCCCATGACGGCGATATCCTCCGGCTCAACGCCATACGCATCGGCATTTTTGCGGATGAAGCGCACGGCGCGCGCCACATCCAGCGCGCCTTCCTCCTGCGTGTAGGGAGACAGGCGGTAATCCACGATGAACGTCTGGAAGCCCAGCTCGCGCAGCGCCGCCGCCGTCGGCAGGGAATCCGTATAATTGCCGCGGAACTGATACGCGCCGCCTGCCATCAGCACGACCGCGCCCTTGGGCTGCACGCCCTCGCGAACGGGAATTGCCGTCACATACGGGCGGAAATCCCAGTCGTCAAAATAGCCCGTCATGTCCGGCGTAAAACTGGTTTTCGCGGGCGCGCTGCCCTCCTCCCAGAGATAGAGCACCTGAATCCGCGTCGGATCAGCCGCCGTATTCAAGACGGTCGCGTTTCCATCCGGCTGCGGCATCTTCGCCAGCATCCTTGTGCGGGAATAATCGCGGATCGTCCCCAGACCGTAGTTGTACGCCGCCGGAAAATCGTCCGGCGTGGGCACGGTATCTTCGGAAGACCCTTCGCGCAGATCGTCGATGGTTTCGGTTAAAGCCGCCTGTCCGTTCATCCGGTTCATCGCGTCCTGTATGGCCTCCAATCCGTTTTCCAGATTGCTGTTTGTGTTCTCCGCCAGCGCGCCGTTTCCTGCCGGCAGAACCAAACTCAGCAGGGCGATACAGGCGGCGATTTTTTGTTTTGTCTTGCTCATTGAAAATTCTCCGTTCAGCCTTCATTTTGCATGTGTTTTTCCCAGAAAGCCACCGCGTCGTTCAGCCATCCCTCGGCAACCGTTCCTGTGCCGATGCCGAACCCGTGCGACAGCCCCGGATAGACGTGAAACTCGGTATCCGTGCCGAGCTGATGCAGCAATTCAAGACGCTGCTGCATCAGCTGCCAGCTTGCAATACCGTCATTGCGCCCGACGCAGGCATACGTCGGCGGGTCAAGCTCGCTGTATTCGCTGTGCCCCGTGTATTGCAAAATGACGGCGGCAGGGCGCGGATAATCCGGCTCGCCGAAGAACGCTGTTCCATACGAGCCGACCCACGCCGCCATGCGTCCGCCCGCCGAGCCGCCCCAAAGGGAATAATCGGAGGTATCGACCTCCAGCTTGTCGGCGTGCTCAAAGATAAAGCTGATGGCGCGCGCCAAATCCTCGCACGCCGCTGCGCCGGGGCGATAGATCAGCGCAAAGGCGTTGTAGCCCTTCTTGGAAAGCTCCAGCGCGTGCGGGAAGCTGTCCTGCATCGCGCCCACATAGGCAAAGCCGCCGCCCGCGTTGCACACGGCGAACCGCGCGCCCGGCGTACCCTTGAAGAAGAACAAGCCCGAATCCCGCTTGGCGGGATCGGCGGCTTTTTCTTCCTCGGTATAGATATCGTAAAAGATGGTTTCGCCGTTCAGCGCGCGCGTGCGCAGAAAATTGGCGATTTCCACCGTCTTATCCGGGTCGATGTTGTTGTACCACGTCAGGCGCAGACTGCCCAGCGTATCGCCGCTCATGTAGCCCTCGTCCACCGGAAAAATCAGCCGCCCGTAGTCGCCAAACGCCGGATCATGGATGACGGCTTGAATCGGCGTGTTCTTAGTATATGCGTTCATATCCGCGTCCTCCGCGAAAGCGCTCGTTCCACCCCATACGCAGAGAAAAACCAGCGCAAGGTAAACAAGAAGATGTCTGTGTTTCATCGGCTCACCCGTTCCGTTCTTTTTTCGGTTCTATTATAAAAAAGGAGTGACTCGTTGTGAAGTCCCCCTTGGTTTATCAGTATATACCCGAAAGTTATAGCTCTGGTGGATGAGAACGAAGCAAAACGTGTTGGACGGATTCTTCTCGATTGCGTTTGAGAACTGTCTGCGCGGCGGTTTCTGTCGTTTCTTTCAATTCTTTCCGATTGCCCGCCGTTTCCATCGCGTCCTCAACCGAAACCCGCCCATCCGAAATGCGCGGCAGCGCGTCAGGAATAACCTTGCGCGTCCAATATCGAATGCGGTTCAGCTCTGCTAATTCAGCCTTGACTTCTTCTAGCTTGGGAAGAAAGGCTTCGCGTTCCGCTTCTAGCTACATACGCTCTGTTTTCAGCGCCGCGCGCTGCTCCTTATCGAGAGGAGACGCAAGCCTCAGCGACTTCACGAGCTTTTCGCGCAGCCAGATCGCCTTTTGCAGACGGTTCAATTCGTCGCCATGTTCGGCCTTGAACTTTTCTCGCTTGCCATTCCAGTGAATGCCTTCGTATTCCTGCTGAACTGGCTTCAATTCTCGGATGGTTTGAGTCGCGCCAAACAGCGCGTCAATATCACGGATTCTGAGTTCCTTTGCCGCGGATTCCGCCTTGATTTTGGAAAATGTCCGTTGAGTTTCGGCATTGTATTGTCCGAGCTGACCGACCGTGTAAAGCTCGTGATTCGAGAGGAAGGAAACCGCCTTATTTCCAGCAGCATTCGTATTCGGAGTATTTCTTTTCGCCGGCGTAATACGCGCAGGAAGCCATGCAGGATTGACCTTTTCCGCGGCTGATGATCTTAAAGCTCCCCGTCGGGCAGGGCATAGGTTCACCTCCGTTCCTCGGCGCAAAGCGCCGTCATGGGGTAGCCGATGCAATCGGCGCAGGGGCTTGCCCCTGTTGATGCCGAAGGCATCGAGCACCCCGCAGGGGCCTTCGGAGAACGCACGGCGCATCGAAGATGCGTATAAGTGCGCCCTCACGGGATGGGGCTGCTTCCGTCGCTCTCCGCGTCATCCTCGTCTGTATCATGCCATGCCACGCTTTGCGCGTTTGGTTTCGGCATACGCTGCACAGCCGCGTCGATCAGCTCCTTCGGGCTTTGCGGAATCTCCCCGCGTCGGCTGGCGGTCATCTGCTCTGCCAGCTCGCGCACACGGGGAGAGGAAAAAAAGTAGTCGATCAACAGGAACACATCTTCATCCGTCAGCAATTCTGGATTGGGCAGATAATGTTCCAAATGCCCGCCGCGTTCGCACAGGCGGTGCGTCCTTTCCTTGTTTCGCTGGATAGAGATTTTGTGTTTCGCCGCCTTGAGCTGCTGCTCGGCTTTTCGTTTCTGCGCTTCGGCTTTCTGCTGCATCGCAAGCAGTTTTTCGATTCGTTCAGACGCCAT
>ENA-UOJC01003658-UOJC01003658.1-human-gut-metagenome-genome-assembly--contig:-C104-NODE-3658-length-14194-cov-6.934295_pt1 | contig 14194 bp, 8 predicted proteins | sample MGYA00242339_ERZ723886 | MGnify/ENA metagenome assembly ERZ723886 | reverse complement strand
GGCGCGACGAGCAGATGACCGTCGCCGAGCTGAACCAGCTCCGCCCGGGCGACTACGTGGTGCACATCGACCACGGCGTAGGGCGTTTCGACGGGCTGGTGAAGATCGCCGCGGGCGACGGACGCATGCAGGAGGCGATCAAGCTGGTCTACAAAGACGGCGACGTGCTCTTCGTCAACGTCCACTCGCTGCACCGCATTTCGCGCTACAAGTCGGGCGACGGCGAGCCGCCGAAGGTCTACAAACTGGGCAACGGCGCCTGGCAGAAGCTGAAGAACGCCACCAAGAAGGCCGTCAAGGACATTTCGCGCGAACTGATCGCCCTCTACGCCAAACGCAAGGCCTCGAAGGGCTACGCCTTCTCGCACGACAGCTATTTGCAGCACGAGCTGGAGGCGTCGTTCCGCTGGGAGGACACTCCCGACCAGCAGTCGGCCACGGCGGCCATCAAGAAGGACATGGAGTCGGATCAGCCGATGGACCGGCTGGTGTGCGGCGACGTGGGCTTCGGAAAGACCGAGGTGGCGATCCGCGCGGCGTTCAAGGCCGCTGTCGACGGCAAGCAGGTCGCCGTGCTGGTTCCGACGACGATCCTCGCCTTGCAGCACTACCGCTCGTTCACCGAGCGTCTGCGCGATTTCCCGGTGAGGGTGGAGTACATCAACCGCACCAAATCCACGAAGGAGGTCAGCCAGATCCGCGAGGACCTCGCCTCGGGGAAGATCGACATCCTGATCGGCACGCACAAGATGCTGGGCAAGCAGATCGTGTTCCGCGACCTGGGGCTGCTGATCATCGACGAGGAGCAGAAATTCGGCGTCGCCGCCAAGGAAAAGCTCACCGAGATGAGCGTTTCGGTCGATACGCTGACGCTCACCGCCACGCCGATTCCGCGCACGCTGCAATTCTCGCTGATGGGTTCGCGGGACTTGTCCGTCATTTCGACCCCGCCGCCCAACCGCCAGCCGATCCTCACCGAGTCGCACGTATTCTCGGAGGAGATCATCCGCGATGCCGTCGAGGCGGAACTCGCCCGCGGCGGCCAGGTCTATTTCGTCCACAACCGCGTCGAGGACCTGCCGGCCCTCCAGGGGCTGATCACGCGCCTCTGCCCGAAGGCCCGCGTGGCCGTCGGGCACGGCAAGCTGCCGGCCGAGCAGCTGGAGAAACTCATCATGGACTTCATCTACGGGGAATTCGACGTGCTGGTGTCGACGACCATCGTCGAGAACGGCATCGACATTCCCAACGCCAATACGATCATCGTCGACAACGCCCAGAACTTCGGTTTGAGCGACCTGCACCAGCTGCGCGGCCGCGTGGGGCGTTCGAACCAGAAGGGCTACTGCTACCTGCTTTCGCCGCCCGACGAGCTGCTGTCGTCCGACGCGCGGCGGCGTCTGCGGGCCATCGAGGAGTTCTCCGACCTGGGTTCGGGGTTCAACATCGCCATGCAGGACCTCGACATCCGCGGCGCGGGCAACCTGCTGGGCGCCGAGCAGAGCGGGTTCATCGCCGACATCGGTTTCGAGACCTACCAGAAGATTATGAACGAGGCGGTTGCCGAACTGCGTGCCGAGGGGCTTCATGTCCCGGGCTTGAGCGACGGGGAGCAGGAGGTCGTGGAGCAGATGCGTTTCATCGACGACGCGCACATCGACATCGAGGTCGAGGCCGCGCTGCCCGACGCCTACGTTTCGCAGCAGGCCGAACGCCTGAAACTCTACCGCGAACTCGACTCGACGAAGGACGAGGAGGCTTTGCAGGCCTTCGAGAGCCGTCTTGCGGACCGTTTCGGTCCCCTGCCGCGCGCCACGAAGGAGCTGTTGAACGTCGTGCGCCTGCGCTGGGAGGCCATTCGTCTGGGCATGGAGCGCGTGAAGGTCAAGAACGGGCTGATGATCGTGCATTTCGTGGGCGAGGAGAACTCGCCTTTCTACAAGAGCGAGGCCTTTATGACCCTGTTGCAGCGGGTTACGCAGCGGCCCGACCGATTTGTGCTCAAACAGCACAATAATCGGTTGGCGATGACCGTTAGGAATGTCAAAGACGTGGAAGACGCATACAAAACGCTGCAGCAGCTTTGAATCTGATCGTAGACATAGGCAACACCCTTGTCAAGTTGGCCGTTTTTGACGGCGGACGGATCGTCGCCCAGCGCTGCGTGGAGCGGCTGCATCCGTCGATGCTCGGCGAGTTGCTGGAGGGCCGCAGGGCCGCGAAGGCCGTCGTCGCCTCGACGCGCGGCGAAGCGGACGACGTGATCGAAACGGTCAGACCCTATGCGGATTACCTGCTGGAATTCACCTCGCAGACCCCCGTGCCGGTTGCCAACGCCTACCATACGCCCGAGACGCTGGGCCGCGACCGGCTGGCCGCCGCCGTGGGCGCCACGGTGCTTTACCCGGGGCGCAACGTGCTGATCGTCGATTTCGGCACGGCCGTCACGATCGACCTGGTGACGGCCGACAACACGTTCCGCGGCGGGTGCATTTCGCCGGGGATGAAAACCCGTTTTCGGGCGCTCCACGACTACACGGCCTGCCTGCCGCTGTGCGGTCCGACCGAAAGCGGGGAGTTGCAGGGGCTAACCACCGAAGAGGCCATCCGCCTGGGGGTGATGAACTCGCTGACCTTCGAAATTGAGGGCTATATGGCCCGGATGGAGAAAAAAATCGACGATTTATGCGTAATTTTTACCGGCGGGGACGCGAAATACTTTGCGAAAAGAATTAAAAACACGATATTTGCAAATTGTAATCTGGTCTTTTGCGGATTGGATCGAATTTTAGAGTACAATGCAAGTGAAGAACACCTTGATTAAGCTGGTTGTCGCGGCTGCAGCGATGTTTCCTTTTGCCGTTTCGGCCCAGACAAGCAGTATTAACGCATTCTCGCCCTATACGATGTACGGCATCGGCGAACAGAATACCCCCGGTACGCTGCAGATGCGCTCGATGGGCGGTGCGGGTGTGGCCATGCGTTCGGTGAGTACGGTCAACCTGCTCAACCCCGCGGCTTACAGCGCGGCTCCGCAGAAGACTTTCCTTTTCAACTTCGGGTTGGAGGGGCAGAACTACTACAACGCCCAGACGGTCGGAGGCGTCGGGAAACGGACGGCCTACAACACGTTCAACTTTCACGACATCGCTTTCCAGATGCCGGTGGCGAAGCGGCTGGGACTCGGTTTCAGCCTCACGCCTTACAGTTCGGTGGGTTACAGGACCAAGTATTATCACGAATACGATCCCGAAGACCCCATTTACGCCAACGTCGGCAATATTCAGTACAACTACCAGGGCGAGGGCGACGTGACGGAGGTCAAGGTCGGCCTGGGCTGGGAACCGTTCAAGAATTTTTCGGTGGGTATCGCCGCACAGTATTACTGGGGCGACATCGACCGTACGTTCGTGATGACCCCGACCGCCATTACGGGCGAGGGAACCTTCACCTCGACGGTGGGGCAGGACAATTACAGCATTTCGAGCATCAAGGGGCAGGTCGGCGTGCAGTGGAACGCGATTCTGAACGCGAAGCGCATCCTGACCTTCGGCGCGACGTACGACTTCGGCGGCGACCTGAACCCGGAGGTGACGAAAAAACTCTATATCGGCGACCTGTACAACACGGTAGTCAAGGGCGATACGACGCACCTGAAGCTGGTGCTGCCCCGGCAGCTGGCCGTGGGGGCCTATTACCAGACCGGCAGGTGGGCCGTCGGCGTGGATTATGTGTTCCAGAACTGGGGCGGCCGCAACTCGGGCTACGAGATGACGGGAACCAGCGGCAGCGGGGAGAACAAGACGGAATACAAGGTGGCCTACACTAATACGAGCACGATCAAGATGGGTGTGGAATACACCCCGAACCGTTACGATGCGCGTCACTTCCTCAAACGCTGGTCCTACCGTGCGGGTTTCCGCTACGGAGCCTACAACCAGACGTTCAACGGGGACAAGCTCGCGCAGTACGCCGTGACGGCGGGCATCGGCATTCCGGTGAGGCGCGGTGCCTTCTCGGCCATCGACATCGGTGTCGAGTACGGTCGCCGCGGTTACAACATCGCCGACCGCCTGGGGCTGGTCCGGCAGCAGTATTTCAAGTTTGCGATCGGCTTCACGCTCTTCGCGGGACAGATGGAGAACGGCGAATATTGGTTCATGCGCTCCAAGTTCGATTAATGTGACAGGCAAGCAAAAATAAAAGATAGAAACACAAAAATTAATCTGACCGATGAAAAACGTTAAATTCCTGCTTTCTGCTGCGTGTGCGCTTTTTGCAGTCGCAGCGATGGCACAGCAAGATTTCAGTGATCCGAAGTACGCGGTCTGGGGTGACACTCCTCAGGAGCGGGAGCAGAACATTCTGAACAGCAACTTCCTCAAGGAGTCGCTCGACAACAAGGATTACAACGCTGCCGCGCATTACCTCAAGGAGCTGCTCGACAAATGTCCGAAGGCTTCGCAGAATACCTTCGTGCGCGGCATCACGCTTTATAAGAACAAGATCGCGCGCGCCAAGAGCATCGCCGAGAAAAACACCTACACCGACTCGCTGATGATCGTTTACGACCTGCGCAACGAGTATTTCGGCGACCATCCCAAGTACGGCACGCCCTATATCCTCGACCGCAAGGCCCGTGAGTATCTGATGTACAAACCCGCCGACCGCAAGGGTATCCGCGAAGCGTTCCGCGCAGCCATCGAGGCCGGCGGCGACAACACCGATCCCGAGACCGTCGTGGCCTATTTCTCGAACCTCTGCGACGATTACAGGAATACCGACGAGGTGATGCCCGACGAGATCATCGCCGAGTACGACCGTCTGACGCCATTCTTCGAGAAGAACCCCGCTGCCGCCGAGTACAAGAGCCAGTTCGACGCTGCGTTCGGATTGAGCGGCGCCGCAAGCTGCGAGAATCTCGAAAGACTCTTCAAGGGCAAGCTGGCCGCCGCTCCCGACGACGAGGCGCTGCTTTCGCAGGCCGTGGCTCTGATGTCGCGCGCCAAGTGCGACGGTGATTTCTACTTCTCGATCGCCGAGAAATACTATCAGGTGAAGCCTTCGTCGGAGACGGCCATGTTCCTGGCCCAGGCTTTCCAGAACAAGAAGGACTATGCAAAGGCGAAGACCTACCTGAACGAGGCACTGGATGTCGAGAAAGACCCCGCCGAGCGTCAGAAACTGCTCGTGCGCATCGCGCTGGTGGGCCTCGTGTCCAACGACATTCCGGGCGCTGCCGCCGCTGCGCGCCAGGCCCGCGACCTGGACCCCGAGGATGGCGTTCCGTACTTCATCCTGGCGCAGTGCTATGCTTCGTCGGCAGGTTCGTGCGGCGGTTTCGCCGGTCTGGCGACCTATTGGGCCGCTTACGATACGATGGCCAAGGCGGTCGAACTGCTCCCGGCCGATTCGGAGTACATGGAGCACGCCAAGAGTTCCCTCGGCAAGTTCCGTTCGGTTTTCCCCAGCTCGGAGGAGTGCTTCTTCAACGAGTTGCAGGAGGGTGCGCGCTATACGGTGACCTGCGGAACGGCCGCCGGTATCACCACCACCGTCCGTGCCCGCTAAAAAACACGCTCCCGACAGGCTTCGATGGGAAAACGCATGACAAGAACGATCAGGGTAGCACTCTCCGTGACGGGGAGTGCTATCTTGCTATTCTCGTGTGCGGACAAGGATGCGGGCCGCGCGTCGGCTTCCGAGGAGACGATAATGACCGAATACAGCGAGGACCTTTCGGTCGTGATGTCGCAGAACGGCCGCCGGTCGTACCATTTCGTCACGCCGCTGCTCGAAGGTTATTCGCTGGCCCGCGAACCTTACCGCGAATTCCGCAAGGGCGTGAAGATCACTACCTACCAGAACGATTCGCTGACCACGGTGGACGCCGTGCTGACGGCCAACTACGCCATCTATTACGAGAACCGCGAACTGTGGGAGGCCAAGGGCAACGTCGTCGTTGAGAAATCCGACGGCAAAACCCTCTACACCCAGCAGTTGTTCTGGAATGCGCGGACCAAGAAAATCTATTCGAACGTCGATTCGAAGATCGTGCAGAACAACGGCCGCGATGTCTTCATCGGCGAAGGTTTCGAATCGGACGAGGAGTTCAAGGACTGGCGTTTTCGCCGCATGAAGGGCCGTATGGAGGTCGAGATGAAGCAGAGCGCCGACTCCGCGGCCACGGATTCCACGTCCGTGCGCCCGGTTCCGAAACCCTCCGACAGCCGGCCCTCCGACAGCCGGTCCGCCGTCCGGACGCCCGAATCCGGGAGGGCCGCTGATGGGCCTGTGGCCGCTCCGGCCCGGGAGATTCCCGCCGGACCGGCTGAAAGGCAGGTCGGAAGACCCGAGGCGGAAGTTGAGCGCCGGCCGCTGAAAATGCTGGACGGCTCCCGGGAGGAGCAGGTTTCCGTCGAACCCAAACTCAAAAACTGAAAGCGATGCTCACCACCGTCGTCCTGATTGTCGTAATGCTGTTGCTGTCGGCTTTTTTCTCGGGGATGGAGATTGCCTTTACGAGCAAGAACCGTCTCAAGCTGGAGATCGACCGCAAGCAGAACCGCATGTTCGACCAGATTGCCGAGGTTTTCGCCCGCCATCCGGGGCAGTATATCACCACGATCCTCGTGGGCAACAACATCGCACTGGTCGTCTATTCGCTGGCGATGTCGCTGCTTCTGCGCAGCATCTATGCCTCGCTGGGGTGGGAGCAGCTCGCCCGGAGCGGCTCGGTCGCCGTGGACACCGCCGTTTCGACGGTCATCATCATCTTCTTCGCCGAGTTTCTCCCCAAGTCGATTTTCAGGAACAATCCCAATTTCTATTACCGCGCGCTGGCGCCGGTGATCTATTTTTTCTACGTCGTCCTCTATCCGGTGGCGCGTTTCACGACGCTGCTTTCCCACGGCATTCTGCACCTTCTGGGCCGCCGCGTCGAGGAGCGGAACATCACTCCGAGTTTCGACCGCGAGGACCTCGCGGCGCTGCTCGACACGAACAGCCCGGAGCAGCATTCGGAACCGGACAACGAGCTGAAACTCTTCCAGAACGCGCTGGATTTCGCCGACCTGCGCGTCAGGGACTGCATGGTTCCGCGTGTGGACGTCGAGGCTGTGGACATCGACGACACCTCGATCGAACAGCTCACGGCGCGTTTCGTCGACTCGAAATATTCGCGTATCTTCGTCTGGCGCAAGTCGATCGACAACATCGTGGGCTACGTCAATTCGAAAAGCCTTTTCACGCGGCCCCGGCAGATCGCCGACGTGATGATGGAGGTCAATTTCGTGCCCGAGACCATGCCTTTGCAGCTGATGCTGGAGAATTTCATCAAGCACCGTTCGAACATCGCCGTCGTGATCGACGAATTCGGCGGCACGGCGGGCGTCATTTCGCTCGAAGACGTGCTGGAGCAGATTTTCGGCGAGATCGAGGACGAGCACGACATTCCGGACCTCACCGAAAAGCAGGTCGGCCCCGACGAGTATGTTCTCTCGTGCCGCCTGGAGGTGAAATACCTGAATGAAAAATACAACCTCGGCATCGAGGAGAGTAAGGAATACGACACGCTGGCCGGTTTCATCATCTTCAATTACGAGGGTATTCCCACCGCCGGGGAGACGGTTTTCATCGGCGGCCTGCAATTGCGGATTCTCCGTACGACGCGTTCGCGCATCGAACTGGCGCGGGTGAAGAAATTGTAGCGTGGGCCGGATTCCGCCGCCTTTCCGGTAAATTCCCGCCCCGGCGGGGATTACGGGGGCGAAGCGTGCGTATATTTTTACTTTTATTCTGTTCTTTTTACAATTAATTTTACTACCTTTGGCTGATAATTCGAAACAATACGAATAATTAACAATTTATATGGCAAGTTTAAACACTTTACGAACCAAGTTCGGCATCGTGCTTTCGATCATCATCGCACTGGCCCTCTTGGCATTCATCCTCTCTCTGAAGACTGAAATGGGCTTCTCGGGCAACGACCCGCGTGTCGGTGTGATCGACGGCGAGAAGATCAACTATTCGGAGTACTACGACCAGTACGAGACGATCAAGTCGCAGAACAACATGCAGGAGAGCGACGAGCAGCAGTCGGCCATGCTGGCCAATGCCGCCTGGCAGGCGCTGATCGCCAAGCACGTGCTGACGCCCGGTTTCGACCGGATGGGACTTCGCGTCACCGAGCCGGAGCGTCTGGCGATGGTCAGCGGACAGCATCCTTCGCAGGCTTTCTACAACGCTTTTGCCGATCCCCGCACGGGCGAGTACAGCGTGGCTGCCATCAGCCAGTTCCTCGCGCAGGCCGAGACCAACCCCGAGGCGGCCAATGCCTGGGCGCAGCTCAACGAGCAGGCCCGTCTGGAGCGCGAGGTGCAGAAGTACTTCGGACTGGTGAAGGGCGGCGTTTACGTCAATTCGCTGGAGGTCGCCCGCGGTGTCGAGGCTGCCAACAAGTCTTTCTCGGGCAAGTGGGCCGGCAAGAAGTTCTCGGCCGTTCCCGATTCGCTCGTCAAGGTGTCGTCGGGTGATGTGAAGGCTTACTACAACAGCCATAAGAACCAGTTCAAGCAGACCCCGTCGCGTACGATTTCGTATGTCGTATTCGAGGTCTCCCCCACGGACGACGATCTGCTGGCGCTTGAGAAGAGCGTGACGGAGGTGGGCCGGGAGTTCGCCGCCGCCGAGGAGGTGAAGACCTTCGTCCGCGCCAACCGCAACGGCAAGATCGCCGACAGCTACGTTTCCGCCGCACAGCTCTCCGACGAGGAGGCCAAGGCGCTGATGGCGGGCGAGATGTACGGTCCCGTGCTGAAGAACAACGAGTGGACGATGTCCCGCGCGCTCGATTCGAAGATGGTTCCCGACTCGGTGGGCGTACGTCATATCGTGCTGCCCTATGCGCAGGAGGCGCTTGCCGACAGCCTGCTGACGGTGCTGAAGAAGGGGGGCGATTTCGCGCAGACCGCTGCCCGTTATTCGGTTTACGACGCTACGGCCGCCAACGGCGGTGAAGTGGGAGTGCTGCCTTTCTCGGCCTTCACGGGCGAGTTCGCCGCCGCTTTGGCCAATGCCAGACAGGGCGACATCGTGAAGATCGCTTCGGGCGACGCCATCCAGCTGATGCAGGTATACCGTGCCGACAAACCTTCGAAACACGTGCAGGTGGCTACGATCACCTATCCCGTGGAGGCTTCGGCCGCCACGCGCCGCGACGTGCACAACCAGGCCGGTTCGTTCATGGTCAACGCCAAGGGTTCGGCCGCCGCATTCGCAGATGCCGCTTCGACGGCTGCCGTGACGCCCCGTGTGGCTGCGATCGCCCAGGGCGACCGTACGATCCGCGGCCTTGAGGATTCGCGCGAGGTGGCCCGCTGGGCCTACGGAGCGAAGGAGGGCGACCTTTCGGCGATCTTCAACGTAGGCAAGGACTACGTGATTGCCACGCTGACCGAGATCGACGACAATGAGTACGCACCGCTGAATAAGGTTTCGGCCCAGATCCGTTCGCAGCTTCTTCGCGACAAAAAATACGATTATATCGTTAAGAACCTTTCGGGTTCGACCCTCGCCGAGCAGGCTGCAAGTCTCGGCTCGGAGGTGGAGGACTTCTCCGATGTGACTTTCGGTTCGTTCTACGTGAACGGCGTGGGCATGGAGCCTCGTCTGGTGGGCGCCATCGCATCGGCCGAGAAGGGCGCCCTGTCGGCTCCCGTGAAGGGACTTTCGGGCGTCTATGTCTTCGAGGTCGGGGATGTCAAGACCGACGACAAGCAGACCGCCGAAGGCGAGAAAGTTCGCGCCCAGGCCATGGCCGAGGGCATGGCCCAGCAGTTCGCCATCCCGGCTATCCAGCAGATGGCCAAGATTCAGGACCTGCGCGGCAAGTACTTCTAAACGATTGATTTTACGGTGCATCTTTGCACTTGCTCCCGCAGGGCGCGAATGGGACGTACTCCGGTACACCCATCCGCGCTCTGCTTCGTTTAAGCACAAACCGGCAGCTTTCACCGCAAAGATTGAAAATTAGCGGAGAATTCTCTGCGCAGTCCGGCTTTTTTCGTATCTTTAGAGGCGTAACGGCTCTTTTAGCAGCCGGAGGCCCTGTCAAACCAGGTGCAATCCGGTTTCGGTGCCGTCCGGTCATTCATTGTCTTCGTAATAGGATAAATAAATATTCGCCATGAACAACTTCATCTATCACAATCCTACCAAACTGGTTTTCGGCAAGGGCCAGATCGCCCGTCTGCCGAAGCTCATTCCCGCCGGAAAACGCATCATGCTGACCTTCGGCGGCGGAAGCGTCAAGCGTAACGGCGGCTACGTTCAGGTCGTCGCCGCACTCGAAGGCCGCGAGCTGGTCGAGATCGGGGGCATCGAGGCGAATCCGTCGGTCGAGACCCTGCGCGAAGCCATTGCGCTGGGCAAAGAGCGGAAGGTGGACTTCCTGCTGGCTGTCGGCGGCGGGTCGGTCATCGACGGTACGAAACTCATCGCTGCGGGCCTTCTCTACGACGGCGATGCATGGGACATCGTGCTCAAGGGGCAGGCCGGCAAGACCGTGCCGCTGGCTACGGTCCTCACCATGTCGGCCACGGGTTCCGAGATGAACTCCGGGGCGGTCATTTCGCGCTACGAGACCAAGGAAAAATATGCTTTCTACGGCGATTATCCGGTCTTCTCGATCCTCGATCCCGAGACGCTCTATTCGCTGCCGAAGCGTCAGGTAGCCTGCGGACTTGCGGATACTTTCGTGCATGTGCTGGAGCAGTATATGACCACGCCCCATCAGTCGCGGCTGATGGACCGCTGGGCCGAAGGCATCCTGCATACGGTGGTCGAAATCGCTCCCAAAGCGCTGGCGGACGAGCGCGATTACGACACGATGTCGGAATACATGCTTTCGGCGACGCTGGCCCTGAACGACATGATCCGTATGGGCGTGACGCAGGACTGGGCGACGCACATGATCGGCCACGAGCTGACGGCGCTGCACGGCTTGACGCACGGCGCGACGCTGGCCATTGTCATCAACGGTACGCTGCGCGTGCTGCGCGGGCAGAAACGCGGCAAACTGCTGCAATACGGCGAGCGTATCTGGGGCATTGCCGGCGGTTCGGAGGAGGAGCGCATCGACCGCACGATTGCGGCCAACGAGGCGTTCTTCCGTTCGCTGGGCCTCTCGACACGCCTTTCGGAGGAGGGTATCGGCGAAGAGACCATCGCCGAGATCGAACGCCGCTTCACGGCTGCGGGCGATCGGTTCGGCGAGGCGCAGAACGTCGACGGCGCCATGGCCCGCCGGATTCTGGAGGCCTGCCTGTGATTCCATTGCCGGCTGCCGAAAGAACAATCCCCGCAACCGAGGTTGCGGGGATTGTTTGTCATGGAACGCGGGTTTATTCGTCCACCCCGAATGTCGAAACGTTGAGACTGCCCAGCGCATCGACCGTGATGCCGTATTCTCCGGTCTCGACGCCTTTCAGGATGATGAGGTAGGAACTGCTTCCGAACCGGCGCGAGGTGAAGGGCTGCCGTTCCAGCGTGTTGCGCTGCTGGTCGCCGAAGGTTCCGACCGACGCGTATTCGGCGATCCGCATCTTCTTCTTGACCTTGAACCGGAAGACGCTGATCACCGACATCGGGTCGATCAGGTTGTCCGGAACGCGGATGATAAAGGCGATGCCGTCGCTCTTCCGGAGCCGGACGGGGGACTGCGCGCCTTTCAGCGTCATTTCGTCGATGTGGTTCTTTCCGATGCCGAACAGTTTCTGCCCGGTGGACGAACGGTGGCGGGGAGCCAGGCTCTCCTGAACGAGCTGCTCGGTTCTGTTGTCGGGCCGGATAGCCAATGCCTGGCCGATGAATTCAGGTTCGGGGAATGTCAGGGTGCTGTCGGTCCGGGTTACGGAGGGTTCCGGTGCGGCGGCTGCCTCCGGAGTCTGCGCCTGCGACCGGATGCAGGCACAGCAGGCAAGCAACAGAATGAGGGTTTTCTTCATGCGAATGGAACGTTGGAATGAATGAATTTGTGTATTTCAGTCGTAAAGATAATGCAAAAACTCCCGTTCCGGTCTTTGGCGGGTGAAAAAAGTCCCTCCCGAAGTGCTCCGGAACAAAAAACGCCCCGGTCTTGCGACCGCGGCGTTTCTCTTGTCGGAGCCGGGAATTTACTCGGCGAGCAGGATTTCGAGGATCTTGATGGCTGCCGTGGCGATCGGCGTACCGGGGCCGAAGATGGCGGCGGCGCCGTCGCGGTAGAGTTCATCGTAGTCCTGCGCGGGGATCACGCCGCCGACGATGACGATGATGTCCTCGCGGCCCAGCTTCTTCAACTCGGCGATGATCTGCGGCACGAGCGTCAGGTGGCCGGCGGCCAGCGACGATACGCCGACTACGTGTACGTCGTTTTCGACGGCCTGCTTGGCGGCCTCCTCCGGAGTCTGGAACAGCGGACCCATGTCGACGTCGAAGCCGATGTCGGCATAACCCGTAGCGACCACCTTGGCGCCGCGGTCGTGTCCGTCCTGGCCGAGCTTGGCGATCATCACGCGCGGCTGACGGCCCTCTTTCTTGGCGAATTCGGCGCACAGCTCCTTGGCGCGCTCGAAGGATTTGTCGTTTTTCACTTCTGAAGAGTAAACACCTGAAATGGAACGGATAACAGCTTTGTAGCGGCCTACGACCACTTCGCAGGCATCGGAGATTTCGCCCAGCGAGGCGCGGACCTTGGCGGCCTCGACGGCCAGTTCGAGCAGGTTGCCCTGCTTGGTCTTCACGCACTCGGTGATGGCGGCCAGCGCCTTCTTCACGGCAGCTTCGTCGCGGTTGGCGCGCAGCTCCTTGAGTCGCTTGATCTGGCTCTCGCGCACGGCTGTGTTGTCCACGGCAAGAATGTCGATCGGGGCCTCCTTCTCCAGACGGTATTCGTTGATGCCGATGATCTTCTCCTCGCCGGAGTCGATGCGGGCCTGCTTGCGGGCCGAAGCCTCCTCGATGCGCATCTTCGGAATGCCGGTCTCGATGGCCTTGGCCATACCGCCCAGCTTCTCGACCTCCTCGATGCGCTCCCAGGCTTTGTGGGCGATCTCGTTGGTCAGCGTCTCGATGTAGTAGGAACCTGCCCACGGGTCGACCTCGCGGCAGATGTTGGTCTCCTCCTGAATGTAGATCTGCGTGTTACGTGCAATACGCGCCGAGAAGTCGGTCGGCAGGGCGATCGCCTCGTCCAGGGCGTTGGTGTGCAGCGACTGGGTGTGTCCCAGCGCGGCGCCCATGGCCTCGATGGCCGTGCGGGCCACGTTGTTGAACGGGTCCTGCTCGGTGAGCGACCAGCCCGAGGTCTGCGAGTGGGTGCGCAGCGCCAGCGACTTGGGGTTCTTGGGGTTGAACTGTTTAACGATCTTGGCCCACAGCATACGCGCGGCGCGCATCTTGGCGATTTCCATGAAGTGGTTCATGCCGATGGCCCAGAAGAACGACAGACGCGGTGCGAAGGCGTCGATCGACATGCCTGCGTTGACGCCGGCGCGCAGGTACTCCAGACCGTCGGCCAGCGTGTAGGCCAGCTCGATGTCGTTCGTGGCGCCCGCCTCCTGCATGTGGTAACCCGAAATCGAGATCGAGTTGAACTTGGGCATGTTCTTCGAGGTGTACTCGAAGATGTCGGCGATGATGCGCATCGAGAACTCAGGGGGATAAATATAGGTGTTGCGCACCATGAACTCCTTGAGGATGTCGTTCTGGATCGTACCGGCCAGCTGATCGAGCGTGCAGCCCTGCTCCAGGCCCGTCACGATGTAGAAGGCCAGGATCGGCAGCACGGCGCCGTTCATGGTCATCGACACCGACATCCGGTCGAGCGGAATGCCGTTGAAGAGCACCTTCATGTCCTCCACCGAGCAGATCGACACGCCGGCCTTGCCCACGTCGCCCACCACGCGCGGGTGATCGGCGTCGTAACCGCGGTGCGTTGCCAGGTCGAAGGCCACCGACAGACCTTTCTGTCCGGCGGCGAGGTTGCGGCGGTAGAATGCGTTGGACTCCTCGGCGGTCGAGAATCCGGCGTACTGACGGATGGTCCACGGACGCATCACGTACATCGTCGAGTAGGGGCCGCGCAGGAACGGGGCGATGCCTGCCGCGTAGTTCAGGTGCTCCATGCCTTCGAGGTCTTCGGCCGTATAGGCGC
>ENA-UOJC01003656-UOJC01003656.1-human-gut-metagenome-genome-assembly--contig:-C104-NODE-3656-length-14194-cov-20.395714_pt1 | contig 14194 bp, 17 predicted proteins | sample MGYA00242339_ERZ723886 | MGnify/ENA metagenome assembly ERZ723886 | reverse complement strand
TGCTTTTAATAGGCTTAATCTTTGTAACCGCCATATCTCCGCAAGCACCCCCTTGATTTCCTCAATGTCCTGTTCGTACACGCTGCCCGTTGCATTGACCCGCTTTGCAATCTGATTGACATTGATACCGATTTTCTGTATCTCTGCTGTCATAGCCTTAATGTCGCTATGGTCTACTTGAATGATATACCCGTCGATAGCCATTTTCCGCAGATATGCCGCCATATTCCGGGTGGGTACGAGCTTCATTTTTTCCTCAATCAAATTCCGTTCTTCCTCTGTCACATAGAATTTGACTTGCACCGTTCTTTTCCTGCCACTCATGCGCCTGTCGCTCCTTTCCGTATAGATGGTTTGGGACACTTCCCAACAAGCATTTTGCGGAGCAAAATACGGAAAAGGGTACTCTTTTCCTATGCTTGCTATGAAAGTTTTTCCCTTTATTTTCTAATACGGAAGAACGCTCATTTTGCCGAAGAAAAGCAAAGAAAAAACGCTGCAATCCTATAAGGCTGCAACGCTTATTCCTGCATATTCAGTTGTTTTCGGACAACTTATTTGTCCTCATGTTCGACTTCTGCAACTTCCTTTGCCGTTGCGGTCACAATCCGTAATCCCTTGTCGCTGATACCGTCGAGCAGGGTATCAAGCTGCCGCCGTTGGGTAGATTTGTCAACGGACTTACTGGGGAAAAAGAATTGGTCTACCGATATATTGTAACGGGTGACAAGCTCATAAAAGATTTGCAAACTTGGCTGCTGTCCCTTGTTCTCAATATTGGTAAGATAACGCGGGGAAATATTCATTGCGTCGCTCACGTCCTTGCGACTTTCTTTCCTTGTTGTCCGCGCCGCTTTTATGGCTTGCCCGAAAGCTGTAAAGTCATAAAGTGGTACTTGTCGTTTTGCCATTTTTGTTCACCCTATTACATTCTACAGTTCCTGTTGGTTTTTAGATACGTCTATACAGTTCCCATATGTAGCTTAAATAATTCGCAATTTATCTCTTGATATTGTTCGGTTATCCGAGTATAATTACGCTGATAATGTATGTAGAAAGGACGGGCGGATTATGGAATATATGTCTGCGCCACAGGCAGCGGAAAAATGGGGTATTTCAGAAAGGCAGGTACAGATACTTTGTAGCGAAAACCGCATACCCGGCGTTTCAAAACTTGGCTATATGTGGTTGATACCAAAGGACGCAGAAAAGCCTATTGACAAGCGAAAAAGACCAAAAATGAAGAATGATACGCAAAATTGACAGGATGATACGCAAAATTGGTGGTATTTACATGGTTTTTTTCCTATAATTCAAGAGGAAATTAAGAAAGAGAGGATCATAATATGACGTTCGGAGAAAAACTAAAAGTTCTTCGTAAGGAAAAAGGTTATTCACAGGAAGAATTTGCGGGACTGCTTAATGTATCTCGACAAGCTGTAAGTAAGTGGGAAAGCGATAGAGGAACGCCGGAAACGGATAAGCTATTGCAGATAAGTAATATGTTTGGCGTCACATTAGACTATCTACTCAAAGAGGAAAGCTCTGACGAGAATATGCAGACAGATAGCTATTATGTGAGTCGTGAAATGATTGATGGTTTTCTTTCATATAAAAGAGAACAAGCAAAAAAATTGCTGTTGGCGTAGGCTTAATTGTTATTTCTGATGTATTTAGTTGCTTTTCTGACTACAGGCAGATGTTGCTTCCTTTTTATTGGGGAAGCATGGCAATCGGCATTGCTATTTTGGTTTGGACTTTTTTTCAGCCAAAGTGCTATCAAGAAATCTTTACTAAAGTATTGATTTTTGACGACACGTTAATAAAGGCTTTTCGTGAAGAAAGCAATCGAAACAGAAAAAGATATGTTGGTATGATAGTTTTAAGTGTTCTTTTATTCTTTTTTGGTTCGGAGTTTCTATTTATGGTTGAAAACACAATTAGCCGGGAAGTTTGCAATGCCCTAAATTGGTTTATGGACGCTGCTGCTGTTATGCTTTTAATTATAGCGGGTACATCTATTCACGCAGAGAACATTATCACACAAAATGCCGAATACATAAAAAGGAAAAATTCGAGAGGAAAATTTGCGTGGGTTTATATAGCTTTGCCTATAACGATTTTAGCAGTATTGATTGGGTTTATTACAAATGCATGGAGTCCTGTTTTCCCGATTATTTTTCTGTTTTGTGCCTTATTGGTAACTGTTTGTAAATTGCTAATAGAAAAGAGGGATGTGAAGTGAGAAAAAAATACATTATGGCATTATGCTTTTTGCTGTCTTTGCTTTTAACTGGTTGTAATACAGAAAAAGATACCACAGAAAAAGATTTGCAACGACTTTCCATGATAGAGGTTTATTCAAGTGACGGAGAATTAGTAAATGTAATTGAAGATACAGAGATTCTATATCAATTTAATAATTTAGATTATACTGACATTTCGACTGATACTGATTTTTCACAAACCGAACCGGAAAATGTGACAGAGGATCTTTCTGTATTATATACAATCATTAGTTACAAATCGTCTGCTGCTCTCCATAGTGGCGGAACATTGGAAAAGTTAATGGAAACAACAATATACGAAAATTCAAATATCATTAAAGAGCAAGTGGAGCCAGATAATATAAAAGGGCTTTCTATTCCTAAAGAATACTTAACTTTTTATATTTCTATATCCGAAGAACATAAAGATTTTCTCTTATCATTAGCTGAGTTTAACAACTGATAACAATTTTATAGACTAATCAATCTGCCGGGCGACGGCAAAAGAAAAAAAGCCGCCGTAGAGCAGACACATTTCCATGCACCTATGAAGTGGCGGCTTTGATTTTCAGAGCCGCCGTTTCTTTTTGTATGCCACAAACTCACAACGCCCCAACAATGGACACGGCGGTACTTAGGAGGTATCGCCGTGTTTGTCTATATCCACTCTAACCCGCCTAATATCCTACGGTCAAAAAAAGCTCACGCCCACCGTCGGGATATTCCGGCTACGAGTATGAACTGACAATTCAACACAATAGATTTTACAATTCCTTTGCGCATGTCCGCGCCTTTTTGCGGACATGCGCATTTTGCTTTTTGCAAAAGTTTTTTGAAAAAATTTGCCATTCCGTTTGGCAAATCTGCGGCGCGTCCGTAGAGGGCTGCCGAAAGGGGATAAATAACCCGCCCCCGGGACGAAAGGGGGTGAGAACATGGACTATTCTTATCGGTTGGAATGGCAGACGAGATGTAGTTTTAATGCGTACTGCAAACGTGCCTTACGCAATGAACTGATCGACGCTTGCCGGGAGCGCAAAAGTCGGCAAAAGCATGAAGTCAACTTTTCAGACCTTGCCCCGCATGAAGAAAAGCAGCTTTATACCGTTGACAGATATTTTGTCAATGAGGAAGAAGAAGCCTTTTGTGCGGGAGGTTTGAGGATTACGGCAAAGCTGCTTGCTGACGCTATGCACTCCCTGCCGGAAGAAAAACGGCAAGCCGTACTGCTGTATTACTTTTTCAGCATGAATGATGCTGAAATCGCGGAGCTTATGAAAGTACCCCGCAGCACAGTACAGTATCGACGGACAAGCTCTTTTGAGCTGCTAAAAAGATTTTTGGAGGAACGCGCTGATGAATGGAACGAGTTTTAACGAAGATGAGCGCGGCTTGTTACCCTACCCGGTCATTTTAGCCGCGACAAAGGGCGACCCCGACGCAATGAAAATTGTTGTGCAGCATTATCAAAGCTACATAGCCCACCTATCTATGCGGAAGTTCCGCGACGAAAACGGAAATATCTATTTCGGTATAGACGAGGACTTGCGCGACCGGCTGCAATCAAAGCTCATGCGGGCTGTCCTATCCTTTAAGACGGAGAAATAAATCGCAAACTGTTTTACCCCTTTCCTGTTTGCGGTTTTCTGTCAATCGCTCCTTGACAAAGAAAGCGGCGCAAGATAACGGCGGCGCAGTATAGGGCAAATCAGATACGTTCCTTTTGCGCCGAGCCATGCGGCGGGTGCGCCATGACTTCCCGACCGGGAATGAGCGACCAACACCGCACCGGAAAATGAGTGTAGCAGCTTGTGGGCGACGACGCGCAGAATACATAATGATACTCCCTTACAGCCACAGTCCGAGCGTTAAAAGCGTCGCAGGCAATGGGTAGGGCTACGGCAGACCGCCGCAGGGGTGAAACTCCCGTGAGATTGCGCTAACAATCGTCTGATTAAAGCCCCCTTTTTATGTTGTAATAGTGGACTTGCCGCTATTCATATAGTGTATTAGCCATTCTCTGAAAGGGGGCTAAGCATTGGCAAATACAGACAATCCTAAAACCATTTGTAAGAGTGTTTTCAAAAGCGGCGAAAACACGACTTCTAAAACACAATTCACGAAAAAGTGGATTGAAATGATAAACAAAATCGAGAAAGGTAAAATTGTAAACTTTTCTAAAAGATAATGACAAGCCGTTTCTGTTGTGGTACGATCACGATAGAAATGGCTTGTTCTATCTCTTGGAGGAGATAGGAACATGAAAGTAGCTATTTATTGCCGCTTATCCGAAGAAGATAGAAACAAGCAATTTGAAACTGACGACAGCAACAGCATACAAAACCAAAAGGCTATGCTGCTGCAATACACTATGGAACAGGGGTGGGAACTTTACAACATTTACAGCGACGACGACTATACCGGCTCTGACAGGCGACGTCCGGAGTTTAACCGTCTGCTGCATGACGCTGAACAGCGCAGATTTGATATTGTCCTCTGTAAGACACAATCTCGCTTTACCCGTGAATTGGAATTAGTTGAAAAGTACATACACGGGCTATTCCCTATTTGGGGTATTCGCTTCATCAGTATTGTTGACAACGCAGATACCGCAAACAAGGGAAATAAAAAGTCCCGTCAAATCAACGGGCTTGTAAATGAGTGGTATTTAGAGGATATGTCCGAGAATATCCGCAGCGTCTTAACCAACAGACGAGTAAACGGTTTTCATATCGGCGCATTTGCCCTTTACGGTTATAAGAAAGACCCCGACCAAAAAGGACACTTGATAATTGACGAGGAAGCCGCAGCCGTTGTCCGTGAAGTATTTACCCTATTCGCACAAGGTTACGGTAAAACTGCAATCGCCCGTATGCTCAATGACAGGGGCATACCTAATCCAACTGAATATAAGCGTCTGCATGGCTTACGATATAAGCAACCGAAAACGAAAAACAGCACTCTTTGGAAATACTTTGCTATCTCTGATATGCTGATAAATGAAATTTATATCGGTAATATGGTGCAAGGTAAATACGGCAGCATTTCCTATAAGACGAAACAGAACAAACCCCGCCCTAAAAGCGAATGGTATGTTGTCGAGGGAACGCATGAACCGATTATCGACCGTGAGTTATGGGACAGAGTACAGGCATTGATCGAACAGAGGGCAAAGCCCTTTGATGTTGGCACTATCGGTTTATTTGCAAGAAAAGCCCGGTGCGCCAACTGCGGTTATACTATGCGCTCTTCCAAAAATCACAATAAACACTATCTGCAATGCTCAAACCGCCATGTAGCGAAAGACGCTTGTATCGGCTCTTTTATCTCCGTTGATAAATTGGAAAGGCTTGTTATCGACGAGCTTAACCGTTTAGCAGCCGAGTATCTTGACAAAGACGAGTTAGAGCAGAATATCGAGTTTTGCGACAACTTGGAGGGGCAGAAATCCCGCCTACTCTCCGACATAGCAATCTATGAGAAAAAGGTTGCAGAGTATTCAAAGGGTATTCGGGAGCTTTACATGGATAAGGTCAAGGGCTTAATTTCCGAAAGCGATTATGTGGAAATGTCAAAAGAGTTTACCACAGACCGTGACCGCTTGGAGCGTGTTATCGCTGACGGACAAAAGCAGTTAGCCGAAATCGAAGAAAAAATTGCGGCGGGCGACAATCGCCGCGAATTGATTGAGCAGTACACCAACTTGGAACACCTTACCCGCGAAATCGTGGAAACTCTGATTGATTATATATCCGTCGGCAAGCGTATTCCGGGAACAAGGGACGTTCCCATTGAAATTCATTGGAACTTTTAATGAAAAGTTGTTCTTATATGATTGCAGCAGAGCAGAAAGCCCGGGTGACTTACGACAACATTCTCCGGCTCAGCGATGACCCGGATGTGAACGACGCCATCCGGTTCCTCCGGGAGCGGGAGATCGTCCACTTCCAGCGGTTCGGCGAAGCCTGCCAGCTCCTGCGGGAAAAGCTGAATCAGAAAAATGTATACTATATGAATCCGGCGTTGGACCTGTAAACGAAAAAGCAACCCCCAATACTGGGTATCCAGTATTGGGGGTACACATTATTCCTTCTTTTCCAGCTCGTCCTGTTCCTTCAGGCATTCCTTCAGAAGTCCTTTCTGCTTTACCAGCTCTTTTCCCAGGGGCAGCGCGCCGGATGTCGCAATCACCAGCACAAAGGCTCCCAGCCCAAGCACCGCCGGGGACGCTCCAGCCCGGATTACCATTACCAGCAGGAGCACGCTCACCACAATGCGCATCAGAATGGCTCGGGTTACCACCCGGATGGTTTTCCGGCACTGTTCCTCCCGGTCATAGGGATCCATCGCCGGCTGGTCAAATAAATCCGGCTTCTCCATCAGCGTGCCACGAAGCCGACCTTCTTATAAACCTTGCGCAAGGTCTTCTCTGCCACAAAGCCCGCCTTCTCGGCGCCCTCCTTGTAAACCTTTTCGAGGTATGCCTTATCCTTCATGATCCGGCTGGCCTCTTCCCGGATGGGTCGCAGGGTCTCCACCACGGCCTCGCCTACGGCGGGCTTGAAAGCACCGTAGCCCTGTCCCGCAAACTCCGTTTCGATCTCGGCGAAGGTCTTGCCGGTGACGGCAGAGTAAATGGTCATCAGATTCGAAACGCCGGGCTTGTTCTCCTTGTCGTAGCGGACGCAGTTTTCGGTGTCGGAATCGGTGATGGCCCGCTTGAACTGCCGCATAATGGTCTCCGGCGTGTCCATCAGCAGAACCCGGCCCGTATCCTCGTTTTCGGACTTGCTCATCTTGGCACCGGGGTTGGTCAGGCTCATGATCCGGGCACCTACCTTGGGAACGAAGGGCTCCGGCATCTTGAACACATCGCCATAAACGCCATTGAACCGGCGGGCAATGGTATGGCACAGCTCCACATGCTGCTTCTGATCCTCTCCCACAGGCACCAGATCCGGCTGGTACAGCAGGATATCCGCAGCCATCAGGCTGGGGTAGGAAAACAGACCGCCGTTGATGTTGTCCGCGTTCTTGGCGGACTTATCCTTGAACTGGGTCATCCGGCTCAGCTCACCGAACATGGAGTAGCACTGCAAAACCCAGCCCAGCTCCGCGTGCTGGTGCACATGGCTCTGGATGAACAGGGTGTTCTTCTCCGGATCCAGGCCGCAGGCGATGTACTGAGCCAGCTGCTCCAAAGTCCGCCGCCGCAGATCCGCGGGATTCTGCCGGACAGTGATGGCGTGGAGGTCTGCCATAAAGTAGAAGCAGTCGTATTCCTCCGCCCGCTCAGCCCAGTTTTTCACGGCACCCAAATAGCTGCCCAGAGTCAGATCGCCGGAGGGCTTGATGCCGGAGAGCATCCGCTTTTTCGGTGCGGTTTGATCGGTAAGCACTTCACTCATAATGTTCACATTCCTTCTTCAGAGTTTTTCCTCATTCTAGCACAGTACATCGGATTTCGCAAGTGAAAAAGCGTCTGTCGGAATTGATTTTCCCGTCCCCATATGCTATAATGCAGAAAACCATAAGAAAAAGAGGTACTGTTAGTATGGATTATCAGGCACTTGCCGAGCTTCTGTTTCCGGAGGTAACGGAAACTCCGGAGGCTCTGGAAGAAAAATATCCCCTCCGGAATCTGCCGGAGGGCGCGGTTGTCACTCGAATGGCACCGTCCCCCACGGGCTTTGTCCACCTGGGCAACCTGGTGCAGGGACTGACCTCTGAGCGGATGGCCCATCAGAGCGGCGGCGTGCTGTTCCTGCGGGTGGAGGACACCGATGCCAAGCGGGAGGTTCCCGGTGCGGTGGAGGTGCTCATCGAGGCACTCAAGCACTACGGCATCCACTTTGACGAGGGCGCTACCATGGACGGCGACAACGGCATCTATGGTCCCTACCGTCAGCGCCAGCGGGCGGCCATCTATCATGTCTATGCCAAAAAGCTGGTAGCCCAGGGCATGGCCTATCCCTGCTTCTGCACTGAGGAGGAGCTGAATGCCATGCGGGAAAAGCAGGAAGCCGCCAAGGAAACCACCGGCTACTATGGCAGCTACGCCCTCTGGCGTGACCGGCCGATGGAGGACATCCGGGCTCAGCTGGATGCCGGAAAGCCCTGGGTGCTTCGGTTCCGCTCCACCGGCTCCATCGAAAATCAGTTCAAGTTTGACGATCTGGTCAAGGGAAAGCTCACCGTCACCGAGAATAATATCGACCATGTTCTTCTCAAATCCGACGGCATTCCCACCTATCACTTTGCCCATGCGGTGGACGATCACCTGATGCGCACCACCCACGTTGTCCGGGGCGACGAGTGGCTGGCCACCCTGCCCTTCCACATTCAGCTGTTCCAGGCTCTGGGCTTTAAGCTGCCGAAATATGTCCACATCGGGCCTCTGATGAAGATGGACGGCACCTCCAAGCGCAAGCTCAGCAAGCGGAAGGATCCGGAGCTGGCTCTGACCTACTACCAGGCCGAGGGTTTCCCGGTGGAGTCCGTGTATGAGTATATCATGACCCTGCTGAACTCCAACTTTGAGGACTGGCGCAGAGCCAACCCGGACGCTCCCGCAACGGACTTCAAGTTTAGTGCCAAGAAGCTGAATCCGGCCGGCTCCCTGTTCGACTACGCCAAGCTGACGGACGTTTCCAAGAACGTCATTTCCCGGATGGACGCCGGGAAGGTCTATGAGGAACTGACCCAATGGGCTCAGGAATTCGACCCGGATTTTGCCGTAAAGCTTACCGCCGACCCGGATTACGCCAAGAAAATCCTCGCCATCGGTCGGGGCGGAAAGAAGCCCCGGAAGGATCTGGCGGTCTGGAAGGATGCCAAGCCCTATATGGGCTTCTTCTACGACGAATATCTGGCAAAGCCGGAATTCGACGAAAAATTTGACAAGGCCGTCATCCGGGACGTGCTGAACCGGTTCCTGGAAAGCTACGACCCTGCCGACGATTCCGGCACCTGGTTTGACATGGTCAAGGCCATCACCACGGCCATCGGCTTCACCACCGACATGAAGGCCTATAAAGCCGACCCCACCGCCTTCCCCGGAACGGTCACGGATGTTTCCACCTTCCTCCGTCTGGCGGTCACCGGTCAGACCAATTCTCCCGATCTGTACACCGTCATGCAGATTCTGGGCACCGACCGCACCAAAGCCCGCATCCGCGCCGCCATCGCTTCCCTGGATTAAAATATGTAAAAAGCTGCTCCTACAGAGCATTACTCGACAAAACGCACAAGTGACAAATCGGATGTCATTGCGAGGCAGTGCGCACACTGCCGTGGCAATCCGTTCTCCTGAAAAACACCGGTGGTTCCGATATTTCAGACAGACGCGGATTGCCACACCAGTGCTGCGGCACTGGTTCGCAATGACAGCATTGTTTTCGGACTTTGCATCTGTCGGAGTAATACTCTGAAAAAGCAGCTTTCTTTTTCTGTGGATACGCTGTCACGTCATCCGGTTCCCGCCGGGCAGGCCAAAGCTCACCGCGATGGCATCGTCTACCTGAGCCATCTGCTGCTCGTCCAGGTGCCCCATATGCTCCCGGAGCCGCCGTTTGTCGATGGTTCGGATCTGTTCCAGCAGAATGATGGAATCCTTGCTCAGGCCTACGCTGCCGCCTGCAATGTTGATGTGGGTGGGAAGCCTTGCCTTTCCCGTCTGACTGGTGATAGCTGCGGCAATGACGGTAGGAGAATGCCGATTGCCCGTATCGTTCTGGACAATCAGAACCGGGCGGGTGCCTCCCTGTTCGCTGCCCACTACCGGAGAAAGATCCGCGTAGAAGATATCTCCCCGTTTCACAGATGACTCGGTCATAGTTTTCACGCTCCGTGCAAAATCTCCTGCGCTACCGGAAAGTCCCTATGTAACGCGGTAACCCTATTGTCCCACGCCACATCGGATTTTATACTTTCCATTCCAGCATATGCCGGTATTTGCCCGGATGCTACGAAATCACCACATTTTTGAGCGTCATCGACAGAATCCGCTTTCCCCGACAGAAAATCTCCGCCCGGGCAGGCAAATTGTTTTCGTCCAGGGTCACATCCAGGGTGAAAGCATCGTCTTCGTAGCTGTCATTGACGTTCAGAACAAGCCGTCCGTCCTGCTCCCCCACCCCTGTGATGCTGCCGCCCCGCAGAGCGCTCACCAGCACCCAGGAGGCACTGACAGGAGACAGCCGCCCGTCTGCCAATAGCCCAAAGTCCAGGGCCGTGCCGTCGAAGGTCAGTTTTCCCCCCTGGGCGGAGATTTCCCCGGTAATGCCGGAAATGGTTTCCGGAGCAGTCACGGTGAAAGCCACATTTCCCTTGTCGTCTGCCTGGCAGTCCATGCCGAAATCATAGACTTTTTCGTCAAAATCCGCGGATATTTCCGCCTGAAAGCTCCAGGCTTCCGCCTTTAATAGCTTTCCCCGCAAAGCCAGCACCCGATTCATTTCCCCGCCGGAGGAGGAAGCACAGCCGGTAAGCACCAAAACCGCGCAAAAACATGTCAAAATTCGCCGCAATGCAATCCCGCCTATTTCAGTAGTCGCGGAAGAGCCTTCAGCATATCCGTGGGCAGCATAGCCCGCTGACCCAGTTCCCGGGCGCACAGATCCCCTGCCGCGCCATGGAGCCAGGCGGCGCAGGCCGCTCCCTCCAGAGGGGTCATTCCCTGTCCCAGCAGACCAACAATCATTCCCGCCAGCAGATCACCGCTGCCGCCCACAGCCATCCCGGCGTTTCCGGTACGGTTCCGATAGCCGAGACTGCCGTCGGTCACGCAGGTCTGATGACCCTTCAGAAGCAGCAAGCACCCGTTTTCCCGGGCAAACTCCGCCGCTGAGGCCATCCGGTCTTTTCCAAGTACGCCACCTGCCCGGACAAACTCTCCGTCGTGGGGCGTCAGGATGGTCTGTCCCCTTCTTCCACGCAGAATATCCATATGCCCGGAAAGCAGGGATATGCCATCGGCATCCAGCACCACCGGACACTCCGCATTTTCCAGCACCGCCTCCACCACCGCCCGGGTTCCTTCGGAAATCCCCAGGCCGCAGCCAATGAGCACCGCATCCATCCCCGGCATTCTTTCCAGAATGGGCTTCACAGCCCGTTCACTGAGCCTTCCGTCTTCTTCCGGCAGCGGAAAAACAACCGGCTCCGTCAGCTTCACTGCCTCAATGGGGTAAATGGACTCCGGCACTCCGGCAAAGACCAGCCCCGCCCCGACTCGCAGTGCCCCCATGGCTGCCAGATATGCCGCCCCGGTAAAGCCCCGACTGCCGCACAGCAGCAGCACCTTCCCGAAGCTTCCTTTATGCCCCCAGGGATTCCTTTCGGGGAACAAATCCGTCACGTCCGCCCGGGTAAGCTGTCTGATTTCCATATAACCACTTCCTTTTTCTTTTCCTAACCATACCACACAGCGCATTTTTCGTCAAGAATCCGAAAAAATGGAAAATAGCACTTGAAATATCCCCCGGATTGTGTTAGGATGTCCAAAGAATCAATGGCAATGATCGGGCTGCCGGATATCGGTGCTGTCCATTTCAGCGAGAGCGGGAGGGTGTGAGCCGCTCGGGCAGGATATTTGGGCTTTCTCCCGGGAGCCGCTCTCTGAAATTCCTCTGTGGGACGGTAGGAGCAGCCGCGTGACTGCGTTACGGGTCTTGGATGTGTCTGCATCCGAAAAGTGCGCCTGACGGCGAATTGCGGGTGGTACCGCGGAAGCTTTGCCTTTCGTCCCGAATTGTGGGAGGAAAGGCTTATTTTTTTGTAAAAACCCTTTTAGGAGGAAGCATTATGAAAGAACAACTGGAAAAGATCCGCCTCAGTGCGCTGGAAGCACTGGACGGCGCGGCAACCCCTGCCGCTCTGGAGGAACTGCGGGTCAAGCTGCTGGGCAAGAAGGGAGAACTGACTGCCGTTCTCAAGCAGATGGGCAAGCTTTCCGCTGAGGAGCGGCCTGTCATGGGACAGCTGGCCAACTCCGTCCGAGCCCAGATCGAGGAAAAGCTGGAAAGCCGGAAGGCGGACATCCATGCGGCGGTGTTGGAGGCCAAGCTGGCCGCCGAGTCCATCGATGTAACCATTCCCGGCAAGGAGATCACCATCGGCCATCAGCACCCCATGAACCAGGTGCTCCAGCAGATCAAAGATATTTTTGTCGGTCTGGGCTACCAGGTGGTAGACGGCCCGGAGGTAGAGCTGGCAGACTACAATTTCACCCGGCTGAATATTGAAGAGGGGCACCCCTCCCGGGATCGGAGCGATACCTTCTATTTTACCGATGATGACAGCGTTCTTCTGCGTACTCAGACCAGCCCCATGCAAATTCGCTTCATGGAAACCCACAAGCCTCCCCTGTGTATGCTGGCTCCCGGCCGGGTATTCCGGAAGGACGAGGCCGATGCCACCCACTCTCCCATGTTCCATCAGATCGAGGGTTTGGTGGTGGATGAGAACATCACCATGGGTGACCTGAAGGGCGCCCTCATTACCATGATGCGCAAAATCTACGGCGAGCAGTCCGTCATGCGCTTCCGCCCCCACCACTTCCCCTTCACCGAGCCCAGCTGCGAAATGGACATGCAGTGCCATAAATGCCACGGCACCGGTGAAATCGACGGTCAGGTCTGCTCCACCTGCCATGGCGAGGGCTGGATCGAGTTGTTGGGCGCGGGCATGGTGCACCCCAAGGTTCTGGAAAACTGCGGCATTGACCCGGAGAAGTATTCCGGCTTCGCTTTCGGCATGGGTCTGGAGCGGATGGCCATGGGCCGCATGAAGATCAACGACCTGCGTCTGATTTTCGACAACGACATTCGGTTCCTGAACCAGTTCTAAGAGGAGGTAGGAAGATGAAGCTCAACAGAAAATGGCTTAACGAGGAATTCGTTGACCTTTCCCATGTATCCGACAAGGAATTCGTAGAAACCCTCACCGTTTTCGGTCAGAAGGTGGAGACCTATGAGCGGATGGACGCGGAAATCAAGAATGTGGTGGTGGGCAAAGTTCTGTCCATGGTGCGCCACCCCAATTCCGACCACATGTGGATTTGTCAGGTGGACGTGGGACAGCCGGAGCCTGTGCAGATCGTCACCGGTGCCCAGAATGTCCATGAGGGCGACCTGGTTCCCACGGCTCTTCACAACTCCTGGCTTCCCGGCGGCGTGCACATCACCAAGGGCAAGCTCAGAGGCGAGGTTTCCTGCGGTATGCTCTGCTCCTTTGCCGAGCTGGGTCTGACCCAGAACGACGTGCCCGGCGCTTATGCCGACGGCATCTGGATTCTGAACGACGAGGACTGCAAGCCCGGTCAGGACATCAATACCGTCATGGGCACCGACGACACCGTGGTGGACTTTGAGATCACCAATAACCGCCCCGACTGCTACTCCATCATCGGCCTTGCCCGGGAGGCTGCCGCCGCTTTTGACAAGCCCATGCGTCACCATGAGCCTGTGGTTCACGGCAGCGATGCCGGTTCCATCTTCGACCACCTGGATGTGGAAGTCCCCGCGGAGAACCTGTGCAACCGGTATTCCTCCCGGATGGTGGCCAACGTAAAGATCGGCCCCTCCCCCAAGTGGCTGCGCCAGCGGCTCCGTGCCAACGGCGTGCGTCCCATCAATAACATTGTGGACATCACCAACTATGTGATGCTGGAATACGGCCAGCCCATGCACGCCTTTGACTACCGGTACGTCAAATCCGGTAAAATTGTCGTTCGGGAGGCCCAGGCCGGGGAAACCCTGACCACCCTGGACGGCAGCGTCCGGCCTCTGAAGCCCGGTATGCTGGTCATTGCCGACGACACCCGTCCCATCGGCCTTGCCGGCATCATGGGCGGCGAGAACTCCGAAATTGTGGACGACACCACCATGGTGGTCTTCGAATCCGCCAACTTCAACGGCACCTCCATC
>ENA-UOJC01003654-UOJC01003654.1-human-gut-metagenome-genome-assembly--contig:-C104-NODE-3654-length-14198-cov-13.645903_pt1 | contig 14198 bp, 12 predicted proteins | sample MGYA00242339_ERZ723886 | MGnify/ENA metagenome assembly ERZ723886 | reverse complement strand
ACAAGACGCTGGCGGCGGACAACGCGAACTACGGCACACTCATACCACCGCAGGATGACCGGTGCCTTTGGCCCCGGACTTCTTTCCGGTCTTTCCACCTTCCCCCGGGCAGCGGCGTCCGGGGCGGCGTTTTGGGTCGGACATGCCTGTAAAAAGCCTGCGGCAGCGGGCTTTTTGCAGGCATTCGAATTCAACACGAGGGGCTCTCGCCCCCTCGTACTCCCCCTGCAAAGTGGAACACTTTTTCTCCAAACAGAGGTTTTTCGACAAGCTGAAGCCCGCTGCCTGACGGCAGCGGGCTTTTTACGGGAAAGAGACGGCCCCTCAGCAAATGCCCTCCCGGTGAAGCAGTTCCAGGATCCTGGCGTCGTCCTCCACTGTGGCGCTGGGCATGGGGAATGTGCCGGCGCTGGTGGCGGCGATGCCGCGCAGTTTGCAGGCCTCCTTGATGACCGGCAGGAAGGGGCTGCGGATGGAATACAGGTCCATGAGCCGGTCGATGATCTGCTGTCCCCTGGCGATGCCATCCAGATCGTTGCCGCGGAAGGCGTTCACCCAGGCGGCGCACACCTCGGGCACCACGTTGCTCAGCGCGCCGATGCAGCCGTTGCCGCCGGCCATCACATTGTGGGCGAAGTTGTCGTCAAAGCCGGAGTAGATCTCAAAGCTGGGGACCTGGGATTTTACCACCTTGATCAGCTCCCGGGTGTGATCCATGCCGGAAATGGTGTCCTTCATCCCCACGATGTTGCTGTGGAGCCGGACCAGCTGCAGGACCGTCTCCGGGGGAATGGTATAGCCGGTATTGTCGGGGAAGTTATAGATATAGATGGGGCCGTGGATGCTGGAGGCCAGGCGGTCATAGTACTGAAGCAGGGCCTCGGCGCCGAAGTGGAAGTAGTAGGGCGGCAGGATCATCACGGCGTCGGCGCCGTGATCCAGGCAGTAGTTGGAAAAGCTGATGATCTCGTCCGCCACCATGTGGGATGTGCCGATGATGAGCTTTACCCGGTGGTTGATTTTCTCAATGGCAAATTTGGCCATCTCCCGGCGCTGCTCCATGGGCATGGCAAAAAATTCACTGGAGCTGCCCTCCACCAGGATGCCGTCCACGCCCTTTTCGATCAGGTTGTCAAACAGCTTCTCCTGACTTGCGAGGTCCAGGGTGCCGTCCTCGTGGAAAAGCGTGATAGCCGGGGTCATATACGCTGCGTTCATAAAGCGCCTCCATATTCCGTATTGTGGAATTAAATTCCGAATTTAATGATTCAAAACACGGCAACCCGCTGCTGCGGGCTGCCAAAACGCTTGCCGGGGCCCTGGGGATACATCCCTGGCCGGATGTATCCCCGGGCAGCCGCTTACCAGGCGAACTTCTCCACGTCCGCCTTTGCCATTTGATAGAAAAGATACGTGTCGCAGGAATAGCCGATGAACTTCACGCCCATATCCCGCCACTTCTTTCCGCCTTCCACGGTGTCCGCGAAGCAGCCCAGCTTTACGCCCTTGGCATTGGCCTTTTCGATAATGCCCTGGATGCAGGCGATGACCTCGGGATGGTCGATCTCACCCACATGGCCCAAGGAGCTGGACAGGTCATAGGGCCCGACAAAGAGCACGTCGATGCCGGGGACATCCAGGATCTCGTCCAAATTCTCCACGGCCTTTTTGCCCTCGGCCTGAATAATGACCGCGGTCTCCTGGGCCTGGCTGAAATACTGCGGGCCGGGAACGGCGCCGTATCCGGCGGACCGCACGAACCGGCAGGTGCCGCGGGTGCCCACGGGAGAGAATTTAGCCGCGGAGACCACGGCACGGGCCTGCTCGGCGGTGTCGATCTGCGGCACCAGCACCGCGCCGGCGCCGACGTCCAGCGCGCGGTCGATCCAGATGTCAGTACCCCGGGGCACGCGCACCACCGGACACACGCCCGCCACGTTGGCGGCACGGATCAGGTTCTGCAGATTTTCAAAGGTCCCGGGGCCGTGCTCCATGTCCAGCAGGACAAAGTCATAGCCGGCATGACCGGCAGCCTCCACAAACGCGGGGTCAGAGGTGATCATAAAGGGACCCAGCGCGCCCCGCTCAGAGGCCAGGGCGGCTTTAAAACGGGCAACGCTGCCCATGGTGGGCATCTCACAGGAATTCATAGCAGCCTCCAATTCAAAAGATTTGGGATCCCCTCCGTGTCCCGGCCTTTTCCGGGACACGGAGGGACCGTATTTATTCCAGGCCAGCGCCCTTCATAGCGGACAGGGCGTGGTCCGTATACAGCTTGTAGAAGCCCTTGCGGGGCTCACGGGGCAGGATGCCGGCCTTGGAGCGCTCCTCCAGGACCTTGGTGGCCTCCTCCACCGTGCAGGGGACGCCGTGGATGCCGGTCATGTTGATGGTGCGGTTCTCCACGCTGTAAGAGATCAGGTCGCCGTCCTCAATAAAGGCGATGGGACCGCCCGCGGCGGCCTCGGGGCTGACATGGCCGATGGCGGCGCCGCGGGTGGCGCCGGAAAAGCGGCCGTCGGTGATCAGCGCCACGGAGCCGTTGATGCGCTCGTCACAAACGATGGCCTCGGTGGTCATCAGCATCTCGGGCATGCCGCAGCCGCGGGGACCCTCGTAGCGGATGATGATGACCTCGCCGGGATTGATCTTGTTGTTGACCACCGCGCTGTGAGCGTCCTCCTCATGGTTGAACACGCGGGCCACGGCGTTGACCACTTCCCGCTGGTCCATGGCGCAGGCGGAGTATTTCAGCACGCTGCCCTCGGGAGCGATGTTGCCCTTCAGAATGGCCACGGAGCCCTTTTCAGGGGCCTTTTCCACAGGGAAGATCACCTGGTCGCGGGTCAGGCCATAGTTGGCCAGATACCCCAGGTTGCGATTGAACCAGTTGTCCTTCTGCAGGTCTTCCAGATTCTCGCCCAGGGTCTTGCCGGTGACCGTCATCACATCCAGATCCAGCATATCCCGCAGCATCCACTGCACCATGGGCACGCCGCCGGCAAACCAGAAGGACTCCGTCAGGTGCTGGCCGGAGGGATTGATGTTGCCCAGGTGGGGAACCTGATGGTTGATCTCGTCGAACAGCTCGATGGGCAGATCATAGCCCAGCTCGCGGGCGATGGAGGGCAGATGGATGGTGGCGTTGGTAGAGCCGCCGATGGCGCTGTGGACGATGATGGCATTGCGGAAGGCGGCGGGGGTCATGATCTGGGCAGGCGTGAGCTCCTTTTCCACCAGCTCCATGATCTTGCGGCCGGCATAGCGGGCATATTGCAGGATATCCCGCATGGTGGCGGGCACCAGGGCGGCGCCGGGCAGGGTCATACCCAGGGCTTCGGCCATGCACTGCATGGTGGAAGCGGTCCCCAGGAATGTGCAGGCGCCCACGGAGGGGCAGCCGGTCAGCTTATAGTCCCGGACCTCCTGATCGGTAATGGCGTCCTTGCGCTTCTGGCGCAGGGAGATGTCGCCGGCCACCAGGGAGGTGGTCTGATAGGGGCCGGGCCGCATGGAGCCGCCGGGCATAAAGATGGTGGGGATGTTCATGCGGGCCGCCGCTTTCAGGTGGGCGGGAATGGATTTGTCACAGCTGGAGGAGAGGATGATGCCGTCCCAGGGAACCGCGGAGGCGTGGACCTCCACCATGTTGGCGATAGCCTCCCGGGAGGCCAGCACCACGTTCATGCCGTCGTGGCCCTGGGCGCAGCCGTCGCAGATGTCGGTGGCGTAATACTTGGCGGGCTTGCCGCCCTTTTCATACACGCCGTAAACGGCCTGCTCGGTCATCTGGTTCAGGTGGAAGCTGCCGGGATGAGAGTCGCCGTACACGCTCTCAATCATGATCTGGGGCTTGAGGATATCGGTGTCGTCCCAGCCGGTGCCCATTTCCAGGGAGTCGAACTGGGCCCACAGCATCCGGTCGTCATGGCTTTTCTGTTTCATACGATTTCTCCTTACTTTTAAAAGATATGAAGTCATGGCAAAAAAAGCATGGCCTGCCGCCTGCCGGGACAGCAAGCAGCAGGCCATGTTTATGCTGGCGGGAAACCGGAGCGGGTCCCGCAGCTTTTGCCGCGATCTGTAGGTGTTTTAGAAAATGCCCACGGCGCTGAAAATGCAGATCAGGATGAAGCAGAACACGCCGGCGACAAAATCGGGGATGGTGATGTACTTCAGGCCCTGCTTCAGATCCAGGTTGAAGAACTTGGAGATGACCCAGAAGCCGGAGTTGTTGACGTGGTTGAAGATCATGGTGCCGGCGCCGATAGCCAGAACGGTGGCCACGGGAGTCAGGCCCAGAGCGCCCATCATGGGGCCGACAACGCCAGCGGCGGTCATGCCGCCGGTGGTCATGGAGCCGACAGCGGTGAACATGATGGCGCCGATCAGGAACGGGATCAGCAGGCCGGGAACGCCGGAGCTCTCGATGAGGCCGGCCAGATCGTTGATGGCGGGAGCGGCCTTGATGACGTTGGCGAGGGCGCCGCCCATGCCGGTGATCAGCAGAGCGGGCAGAGCCACGCTCAGGCCGCGGGCGATCCAGCTGTCCAGAACGACTTCACGGAAGCTGGCAGGGTCCTTGCCGGTGACGTCCTTGTTGCTCTTGCGGACGGCGGCCTTGTGGGACAGGGACAGGAGCATGGTATAGATCACGCCCAGGCCCAGGGCCACGACCTTGTCACCGAAGATGGCGGTCCAGGCGCGGATGGCGGCGTCCTCGGCAACAGACATGTTGATGAAGGAGCTGCCGGCGATCAGAACCACAGGGATCAGGATGGTCAGGAAAGCGGGGAAGGTGCCGGGGATGTCGTCGCCAGTGATCAGGATGTCCTTGACGTCGTTGGAGGAGGTCTCCTCGATCTCGGCAACGACCTCAGGAATCGGCTCGATCCACTCCTTGTCGGTCCACTTGCGCAGGACGATCCAGGTCAGCATGAAGCCGACAATAGAGATCACGACGCCCCAGCCGATGACCAGGCCCAGGTCGGCGCCCAGCAGGATGGAGACGGCCAGGATGCCGGGGGTGGGAGGCACCATGGCGTGGGTCAGGTTCAGGCCGGTCTGGGTGAAGGCGGCCATCTTGCCCATGGAGATGTGCTTCCGCTTGGACAGGACGTTGGCGATGTTGGAGGTCAGGATGGTGGTGATATCACCAAACACGGGGATAGAGACGATGTAGGCGGTCAGGGCGGGGGCCAGCTCCAGATTCTTGCCGCGGAACAGCTTGATGAAGAAGTTGGCGATGGCCTTGGCGGCGCCGGTGTCCTGCACGCCCATGGCCAGGATCGCGCCCAGCATGATGGGGATGCCCATGCTGCCCAGGGTGCTGCCGAAGCCGGAGGTGATCATGCCCAGGACCTCTGTAAAGGAAAAGCCCTCAGGCTCAAAGACACCCATGATCAGGCCCATGAACAGGGCTGCGGTGAACAAAGAGAATGTTGGATGCAGTTTGACCTTCATGATCAGAACCATCAAAAGCGCGATGGTAATGATCAAAAGGACCAGGAAACCGATTGCAGACATAAACGTTTACTCCCTTCCTTATTTTGCGGCCTTTCTCCATACCGCTGTTTCCCCCATTGCCAGAGAGGCGAAAACCAAGATCCACTCCAGTGGCCGTCCATTCGGCGTCTGTATTTCCGCTATACAGAATCGAATTCCGAATGGTGGAACAAAAAATGGCTCTCCAATACAGGGGGACCTTAATTAAAATACTGAATCCGCCTGTATTTGTCAAGGTTTTTCGGCCACTTTAGTGAAAAACAGAAACTTATATAATTTTTTGTTAAAAATTTGTTTATTTTGCTCAGTGTCTTTTCTGGATCAATCCTCCGGAACGGGGCCGCTTGATTTCATATCATATGTGCAAACGGCAAAGAATGGGCATTTTTGGAGCGATTCGAGCAGCCGAACGGAGCAGCCCGACCCGCTCCGCCGGACTCGGGCCCCGGGGAAACGGCCCGCCGGGGGTATTTCCCTGGCGGGCCGGCCTGTTTTCTCAGCCTGGCCCGCGGCTCCGCCGCCCGCCGCCCGTCCCATCCCGGGCGGCGGTTCAGGCCTTTTGTTCGGAAAGCTCCCGGACAAGACAGCGCCCCTTTCCCTGGTTTTTGGCCTCATACAGCGCCTGGTCCGCCTCCCGGTATATCTGGTCATACGTCAAGCCGGGCCGGCCGCTCCAGCAAACGCCAACGCTGCAGCAGGCCCCCACCAGCCGGTTTTGCCAGCGGATATTTGAAATTTCCCGGATCAGCAGTTCGGTCAGCGGGTCCTTCCTGACCAGTTCCCGCAGCTGCTCGTTCATCCGCCTGAGCTCCCTGTGCTGCCGCAAATCGTTCACCTTGTGGCGGCTGTTCGTAAGGGATACACTCAGCGCAACGATGGAGGTGATGGTCAGGTTGAGCATCGTGCCGCCGCAGCCAGACAAGCCCGGAAAAATAAAAAAGCCGCAGTACAATGCGCTTGTCCTGCGGCAGCTGGCTGACGTTCCTCGCGGAGTAGTCCCTATAGCTTTGCGTCACCGGATTTCTCCGATTTTGCTATGTATCAATATTCCCACTGTCAGAGAGTATACCATGCGCCTCCCCAATTTTCAGGGATTTTTTATGTCTGCCGGCGGCGCTCCGCCCTTGTGACGGTCAGTATTTGGGGGCCGTGCTGGCTGCCGCGGAAAAATTTTTTTGAATCATGATATTGACTTTTCGAGAAAGCGAGTTTATGATGGGAACAATCCAATCGGGAATAAACCGCTGAGGTGAAAGTAAAGACCACCGTGCGCGCGCAGAGAGTCCGGGGTGCTGTGAGCCGGGCCGAGATGCAGATGGTCACAATGGGTCACCGAGGGCGCGGCGAAAGCGGCGTGGCCGCAAGTATCCCGCGACGCCGAAGGCAGGCGTTATCAGGCCGGGAGTATGTTGGTACTCTGCTGAGCGTGCGGCAGTTTTTGCCGCGAAACAAGGTGGCACCGCGGTCATTCACCGCCCTTGATGAGAGCATTCTCATCAAGGGCGGTTTTTTTATCGCACAGAGCAAGGAGGCAATCACCATGACAAATTCAAAGGGAAGATTCGGCATCCACGGCGGGCAGTACATTCCGGAGACACTGATGAATGCTGTGCAGGAGCTGGAGACAGCCTACGGGCATTATAAAGACGATCCGGATTTTCAGGCGGAGCTGACCGGGCTGCTGAACGACTACGCGGGCCGGCCCAGCCGGCTGTATTTCGCCGGAAAGGTCACGGCGGACCTGGGAGGCGCCAAGGTCTATCTGAAACGGGAGGACCTGAATCACACCGGCGCCCACAAGATCAACAACGTGCTGGGGCAGGCGCTGCTGGCAAAGAAGATGGGAAAAACCCGTCTCATCGCCGAGACCGGCGCGGGCCAGCACGGCGTGGCCACCGCCACCGCCGCCGCCCTGATGGGCATGGAGTGCGTGGTGTTCATGGGGGAGGAGGACACGAAGCGGCAGGCGCTGAACGTCTATCGGATGCGGCTGCTGGGGGCGGAGGTCATTCCCGTCACCACCGGCACCGGCACCCTGAAGGACGCCTGTTCCGCCGCCTTCCGGGAGTGGACCAACCGCATCGCCGACACCCACTACTGCCTGGGCTCCGTCATGGGCCCCCATCCCTTCCCCACCATGGTCCGGGATTTCCAATCCGTCATCTCCAGGGAGATCAAGGCGCAGCTCATGGAAAAGGAGGGACGGCTGCCCGACGCTGTCATCGCCTGCGTGGGCGGCGGCTCCAACGCCATCGGCGCCTTCTATCACTTCATCGGCGATCCCTCCGTCCGTCTCATCGGCTGTGAGGCGGCAGGCCGGGGCGTGGACACCGCCGAGACGGCGGCCACCATCGCCACGGGGCGGCTGGGCATCTTCCACGGTATGAAGAGCTACTTCTGCCAGGATGAATACGGCCAGATCGCGCCGGTGTACTCCATCTCCGCCGGACTGGATTACCCCGGCATCGGCCCGGAGCACGCCCACCTCCACGACACCGGCCGGGCGGAATATGTCCCCGTCACCGATGAGGAGGCGGTGGAGGCCTTTGAGTATCTGAGCCGCATGGAGGGCATCATCCCCGCCATCGAGTCCGCCCACGCGGTGGCTTACGCCAGAAAGCTGGCCCCCGCCATGGGCAGGGATCAGATCATCGTTGTCAACATTTCCGGCCGGGGCGACAAGGACTGCGCCGCCATCGCCCGGTACAGAGGGGAGGATCTTCATGAGTAACATTGCAAAGGCCTTTGCGAACGGCAAGGCATTTATCCCGTTTGTCACCTGCGGCGACCCGGATCTGGAGACCACCGCCAAGGCCGTCCGGGCCATGGCCGGGGCGGGGGCAGACCTCATCGAGCTGGGCATCCCCTTTTCCGATCCCACCGCCGAAGGCCCCGTCATCCAGGCCGCCAATGTGCGGGCCCTGTCCGCCGGGGCCACCACCGACAAGATCTTCGATTTGGTGCGGGATCTGCGGCGGGACGTCACGGTCCCCATGGTGTTCATGACCTACGCCAACGTGGTGTTCTCCTACGGCTCCGAAAAATTCATCGCCGCCTGCGCGGAAATCGGCATCGACGGCCTGATCCTGCCGGATATCCCCTATGAGGAAAAGGACGAATTCGACCCCATCTGCAAGCGGTACGGCGTGGACCTGATCTCCATGGTGGCCCCCACCTCCAAGGACCGCATCGCCACGGTGGCGAAGGAGGCAAGCGGCTTTATTTACGTGGTGTCCTCTCTGGGAGTCACCGGCGTCCGCAGCGAGATCACCACCGATATCGGCGCCATGGTGCGGCTGATCCGGGCCAGCTCCAGCCTTCCCTGTGCCGTGGGATTCGGCATTTCCACGCCGGAGCAGGCGAAAAAAATGGCGGGTCTCTCCGACGGCGCCATCGTGGGCAGCGCCATCGTCAGGCTGCTTGCACAGTACGGACGGGAGGCCGTTCCGCATGTCGCGGAGTATGTGAAGTCTATGAAAGACGCGGTGCGTCAGGCGTAAACCATCTGTCAGTCATGCTATTTCTTAGGAGGAATTGAAAATGAAAAAAGTATTTGCCCTGCTGACCGCCCTTGCGCTGGTCCTGTCCCTGGCCGCCTGCGGCGGCGATTCCCAGACCGAGCCCCAGGATCCCGATACCGCCGCCGGAACGGAAGAGCCCGCCACGCCCTTTGCCGGTAAGACCGTCTCCATCATGACCCCCTATATGGCCTCCGTCACCACCAACCAGATGGTGGGCTACCTGGAAAACGATCTGACCGACCAGGGCGCTGAGGTCAACGTCATCGACACCGCCAACGACTTCGCGGAGCTGGCCAGCCGCATCGAGGACGTCACCGCCTCCGGCACCGACGCCATCGTGCTGGTCAGCGCCGACCCCACCCAGCTGGAAAACCAGCTGCGGGAGGCCATGGACGCGGGTATCCCCGTCTTCGGCGTGGACAGCGGCTACATCGACGGCATGCAGGTCAACGCCACCAGCGACAACCACCAGATGGGCGAGCTGATCGCCGGCTATCTCTTTGACGACCTGATGGGCGGCGAGGGCACCGTTATCACGCTGACCCACCGCCCCCATCCCGGCGTGGTGAAGCGCTGCGAGGCCTTTGACGAACTGATCGCCGCCAATGACAAGCTGACCCTTCTCACGGAGCAGCACGTTCCCGCCGAGCAGCCTATCAACGACGCCCAGGACATCGTCCAGAATCTGCTGCTGGCCAATCCCGACAAGGGCTCCATCACCGCCATCCTCTGCGCGTGGGATGAGCCCGCCATCGGCGCCACCCAGGCCTGCCAGGAGGCCGGCCGCGATGAAATCCTGATCGTGGGTGTGGACGGCAATGAACAGGCGGTCTCCCTGATTCAGGAGGGCACCAACCTGAAGGCCACCGTGGCGCAGAACTTCCAGGGCATGGTGGACATTGTGGTGGAGCAGATGGGCAGGCTGTTTGCCGGCGAGACCATTGAGACCGGCGAGATGTACGCCAAGGCCACCCTGATCACCGCGGACAACGCGGCTGATTTCATCCAATAATCCAACGACCGACTATCCGCGAAAGGAGGCCCCGCCATGCTGCTGCAAACGGAACACGTCAGCAAGGAATTCAACGGCATCTACGCCCTGCGGGACATCAATTTCCGGCTGGATGCCGGGGAGATCCACGGCCTGGTGGGTGAGAACGGCGCGGGCAAATCCACCCTCATCAAGCTGCTGACTGGCGTCTACCGGCTGCGGGAGGGCCGCCTTTTGTGGAACGGGCAGCCGGTGACCATCTCATCCCCGGAGGACAGCCGCCGCCTGGGCATCCGGGTCATCCACCAGGACCGGACCCTGATCCCCACCTTCAACGGCGTGGAGAACTGCTACCTGGGTCTGGAGTACCCCACCCGGCTTGGCCGGGTGGACTGGGCCGCCATGGAACGCCGGGTGCGGCAGACCATGAGGGGCCTGGGGATCGACCTGGACCTGAAAAAAACGGCGGCGGAACTGTCCCCGCCCCAGCGGACGGAGCTGGAGATCGTCCGGGCCATGATGGCCGACTGCCGCCTGCTGATTCTGGATGAGCCCACCGCCAGCCTGACGGACCAGGAGGCCCAGCGGCTGTTCCGCCTGCTGCGGGGCCTGCAGGAAAAGAAAACCGCCATTTTGTATGTGACCCACCGCTTGGACGAAATATTTGCCCTGACCGGCAGGGTCACGGTATTTCGAAACGGGCAGCTTGTGGAGACCCTTCCCACCGCCGGCGTCACCCGGGAGGAGCTGGTGGCAAAAATGACCGACCAGACGGCGGCGGGGTCTGTCTCCCACCGGGAGGCCTTTGGCCCCGTCCTGCTGGAGGCCAGGAACATCACCTCCCGGGACGGCCGGGTAAAGCGGGGCGGGCTGACCCTTCGCGGCGGCGAGATTCTGGGCCTTTTCGGCCTGGGCGGCAGCGGCCGGACGGAGCTGCTGGAGTGCATCTTCGGATACCGGGCCGTTTCCGGCGGCAGCGTGCTGCTGAACGGCAGGGAATACGCCCGCCTGACGCCTGAGCGCTCCATTCAAAACGGCATGGTGCTGATTTCCGAGGACCGCCGGGGCAAGGCCATGATCGGGAATCTCAGTGTCCGGGACAACATCCTGCTCTCCAGCATCGATGCCTTTTCCCGCTGGGGCGTTCTGCAAAGGAAAGCGGAGGATCGCGCGGCGGCGGAGCTGATCCGCTCCCTCCGCATCAAGTCGGCAGGCCCCGGCCAGCGGATGCTGGAGCTGTCCGGCGGCAATCAGCAGAAGGCGGTCTTTGCCCGGGCGCTGACGACCGCTCCCAAGGTCTTCCTCTGCGATGAACCCACCCAGGCGGTGGACGTGGCCACCCGGAGCGACATTCACCGCCTCCTGCGGCAAAAGGCGGACGAGGGCGCGGGGGTGCTGTACGTCTCCTCCGATCTCCAGGAACTGCTGGAGGTGGCGGACAACATCCTGGTGATGTCCCGGGGCCGCACCACCGTGTGCTGGAAAAACCAGGGGCTCACCCCGCGGCAGGTGCTGTCCTGCTGCTACGAGGATCAGGAAAAGGAGGAACGGGCATGCGCCATCTCAACGTGAGAAGGATCCTGCAGACTTACGGCACGGTTCTGGCCCTGGCGGCCATTGCGGCAGCTTTCAGCCTCATCCGGCCTGACAAGTTCTGCACCCTCACCAATTTTATCAACATCACCCGGCAGATCTCCCTGCTGGTCATGATCTCTCTGGGCACCACCCTGGTCATGAGCGTCAATGAATTTGACCTGTCCGTGGGCAGCATGGCGTCTCTTGGCGGCATCATTGCCGCTTTGCTGGCGGTGAAGGGCCTGCCCATGGCGGTGTGCTTTCTCATCCCCGTCGCAGTCAGCTTCTGCATCGGCCTTGTAAACGGCTGGGTGGTGGCCCGGTTCCGGGTGCTGTCCTTCATCACCACTCTGGGCATGAGCACCGTCCTCTCCGGCGTCATCTACCGCCTTTCCGGCGGCGCCACCATTTTTGAGGGTATCCCCAAGAGCTTTTCCGTTTTGGGCACCGCCAAGCTGGGCCGTGTTCCCCTGCTGTCCATCCTGATGGCGGTATTCGTGGCCCTGTTTTGGTTTTTGCTGGAGCACACCACCCTGGGCCGGAAATTCTACGCCATCGGCGGCAATGAGGAGACGGCCAAGATCGCCGGGATCCGGGTGAGAAAGTACAAGACCATCGCCTTTGCCCTGTGCGCCGTGATGGCCTGTGTCACCGGCATGCTGATCGCCTCCCGGGTGGGCTCCGCCAACACCACCGCGGGCGACGGCTACTTTCTCCAGTCCTACGCCGCCGTGTTCATCGGCTGCACGGTGTCCCGGAAGGGCATTCCCAACGCGGTGGGCACCCTGGTGGGCGCCGCCATCCTGGGCATTCTGGCCAACGGTCTCACCATTCTCCAAATGCCCAGCTACATGCAGAATATCATCACCGGCGGCATCATCATTCTGGCGGTCATCGCGCAGAAGGCCGGCCGCGGAGACGCGGCGTAAGGAGGGTCGGACAGCATATGACATATGTAGCGGCGTTTGACGCGGGGACCACCGCCGTCAAGGGGACATTGGTCAGCGAAACAGGGGAGGCCGTTCTCACCCGCTCTGTGGAATTATCCGTCATCTGCCGGGATGGCTTCCAGGAGCAGGCCCCTCAGGACTGGTGGACGGCCTTCTGCGATATTTCCCGGCAGTTCACGCAGGCAGTCCCGAAAGAGGCCGTCAGCGGCATCATCATGAGCGGCCAGATGCAGGACCTGATCCCCTTGGACGCGGATTTAAGCCCGGTCTGTCCAGCCATCCTCTACTCCGACGGCCGGGCGGGAGACCAGGCCGCCGCTTTGGAACGGGAAGTGGGCGGAGATTATTTTCTGCGCGCCACGGGAAACCGCTGCGACGGCTCCCTGCCCCTGCCCAAGCTGATGTGGCTGCGGGAAAACCGCCCGGAGCTGTACGCCCGGACGGCCCACATCCTGATCAGCTCCAAGGATTATCTGATCGCCCGGCTCACCGGCATCTGCGCCGGGGATGTGACTGCCTGCGCCACGGCGGGGGCCATGGACATTCGCCGCAAATGCTGGGACCGGCGGCTCCTGTCCGCCGCCGGGGCGGACCCGGCCCTGTTCCCGGCCCTGCGCCGGCCCCATCAGCAGGTGGGCGCGGTGCTGCCGGCGGCGGCGGATCTGTGCGGCTTTCGGGCCGGGACAGCGGTGTTCGCAGGCATTGGCGACGCCGGGGCCACCACCCTGGCCAGCGGCATCCGTGGGCCGGGACAGTACAACATCAACCTGGGCACCTCCGGCTGGGTGGCCACGGTGTCGGAGGATCTCCTGCTGTCGGAAGAGGGGGTGTTTAACCTGACCGCCGCGGCGGAGGACCGCTACATCAACGTGGTGCCCTTCCTGAACGCCGGAAACATCCACAAATGGATGGCGGGGGTGCTGGGGCAGGCCGGCGGAGCGCCGGATTACGGGACCGCCTCCGCCCTGCTCTCCTCCAGCGTCCCCGGCAGCCACGGCGTGCTGTGCCTGCCGTACCTGTGCGGCGAGCGGTTTCCTGTGCCGGACCCGGAGATCCGGGGCTGCTGGTTTGGCCTGTCGCCGGAAACCACCGCCGCCGATTTGGCCCGCTCTTGTCTGGAGGGGGTGGCCTTCTCCCTGCGCCAGGGACTGGAGCGGCTGCCGGACACGCCGGTGTCCGTCTCCCTCATCGGCGGCGGCGGGCGGGAGCCGGTGTGGTGCCAATTACTGGCGGACGTGCTGGGCCAGACCATCACGGTGCTGCCGGACACGCAGTTCCGGGCGGCCCAGGCGCTGGTGTCACTGGCGCGGCCGGAGCGTCCCGGCGGGACGGCCCGGGCGGAGCGGGAAACGGTCTATCTGCCCCGACGGGAACACCGGGCGCTGTACGATGGCCTGTATGCCAGATACCGCAGGCTCTATCCCGCCCTGCGGGGCCTTTCATAGGGCAATCCAAGGAAATAACGCCGGCCAGGGGGCGTCTCAACGCGGATCCGGCCAGGAAGGCGGAGGACATCGTCCGCTCCGCCTGCGTCACCAGGCGGGAGGGCAAGAAGGCCAAAAAGTAATTCCCTGTTTTTCAAAAGAGCGGCCGCCGTTTGGCGGCCGCTCTCAGCTTGTCGAAAAACCTCTGTTTGGAGAAAAAGCGTTTCGTTTC
>ENA-UOJC01003653-UOJC01003653.1-human-gut-metagenome-genome-assembly--contig:-C104-NODE-3653-length-14200-cov-3.889926_pt1 | contig 14200 bp, 10 predicted proteins | sample MGYA00242339_ERZ723886 | MGnify/ENA metagenome assembly ERZ723886 | reverse complement strand
TATGAATCCCTACCAAAAACTGAAATTTGTATCACTCATTTAAAAATAACTCAAAAGCAATCTCCGCTCTTTCAAACGGAAATTTTTCTTTATCGACGGGAACCTCTGTAAATCCAAATTTACGATACAAATGCACTGCCTGTTTACATTTACTATTAGTCACGATGATTACTTTTTTTAAATGCTTTTCTTTCGCATAATCAATACAGGCTTTCAGACAGGCGCTGCCTGCCCCGGTTCCTGTGTACATTCCTCTTGCCGCAAATTTCATAATCTCCCAATCTCCGTCTTCACGCGGAGCAATCATGCAGCATGCCATGACTTTATCATCATTATCCAGCGAAAAGAAGATTTGTCCGCCGTTTTCAATATATGCTTCTATGTTTCCCATTTCCCGTAGGTCTTCATCTTCCAGAACAAACATATCCTCAATCCATGCTTTGTTCATCTCTATAAAATCTTCTTTGTATTTGGGATTATATGGCACAATTTTCACTGCAATTACCGCCTTTCTTTACTCAACAATTTCATAATTGTGTCCAGTGCATTCATCAGACATTGTTCGTCTTCCTCAGATAGCTTCTGAAGAATACTTTCAATTTCTTTGTTAGATTTTTCAATCAGTTCATTGGCTCTGTTTTTTCCCTTCATTGTCAAAAACAAAAAGTAGGAACGCTTATCCGTATCAGAAGACTTTCTTAATATATATCCTTTTTTTTCATGAGCTTTAATAATACGGCTTAAATAACTTTTATCTATATTCATAACCTGAGCAATATAAGTTGCATTACAGCCCTCATTTACGTATAGTTCAAAGAGAACGCGCGCTTCCGTAATAGAATACTCTGAGCCGAGATAATGATTTCCAAGCAAATTCATGGACGACATATAAAAACGATTAAAAGCTCTTACTTTTTCAATACTTTTTTTACTATTCATACTTTATCTCTCTTAATTTTGTGGACTTTGTCAACTAAATTCATTATATTTAAAGTAGTGGATTTTGTCAACTATATTTTAAAATTTTGCATAGAAAAAGGCACGTATTTATGTGCCTCAGACTGTAGACAAAGTCAAAAAATAATACAGTTATGTATATTAACAAATAATATGCATAACTGTATTATTTTAACCTTCAGCATTAAATATCAAGTTTCCTGTCTATCATCTCTATCGTTATCTCGAAAAACTGGAATTTGTTGTTTTTCCTCATTTGATTGGTATTTTTGCTAAAACGCTTTCAATAGCAAGCGTTATTGTAATAATACCACCTATTACAGAATAATAGTCCATTCCATATGCCAAAGGCAGTAACGAAATAATTGCCGCTGCCAGCGAAAGCCAAAATACAGCCTTGCGCATTTTTTCTAACTTTATTGAAATCAATGCAAGCAATAAAATGACGCAAGTAAGTAAAGCAGTTATAAATGGCGCAAAATTAGCATACCCAACCGGCGTCAGACTGAAATACGAAAATGTTTCCCTTACTCTGTCTGTTGGCGATGGTGCAAATACTAATACCGCTCCGCAAGGCAAAATTTCTAAAATAATTGTAATAATTGGAAATATTAGTAAGCTAATTTTCTTCATAGTCAATATCTCCTTAAATCCCGATTTGTCAAATTCATAAAATACCAAATTTTCTTTATCATCAATGATAACATAAAAACAAGCTGATGTATACTTTTTCATTAATATACATCAGCTTATTTCATAATCATACTTTGTCTACACTCTCAGGCACGTATTTATGTGCCTGTGTTCTATCTCTTGCATTTCATGAAATAACTTGTTATAAAAAATACTTCAAAAACTTCTAATATGACAGCAATTTGTCCACGAAACCTAACAATCCTGTTAATTTTACTCAACCTGAATCGCATTAGGATAAATCCATTCCATACGTTCATCTGGGAAATGTTTATCCAAAAATACATCCAGCTTTGATAAATCCTGCTGTCCCACTACCGCACTGGCTTCCACCGCATCCTCTGTCGGGACACTCGTTTCTGTCTCCTGCTGCCGTTCATTATATCTTGCCAGCGCCAGGCAGGACATTCCCATGTCAAATACCATAAAAATAATACAAATCCATGTAAGCACTCCGCCCCATTTTATCGGTATTTTCGCAATGAGAGCGGAAAGCTTCGGATAAATTATTTTCAGCCATACAACTGCGGCAATACCCCAGAAGAAACAATATAAAAGGTTAATCCTTCCTCCCAGATTGAACGGAAGCGCGCTGTAATCCCAAAACACGGTTCCAAACACCAGCTCGGTAAACACACTGCATATGTATTCATAAGCGCCGCCAAGCACCGTTCCGGCAACGAATACACGCCCCTCCCTGCAATCCTTATATTTATAGAGAAGACCGGTAAACAACGCACAGCCCAGCCCCCACACAATACTGAACGGTCCGTACACCACGCTGCTTCTGCTCATCCATTCTCCTGTTGTAATGCGGCAGAAAATAGTCTCGGTAATATCTCCCAGAAAGGCGCCGATTAGAAACAACCATACCAATTTAAAGAAGCAGCAGCCCTGGGCAAATACTTCCTTTTTCTCTTTTGGTTTCTCCGCTTCCTTAATCTGCTTCGCTTCAAGATTGGGATACGCCTTCATCATACGCTTCTGGATTCTTCCCGTAAGGGCATTGCCAAACTGGTTTGTCACCTTCTGCATATTTTCCGCAATCTGTTCCACGCGATGAATCCTGATTTTCAACTGCAATAACGCCACGATGGAAACCGAAAAATCAATTCCCAAGAGACTATACGCCACAATCAGAACGATATTTCCCACAAGTGCAGGAATCACCGCAAGGCATCTTACCAGTAAGGGATTTGCAAGACATACCACCACAACGCCCGCCGCACCGAAGAAAAGCAAATGCCATATGCTGATATAACCCTCAAACTGAAGACGACATTTGCTGTAATCCCACCATTTCCGGTGAAAAATCTTTTCCAAAAGGACTCCCGTCACCACACAGCAGAATGCGCCGAGCATAGCACTGAATAAAAACAGGAAGAACAGATTTCCACGCAGCTCTGTCAGAAAGATACTGTATCCCAACGCTCCGACACCATAGACAGGGCAAAAGGGCATCTGTAAGAATCCCGTATTTACAAATTTTTTCTTTCGGATTGCATTGGCGATAACACCCGCACACCAGCCAAGAAAAGAATAGATAAGAAAGAACCACGCTAACTCATATATTGTGTACATTATACCTCTCCTCTTTCGTCTGAAACTGAAACCGTAAACCTAACCTGACGTTTTCCCTCTCATCATGGTTATTCTGACATTATAGACTATTCAGCAACGAAGTGCAAGAAAGGGCTGCAATATCCTCTTTAAACAGACAGGTAATTAATCCCATCTGTTCAAAGCTCATTGCAGCTCTATAACATATCTTCCTCTATAAATCTTCCTTTTTCAGCCAGCCAAAGTCCATACATCTACCCATATCCCAACTGTCCCAGCCGTTCCAGCCTTCAGCGTTTACGGTATCTGTCAGCAGCTTATAGCTCCAATAGAAATAACCGGAGCACTTTTTCCACGCATCCAACTGGGCTTTACCGATAGCTTGATAAATCTTCTGCTTTTCTTCCGCGGATACTTCCTGACTATCTTTGCCATCTACACCATTGAGTACGCTCTGACCGCCCTTTGTATCATGCCCGCACGCTAAGGAATTAAAGAGACACCACTCGCCGCAGATAACAGGGAAATACTGCTGCATTTCCGCAACACCCTTGGCAAAATATTCCTCTATGATATGCAGATAGCTTTCCAACTTCTGTTCATATCCCATTGCCTCGGCATTCATCAGATACATATGGGTATCCAGTACCACATTTTTGTATTTTTCCTCTCGCATGAAATCCTTCCATATCATGAGTTCAAAACCATCTTGAAATACCACATATTTCTCCTCCGGCAAATGCTTACGAAGCACATCATAGGCATCCAGATAGAATTGTCTCAGAAAGCTCTCACTGTTGCCGCGGCTTCCTTCTCCCATTTCCTTGTCCACAGGTGGATACCGCTTCTGAATGCCCATTTTTTCCCACATCTGCTCCAGCACCGGCTCGTTCAGGATTTCAATACCCCACAGACCCTTTCTCTGTCCGTAACGCTCTGCCAGCCGCTCCAGTACACTCAGCACAAACTCAACTTCCTCAGGCATCTGACACCATTTGCATACACCGCTGATACCGCCGTTGTCAAATCCATTCTGTCCGTAGGGTGCGGTATGCAGGTCAATCAGAATCTGCAGACCGTATTTTTCCGCCCAGTGAAACGCCTTATCCAGCTCTGCCACACAGCCGATAAACGGCTCTCTGTCGCCAAAGATAAAATAGGGAACAGGAATCCGGACTGTATTCAGCCCCCATGATTTAATCGTTACAAAATCCCGTTCTGTAATATATTCACTTCTATGTACCTTAATTCTCGCTTCATATACCTCTTTCGGCAGTCTGCGGGGCAGATAGTATTCATCCTCCGCATCCGTTCCCTCAAAAAGCGCCGGGTTCATCCATTTTTCCAGCACCAGCCAGTTACCCAGATTTACTCCTTTAATGTTCATTGGCATCGATTCCTTTCTTTACACTATATTCCAAAAAATCAAAATCCGCATAATGACAGTGCTTCACTCTGTCTGCGCAGGTGATTCCCACCATAGTCCCCGTGAACTCTCCGAACTTGCAGTATTCGTCGGAAAATTTCGTGGTGTCAAACACTTTGCCGATTCTCTCATAGGTTTTTCCGTCATAGCTCCAGGAAAAACAGGTTTCGCGTCCGTCCACAGTGATTTGCAGATAAATCGGCACATCCTTCACCGGAATCCGGGTATCCAGAAATTCCGTCCGAACTCCATTCTCCAGTTGAAGCACCGCCAATGCGCTTTGTCCCAACGTTTCACTGTAATATTTCCGCAGAAAAATAAAATTCATATTGTCGTAATAAAGAATCAGTCCCGCGTTGTGCTGGTATACTTCCGGTACAAATTCCATTTTGGTGGTCACTGTGACATGGAGAGAGGTCAGTTTCCTTGCAAGAATACTTGCTTTATTTAAGGATGTTCCCGACTCCTGCCCCCGCAAACGCACATATCCCGGTCTCGCCTTCACATCCGCAAAACGCCAGGGCATGATACGGGGCGAATAATACCAGTTTCCCAGCTCCCCGCTGTCAAAATCATCTCTTTCGGGAATCTGCGGCAGGGGACATTTGGGAAGATTGCTCTCCGGCACATCCAGCTTTGCCAGATTGGAGCCGTCCGCCATACGGAGCCAGCCGTCTTCTGTCCACAGCATTTTCTGGATAGCCGTCTCCCTTCCCAGCGTGCAGCGAAGCTCCGGCACAAAAGGACGGGAGCACAGATGCACCAGATAGACCTCGCCCTGCGTAGTCTCCACATAGCTTCCGTGACCCGATTTCTGTAAAACGGAATCCGGGTTATAATACTTTGGCTTCAAATGGTCGGGGTCATGACGTTCCATAGACACACCCGGCACACTGGTAACAATGGGATTCCTGGGGTCTCCCTCATAGGGTCCCCAGACGTTCTCCGCTCTCGCCATCGTCACACAATGATTATAGCCCGTGCCTCCCTCGGCGCACATGAGATAATAATACTTTCCCCGTTTGGTCAGGTGTGGCGCTTCGATACATCCCCTGTCCGTGCCGCCCCGCCAGATACGCTTCGGATAACCTGCAATTTCTTTTTTCTGTGGGTCGTATTCCGCCAGACAGATAACACCCGGCTTCTCGTAGCCGTCCCTTGTCTCCCATTCCAGAGACACCACCCATTTTCTGCCGTCATCATCATGAAACAGAGAAGCGTCAAAGCCGGCGGAATGCAAATACACCGGTTCACTCCAGGGTCCCCGGATGTCCTTTGCGGTAATTACAAAATTGTCCACATCAAAATAACGGGCGTTCATGGAGTTCATGACTCCGTACACCACATAAAACAAATCTTCTTTTTCACAGTAGGTCAGACAGGGCGCCCAGATTCCCTTTGCGGAAGGCAGCTTTTTCAAATCCACCTTTTCATCGTCCGTCAGCACATGGGTGTACAGCTCCCAGCTTTCTAAATCCTTAGAGTGATAAATCGGAATACCCGGAAACCACTCAAAGGTTGAAACCGCCAAATAATAATCTTCCCCTTTCCGGCAAATGCAGGGGTCGGGGTTAAAGCCCGGTAAAATCGGATTGTGTATCATTTTGTGCACCTGTCATTCATTTATTGTAAAAGAATTAAAATCAACCGCACCTTCTCCGCAATAGGTAAAATAAAGTGCCGTTACCCCATCTGCAAGCTTTAATTCTGCGCCAAATTCCTTCCATTCGCCTGTGGCTTCCAGCGGAATTGCCGCTGTCTCTGCGCCATTCAATTCTGTCGTAACCCGGAAAAAGCCTTTTCCTGTGCCGCGCACAGTCACCGCAATCCTTGCGGCATCCTTTATGTCAAAATATTTAAAGCCCGCCACGGAGCCGTCCGTCATGTTGGCGATATACTGATTGGGGTTATCCTCCCTGTCAGCGCCCTCCTGGGTGAAATAGGGATGGCAGTCTTCCACCCAGTCTTTGCGGAAGCCATATCCTGTCACGCCCTTTTTGCTCATCAGATTGCAGGCAATTCTCGCCTCGTAGGTTCCTTTTCCGGGAAGCGGGCCCTCATTCAGACCACAGCTTGTCATTTCCACCTGGGGAATGCTGCCGTCCTCCAAAACCGTAATTTTTTCGGCGCACGCCTGTCTGGAAAATTGTATCCTGTTGGTGTGTCTATGATAAAAAATATACCACTGGTCGTTAATCTGAACGATACTTCCATGATTGTTGCCAAGATAATTCAATGCCTGCTCCGGCTTTCGCCCGTTCAGATAAATGTCTCCGTTGGAGATAATCGTTCCGCCGTATCGGAAATTTCTGTCTGGATAATCTGAAATGGCGTAGCACAGCTCATGACCGTTGATGGAGGAATAAATAAAGTAGTATTTATCCCTTATTTTTCTCATGGAGGAGGCTTCAAAAAATTCATGTCCTTCAAAATCTGTACCTTTTCCATTTGCCACATAGGGAATCACTACGCGAGGCTCCGTCCTGATGGTGAGCATATCCGGCGCAAGCTCCATCACAATAGGTCCCTTAATCGGCGGCTCTATCACACCTCTTTGCTTCCAGGTTCCGGGTCTGGGGCAGAAACCGGAATACAGATACACCCGCTCCCCTTCCCGGTAGACGCCGGGGTCAAACTGGAATACATCGCCTTCCCTTTTGCCAAGGAGCGTACCATCCGCATAATGAACATGACCGTAGAAATGATAGGTTCCCGCAGGCGTATCACAGACCGCCACGGACATTACGCCCAACTCGTCAAAGGCATAATATAAATAATATTTTCCGTCTGCCCCCAACTGTACGTCCGGCGCGTACAAAAGCCGTTCATTTACATCATCACAAAGCGGGTCTTCCTGCTTATCATAAATCACACCCTCGTACCGCCAGTTTCCCAAATCGTCCAGCGGCGCAGACCAGCACACATAATTATTTACGCAGTAAAATCTGCCGTCAAACGCATCGTGGCTTCCATAAATATACACACGGTCACCAAATACATAGGGTTCTCCGTCGGGTATGTATTCATAGCTTGGCAAAAAGGGGTTATATGCCTGTTTTTTCATAAGATATCCACACCTTTCCTACTTTCTAAACAGAATACTGTTTACGACGCTCTCCAGATATTCCTGTTTGCCGGAACCGGGAAGCTCCGGTTTCCCCATTTTCTCTGCATAGGCAGCAAGCTCCTCTAAAGTAGTTTCGCCATTTACAATGCGGGCACCGATACCGCTTCGGAAGCTTTCATATCTGCCCCGGACAAACTCTCCGATTCTGCCGTCCTCAATGATTTCCGCCGCATTTAAAAGACCCAGCGCAAAGCTGTCCATACCTAAAATATAAGCCTCATACATATCTTCATAGGTGTAGCTTGGTCTTCTGGTCTTGGCATCAAAGTTAAAACCGCCTGTGATACCACCTGCCTGTAAAACCTCATACATGCACATGGTCGTCTCGTATACATCAAAAGGAAATTCATCCGTATCCCAGCCCAGCAGATAATCGCCCTGATTGGCATCAATGCTGCCCAGCATTCCGTTAATAGCGGAAATGCGCAAATCGTGTTGGAAGGTATGTCCTGCCAGTGTGGCGTGGTTTGCTTCTATATTTAATTTGAAATCCTTGTCCAGACCGTACTGGCGCAGGAATCCAATCGCTGTAGCCGCGTCGAAATCGTACTGATGCTTCATAGGCTCCTTGGGCTTCGGCTCAATGTAAAAATCTCCTGTAAAGCCGATGCTTCTTCCGTAAGCAACTGCCATTTTCATCAGCCTTGCAATATTTTCCTGCTCAAATTTTACATCCGTATTCAGCAAGGTCTCATAGCCTTCTCTGCCGCCCCAGAACACATAGCCTCTGCCGCCCAGCTTTACGGTGATATCCAGCGCTTTCTTAATCTGCGCTGCCGCAAAGCAGTATACATCCGCACTGTTGGTACTGCCCGCACCGTTCATGAATCTGGGATTGGAAAACATATTTGCCGTTCCCCAGAGACATTTGATTCCGGTGACTTCCATTTTTTCCAAAATATAATCTGCAATTTCATCCAGTCTGCGGTTGGTTTCCTTGATATCCTCTGCCTCAGGAACCAGGTCAACATCGTGAAAACAGAAATAATTCAGCCCCAGCTTCTGCATAAATTCAAAGCCTGCGTCCACCTTTGCCTTTGCGTGCTCCATGGTTCCCTCTGCTTCGCCGAAGCTCATGTCAGCCGTTCCGCGACCAAACATATCTACGCCGTTTGCGCCGAGATTGTGCCACCATGCCATTGCAAAGGGGAGATGTTCTTTCATGGGTTTTCCCATTACGATTCTGTCTGCATCATAATACTTAAATGCCAGAGGGTTTTTGCTTGAGCTTCCCTCGTAGGGGATTTTGGGGATATTTTTAAAAATTTCGCTCATTGTTTTCTTCCTTTCTACTCATTAAATAAAAATTAATCACATTACTGTTTGTTTTAATATCTGTTCCTTTAGGATAACCTATTTTTTCCCTATTACTTCTTAAAATTCCATAAATGAGGCTTTTCTTCTACAGTGTAATGCAGATACAGCCCTTTTGCACACAATGAGACAATACTGTATTTTGGTTCTGTGCCACGATTTCTGCGCCTTCCACAGCCTGTACCTGTAAATTCACAAGCTCAACCTGATATTCACTCTCGCTATCCACTGTCAGAAGAATCGTGTTGCCTTCCCGTTTAGCCGTAGCGGTCAGCGAAATATTTCCTTCCATATCATAAATTACTGCCGCTGCCTCATCGGTTAAGTCATAGATTCGCAGTGTTACGTCCTTTGCATAATCATATTCCGGCGTATCCTCTACCGCGCCAATGGGCAAAATCGTATTCGGGCGCACATACAACGGAATCGCGCAATAATCATAATGCTCACAATACCAGTTGCCGCCTTTTTTCTGCTGCCCGGTAAAGAAATCCGTCCATACATTATCCTCAGACACCTGCGGCAGATAATACTCACCCGTTCCCTCTTCGTTGAAAATCGGCGCAACCAAAAGGGAATCGCCCAGCATATACTGTTTATCCAAATACTGACACATTCTGTCCTGTTCAAATTCCAGAACCATGGCGCGCATGGAAGGGATTCCCTCCACATGAGCAGTTCTCGCCGTTTTCCACAGATAAGGCATGAGCCGCGCTTTCAGGCGGGTAAAGAACCGGAGCACCTCCACCGCCTCCTCGTCATACGCCCAGGGAACGCGGTAAGATGTACTTCCATGCAGTCGGCTATGGGAGGACAGCAGACCAAAGGCACACCAACGCTTATACACATCCGGCGTAGAGGTACTTTCAAAGCCGCCGATATCATGGCTCCAAAAGCCGAATCCCGACAGTTGCAGGGACAAACCGCCCCGCAGGCTTTGTTCCATGGACTCGTAATCCGACCAGCAGTCGCCGCCCCAGTGAACGGGGAACTTCTGACCGCCCACGGTAGCGGAACGGGCAAAGAGCACTGCCTCATTTTTGCCGCGCTTGCGTTTCAAGAGTTCAAAAACTGTCTTATTGTACAAATAAGTGTAATAATTGTGCATTTTTACCGGGTCCATGCCGTTGTAATAGACGCAGTCCGTGGGAATCCGCTCTCCAAAATCCGTCTTAAAACAGTCCACGCCCATGTCCAAAAGGACTTCCAGCTTATCGGTGTACCATTTGCAGGCATCGGGATTCGTAAAGTCTACCAAAGCCATTCCCGGCTGCCACATATCCCACTGCCACACGGAACCATCCGGGCGTTTCAGGAAGTAGCCTTTTTCCATACCCTCGTCAAACAATGCCGATTCCTGACCGATATAGGAATTTATCCAGACACAGATTTTAATTCCCTTTGCCTTGATTCGCTGAAGCATTCCTTTGGGGTCTGCAAACACTCTTTCATCCCAGACAAAATCCGACCAGTGAAAATCCTTCATCCAGAAGCAGTCGAAATGAAAGACCTTTAACGGGATTCCCCTTTTAAGCATCCCGTCGATAAAGCTCATGACCGTCGCCTCGTCGTAATTGGTGGTAAAGGAGGTGGAGAGCCATAATCCGAAGGTCCATGCGGGCGGGAGCGCAGGTTTTCCGGTCAAATCCGTATAGCGTCTGAGCACGTCCTTCATGCTGGGTCCATCAATATAAAAATAGTCCAAAACCTCTCCCGGCACTGAAAATTCCACTCTGTTCACAGCCTCGGTAGCCACCTCGAAGGATACCTTTTCAGGGTGATTGACAAAAATGCCGTAGCCCTTATTCGAGAGATAAAAGGGAATATTTTTGTAGGATAAATCCGTAGAGGTGCCGCCGTCCTCATTCCAGATGTCCACTGTCTGTCCGTTCTTGATAAATGCTGTAAAACGCTCGCCCATTCCGTAAATCAGTTCGCCTACTCCGATGGAAAGCTGCTGCCGCATGTAAGCATCCGCGTCTGCACTTTTCACATAGGCATCGCCCTTCCAATTGGTTTTCATGTAAGCAAGGTCGCGACTGTCACTGCTGCAACGCTTTTTGCCGTTGCTGTAATAGGTCATTTTCCAGTTTTTCTTGGTAATTACAAGCTCCGTGTGACCGCTTCTTATCCGAATTTCCTCGTCGGAGTCTGTCACATCCATAGTGCTCTGCTGTGGCAGATTTAACTCAAACGCAGGGGCATTCCGCTTTGTCCCTTTGTAGTGACAGGCTCTGACACGGATTACCTCCGGCATGGGAGCAGTAATTTCAATCGTCAGATTTACCCCGCCCAAGGTGTCTCCGCGGTGCGCTATTTTATGGGTCGGTGCGCAAAGCTCTACACGATTTTTTTCTATCTTTGTAAAATATACTTCTGCCGGTGAAAAACGGGCACAGCCTTCTTTTTGCAGCCAGCAGCCATTACTGAATTTCATTTTGGCATTCCTCCTGTCTATTTTTTGCTTCTAGGCATTCAGCTTTCGGAAAACAGGCTTTAGCGCCGGATACAGTTCTTTAAATTTCTCATACTGCACATTATATCCGGCAGCGATTTCTGCATCCGGCTCCACCTTTTCCACTGTCTGAATGGTATTTTTCACACATTCCTCAACTGTTGCATATTCTCCGCACGCCACCGCCGCAAGCATCGCTCCGCCGTAGCCGGGACCTTCCTCTGTCTTTACGATGGAAAGCTCCACCTGCAAGATATTGGCGATAATTTGCAGCCACAGCTTACTTTTGGCTCCTCCGCCGCAAATGGTACTTTTTGTGATGGCGATTCCCTGACTCCTTGCGATTTCGATGCAGTCCCGCAAGGCAAAACCCACGCCCTCCAAAACCGCTAACAGCAGGTCTTCCCTTGTGGTGTCCATGCTCATTCCGAGGAAGGTTCCTCTCGCGTTGGTATCGTTAATGGGGCTTCTTTCCCCCATCAGATAGGGCAGGAAAAATACGGGATTTCTTCCCAGCTTCTCCTGAGAAATATTTTTTTGAATGCCGCTGTAATCCTTATCCTGTAAAATCTGTTCCATAAACCACTTGTTACAGGAAGCCGCCGACAAAATGCAGCCCAGCAGATTATAATTGCCGTCCGCGTGTAGAAAGGTATGGAGCGCATTTCCCCATCGGGCGTCGTAATCCCTGCAGGGGATAAACAAGGTTCCTGAGGTTCCCAGAGAGATATTACAGCTTCCGTCTCCCACTGTTCCCGTTCCCACAGCCGCCGCTGCGTTATCCGCCGCGCCTGCCGCCACCTTTACCCTATTGCCAAGCCCTAATTCCTCGGCTATTTGGGGCTTCAAGGTTCCGATTGGTTCATAGCTTTCAAAAATCCGGGGCAGTTGGGATACGGAAATTCCACAGATTTCAAGCATGGGTTCCGACCAGCATTTCTTTTTTACATCCAAAAGCAAGGTTCCCGAAGCATCGGAATACTCCGTCGCAAACACTCCTGTCAGGCGGAAGTTTACATAATCCTTTGGCAGCATGATTTTGTGTATGCGGGCAAAAAGCTCCGGCTCATTTTTGCGCATCCACAAAAGCTTGGGCGCCGTAAATCCGGCAAATGCAATGTTGGAGGTCGCTTCCAGCAGCTTCTTTTCGCCGATTACCTGATTTAAATAATCCACCTCCTCAGAGGTTCTTCCGTCATTCCACAGAATTGCAGGGCGGATTACCTCGTCATGCTCATCCAGTACTACCAATCCGTGCATTTGTCCCGCAACGCCGATTCCTGTTATTTCGGTTTTGTCACAGTCTGCAATCAGTTCTTTGATTCCAGCCATGACCTCCCGGAACCAGTCCTGCGGATTTTGCTCTGACCAACCGGGCTTTGGAAAAGAAATCGGATACTCCCGCGCCACAATTTTCAATACATTTCCTTTCTCATCCATCAGCAGAAGCTTTACTGCGGAGGTTCCTAAGTCAATCCCTATGTATTTCATGCTGCACCACCTTTTTCCTGTATACTCTATATTTTTTATTATAGCTGTGAGGCTAAAATACTCAACGACAATCTCAGCATTATTTCACGACAATCTTGCGATTTTGGGAAAATAGGAATATACTCCTATTATGATTATTACACTGGATTCTGTGAGCTTGTTCGATTTGCATAACAGTTCAGTCATGGTTGAATTGTTACTTATTTACAACATACATTCCGAATGGAGAATTGCCATGAAAAAAGAACATGAAGAATACGAAATGATACAGCACTCCAAAATCAGGCATTTAGGCGCTTTTGTCATTAATATTACCTACCGCAATTTCCATATGCACAGCGACTTTGAGCTGCTGCTAATCGCGGAGGGCAGCGGAAATATTCAGATGAAAAATGACAGCTTTGCGGTGAAGCCTGGCGATGTCATCCTGATTCACCCTCATGAAATGCACGAAATTGATTCCCATGGAAAAGGCTTGAAGATTATTATTTTGCAGTTTTCCCGCCATACCCTGAATGACTACTTTCCTTTTTTACGGAACACTTACTTTCATTCGCCACGCATCAAAGACTATTTTGCGCCGTCGGACTATGCCCGTTTTTTGCAGACGGTGACGGAGCTGGCTTTCGATTATGTAAAGGGGGAGGATTTTTTTGTGCTGCGCTGTCTGCATTTGTTTACGGAAATGCTGATGCTGCTTTATAAGAATGTTGACTATGAGTTTCTGAATGAAAACGCCTATCAGGAGCGTAAAAAGAAAAGTGACCGGGTAAACCGCATTTCCGCCTATATTGATGAGAATTATCTTTATCCTATCCGTTTGCAGGATATCGCGGAGCAGGAGCAGATATCCACCACCCATTTGTCCCATTTTTTTGCGGATAATTTCGGTATTACCTTTCAGGAATACTTGAATGACAAACGGTTGGAACAGGCATTGCAGCTTGCGGAAAATGGCGATTATTCTCTTGCGGCGCTTTCCGAACTGAGCGGGTTTTCCGACCCGAAATATTTAAACAAAGCGTTTCTGCGCAAATTCGGATATCCTTTTCAGGAATATAAGCGGAATGTCCGCCGGTCTTTCGGAAAGCCTGCGGAAAACGCACAGGCACTTCAATATTATTATACCAGAGAAGAAAGTCTGGAGATTTTACATTCTTTTGCAAAAAAGAATTGC
>ENA-UOJC01003641-UOJC01003641.1-human-gut-metagenome-genome-assembly--contig:-C104-NODE-3641-length-14233-cov-14.919453_pt1 | contig 14233 bp, 15 predicted proteins | sample MGYA00242339_ERZ723886 | MGnify/ENA metagenome assembly ERZ723886 | reverse complement strand
CTTTTGTGGTTGTAATCCCCCCGCGCAAAGTGCGGGGGGGGCGGCTGGCCCCCGGGTTCGCGGGGGGCCGGGCTTTCACCCGCCGGCCCGCCGCGTGTTTTGGTAAGAGAAGGCAGGTCACTGGACGCAGGCCATGCCCCGCCGGAAGGCTTCGATGTTCAGGGGGATGAACTTGGCCTTGGGGCCGGCAAACATCTCCTGGATCATGCGCTCGATGGTATCGGGCTTCAGCAGCTTGGTGGCCGCCACATAGGCCCCCAGCATGACCATGTTGCCCACCTTGGGATTGCCCACCTCCTCGGCGATCTTCGCGCAGGGGATGTAGTAGGCCGTCAGGTCCGGGCGCTGCACCTTATCAGTGACCACATCGCAGTTGACAAACACCGTGCCGCCGGGCTGCACGCCCTCCTCAAACTTTGTGAGGGAGGGCTCGTTCAGGGCGATCAGCTCCGTGGGATGGGCAAACACGGGGGAGCCGATGGGCTTGTCAGACAGGACCACGGAGCAGTTGGCGGTGCCGCCCCGCATCTCGGGGCCGTAGGAGGGGGCCCAAGTGACGTTCAGGCCCTCGTCCATACCGGCTTCTGCCAGGTTCTTGCCGATGGCAAGGCCGCCCTGGCCGCCGAAGCCGGAAATGATGATCTCTTTCTTCATCTTATTTCACCTCCACACTGCTGTCCTTGATGACGCCCAGGGGGTAGTAGGGGACCATGTTGTCCTTCAGCCACTGGATAGCCTTCAGCGGCGTCATGCCCCAGTTGGTGGGACAGGTGGACAGGACCTCGATGAAGGTGAAGCCCTCCCGGTTCATCTGCTTTTCAAAGGCCTTTTTGATGGCCCGCTTGGCCTTGTTGATGTTGGCGATGTCGGTGACGCAGACCCGTTCGGCGTAGGCGCAGCCGTCCAGGGTGGCCAGCATCTCCGCCACGCGGATGGGCATGCCGGCCTGCTCCACGGTGCGGCCGGACTGGCAGGTGGTGGCCCGCTGGCCGATCAGGGTGGTGGGGGCCATCTGGCCGCCGGTCATGCCGTAGATGGCGTTGTTGACGAAAATGGTGGTGAACTTCTCTCCCCGCATGGCGGCGTGGACGATCTCCGCCGCGCCGATGGAGGCCAGGTCGCCGTCGCCCTGATAGGTGAACACGGCCTGATCGGGATGGGTGCGCTTGATGCCGGTGGCCACGGCGGGGGCCCGGCCGTGGGCCGCCTCCATCATATCACAGGAGAAGTATTTATAGGCAAACACGGAGCAGCCCACGGGGCAGACGCCGATGGCGTCGTCCAGCAATCCCAGCTCCACCAGGGACTCGGCTACCAGCTTGTGGATAATGCCGTGGTGACAGCCGGGGCAGTAGTGCAGCTCGGCATCCGTCAGGCCCCTGGATTTCTCATATACGACCGCCATATCACTTGACCTCCTTCAAGGCCTTCCTGGCCGATTCGATCATTTCCTCCACGGTGGGCATCACGCCGCCGGCGCGGCCCAGATAGCTGATGGGCCTCTGGCCCTCCACGGCCAGCCGGACGTCGTCCAGCATCTGGCCGGTGGTGCTCATCTCTACGTCCAAAATGGCCTTGACATGGGGCTTGCCCGCCAGCGCGTGCAGCGCCTTTTCGGGGAAGGGCCACAGGGTGATGGGGCGGAACAGGCCGGCCTTGATCCCCTCGGAGCGCAGGGTTTCCAGGGCGGTCAGGGCGATGCGGGCGGGGGTGCCGTAGGCGGTGATGACGATTTCCGCGTCCTCGCACTGGACCTCCTCCCAGCGGACCTCCTTTTCCTCCATCTCGGCGTATTTGGCCGTCAGGTGGTCATTGTGGTCGCTGCACTCCTCCGCGTCCAGGAAGATGGAGGTGATGATGTTGTGGGACTCCCGGCCCCTGCGGCCGTTGGCGGCCCAGTCCTTGGCGGGCAGCGCCCGCTTGGGGATGGGGCGCCACTCGATGGGCTCCATCATCTGGCCGATCAGGCCGTCGCAGACCACCATGACGGGGTTGCGGTACAGGTCGGCGATGTCGAAGGCCTCCTGGACGAAGTCCACGGTCTCCTGCACGTTGGAGGGGGCCAGCACCACGGTGCGGTAATCGCCGTTGCCGCCGCCCCGGGTGGCCTGGTAATAGTCGCCCTGGCCGGGCTGGATGGTGCCCAGGCCCGGGCCGCCCCGCATGCAGTTGATGATGACGGCGGGCAGCTCGGCGCCGGCCAGATATGTAATGCCCTCCTGCTTCAGGCTGATGCCGGGGGAAGAAGAGGAGGTCATGGCCCGCATGCCGGCGCCCGCGGCGCCGTAGACCATGTTGATGGCGGCCACCTCGGACTCGGACTGGACGAATACGCCGCCCGCCTGAGGCAGATGGACCGACATATACTCGGGGACTTCGCTCTGGGGTGTGATGGGATAGCCGAAGAAGCAGTTGCAGCCGGCGCGGATCGCGGCCTCGGCGATGGCTTCATTGCCTTTCCAAAGTTCCTTTTCCACGGATGATGACCTCCTTTTTCAGAATTTTTCCACGGTAATGATGGAATCGGGGCAGATCTTCGCGCAGCTGGCGCAGGCGATGCACTGGGAAATGTCCGTCACGGTGGCGGGGTGATAGCCCTTGCGGTTGATGACGGTCATGTCCATGGCGACGATGTGCTTGGGACATACAGTGGTGCAAAGCTCGCACCCCTTGCAGCGGTCAGAGTTGAATGTGATTTTAGCAGACATGATGGCGTGGTCCTCCTTCCCCTTCTGCCGCGGTCACTCCCACGGCTTTTTCATTCTGATGGTGATGGGAAACACGGTTTCCGGCAGATCCGACAGCTTCGCGGCAAACCGCTCCTCCGCCACGTGGCACAGGACGGGGATGCCCGCCTCTTCGGAGACGGCGGCGGCCAGGGCCGCGCCTTTGCGGATCTCGGCCTCGGTGGTCTCGCCGCACAGGTGGGTGTTGTTGACGATGCCGGTGCAGGCGAGGCCGGTGGTGGCCTCGATGCCCCGGAGGTAGGCGATGGCCTTTTCCGTGCTGCGGACCTCCGGGCGGTTGGCGTTGAGTACGTAAATGAGCTGGTAATCCTCCCGGACGATCTTGGGCTGGAACCGGGCCAGCACCCGGGCGCCCACCGGGTCTCCGCCGATATCCAGAACACCCTGGATCTCACGGTTTTCCAGAATCGTCAGCAGCTCCGCCGGCAGGGCGGGGACGTCCGCGTCGGAGCAGGCCTGGGAGGAGGAGATGAGCCGGACGCCGGATTCCTCCAAAAGCTGCCGGCGCTCTCTGGAGCGGAAGTAGGGATTGACGATATCCAGATCCGCCAGCATGACCTGCCGGCCAGTCTCCGCCAGCGCCAGTGCCAGATTGACGGCAAATTCCGTCTTTCCGGTGCCGTAGTGCCCGGTGATAATAGAGATGCGGTGGGAACAATTTGCTGCAGCGATCAAGGGCCGGCCTCCTTTAAAAAATCGAGTATTGTATTATTTCTCAACATGTTGTATGATGTCATTGTACTCCGATTCATGTCCGATGTCAATAGCGCTCTTGTCTTTTTTCAAAAAACCAAGTATACTACATTTATTACATCATTCTGTGCCGAGGGGGGAATGAGCATGGCGGAAGCCAAAAAGGTAAAACTGTCGGAGCAGACCTCTGACCGCCTGTATGAGATGATCGTGGATGAGCACCGCTATGAACCGGGCAGCAAACTGCCCAATGAGAACGAGCTCAGCGAGGCGCTGCGGGTCAGCCGCACCACCCTGCGGGAGGCCATCTCCTTTCTGGTGGCCCAGGGCGTTTTGGAGATCCGCCGGGGAAAGGGCACCTTTGTGGCGGAGGATCTGCCCGCCGCCGGGCTGGATCTGACCAGCCTGGCGGGGCTGCGGTCCAGGGTGCGGGCCAAGGACCTGTTTGAAATGCGGCTGATTTTTGAGCCGGCCACCGTGGCGCTGGCCTGCCAGCGGGCCAGCGATGAAGAACTGCGCCAGATTTTGAAAAAGGCGGAGCGGATGGAGCGGATCGCCGCCGAGGGCGGCGACTGGCCCCTGGCGGACCAGGAATTCCACTGGGCCATCATCAAGGCGTCCCACAATGAGTATATGCGCCGCCTGTATCCCATCATTAACAGCGCCGTCAACGAGATCATGCAGATCTCCCAGAACCGCCAGCACATGCAGGACATTGCCCTGGCGGACAACCGGCTGATCCTGGAATTTCTGCTGAAGCGGGACGAGGCCGGCGCCCGGCACGCCATGAGCATCCATATGAAGCATTTGATCAATACGCTGCAGGACTGAGCGGAGGGAAATCCGCCTCACCCCAGGATGGACCGCAGAGGAAGCGGGGGCTCCGGCCCCCGTTTTCTTTGCGGCTTTTTAGCGGGCTTTCAGGAAAATACTGGGTGGAAAATAGACGAAATGCACAATCATGGCAGCGAAAAATTAGGAAAAAATACCACATAAATTGTGAAAAACGAAAAAACGATTGATGAAATCCACAATTTTTAACGCATCATTCACAAATTGTACACAAATTTTCACGTACCCCCTTAACAAAATTTAAACGGGAGTGTATAATAACGGCGTAAATGTGATTTTATGATTTTTCGGAAGAGGATGAAGGAGACCGCCCATGGACATGACCCTGCAGGACCGGCTGGAGCGTTTGTTGAACGCCTATGCCCATCACTATGATATCGCGCGGGATGTGCAGGTTCAGGGCGGCAGCTATCCCGCCACCGCGTTTTATTACCTGCGGGATGAGAATTACCTCGTCAGCAGGAAGCATGTACTCAGCGCGGTGGAAAACCACGAATATGTCTACTTCTACCTGACGGAGCATCTGGACGCCGCAGAGCTGCGGCATCAGATCGAGCTGTCCCGGGAGGCGGGCATGGGCCATATCAAGCCCAATCGGGAGCATATGTCCTCCCTGGTGACGCTGGTGGTCCTGGCGGACACCATTGATCCGGAGGCCAAGGACCTCATCAAAAAGACCCGCTTCCGCAAAAACTTTCGGCTGGCACTCCATGGCTGGATGGAGTATCACATAGCAGCAATGGAAATTTCGACAAACAGCTTTCTTTCCAATCCAGCCGGAAAGGAAGCACGTAAGATCCTGGAACTGAATTTCGGTTCCGGGCGCATTTAAGAAGGGAGAGTAACACAATGAATGGTCTGGTACTTCTGATCATCGGCGTTGCTTTGCTGGCCTGCGGTTACATTTTCTACGGCCGCTGGCTGTGCAAGCAGTGGGGCGTTGGTGAGAATAACCAAGAGACCCCCGCGCATACCATGGAGGACGGCATCGACTACGTCCCCGCTCCGGCCCCTGTCCTGATGGGCCACCACTTTTCTTCCATCGCCGGCGCCGGCCCTATCACCGGCCCCATCTCCGCTCTGAAGCTGGGCTTTGGCTGGCTGCCCTGCCTGCTGTGGATCGTCATTGGCGGCATCTTCTTCGGCGGCGTCCATGACTTCGGCGCCCTGTTCGCCTCCGTCCGCCACGGCGGCCGCTCCATCGGCGAGATCATCTCCGAGAACATGAGCAAGCGCGCGAAGATGCTGTTCCTGATCTTCGCCTACCTGACCCTGATCCTGGTCGTGGCCGCCTTCGCCTCCATCGTGGCCGGCACCTTCGGCGCCACCTTCACCGAGGCGGGTGCTGTGGACTATGCGGCTTCCGAGAGCAATGCCCGCGTGGCCATGGTGTCCCTGCTGTTCATCGTCATCGCCATCATCTTCGGCTTCTGCGTCTATCGCCGCAACGCCCCCATGGCCGTTGCTTCCGTGGTGGGCGTGGTCGCCATCGTGGCCATCATCGCCATCGGCATGGTCTTCCATCCCATCTATCTGTCCTCCACCGCGTGGATGTGGATCTGCGGCCTGTACATCGCCATCGCTTCCGTCACCCCTGTGTGGATCCTGCTGCAGCCCCGTGACTATCTGTCCAGCTTCCTGCTGTACGCGATGCTGGCTCTGGCCGCTGTGGCCGTGGTGATTGGCCATCCCACCCTGGCAAGCCTGCCCACTGTTACCAGTGAGACTTGCTCCACCCCCATCTTCCCCGTGCTGTTCACCACCATCGCCTGCGGCGCCATTTCCGGCTTCCACTCCCTGGTCTCCTCCGGCACCACCTCCAAGCAGCTGGATAAAGAGACCGACGCGAAGCCCATCGCTTACGGCGGCATGCTGCTGGAGTGCGTCCTGGCCATCCTGGTCCTCTGCGCTGTGGCTGGCTTTGCCAATGCCAACAGCGGTGACATCAATGTCGGCCCCACCGTCCTGTTCGGCGGCGGTATCGCTGGCATGATCGATCCCAGCCACGGCGGCGTGTACAGCGTGCTGTACACCCTGCTGGTCCTGACCTATTCCTCCTTCTGCCTGACCTCTCTGGATACCGCCACCCGTCTGGCCCGCTTCATGTTCCAGGAGTTCTGGCTGGACGGCAGCAAGGGTGAGACTCCCGAGAACGTCACCGGCTACAAGAAGGTCTTCTCCAACATGTATGTCTCCACCGGCATCACTGTTATTCTGGGCGTCCTGCTGGGCCTGAACGGCTATGAGAAGATCTGGGCTCTGTTTGGCTCCGCCAACCAGCTGCTGGCCGCTCTGGGCCTGCTGGCTGTGGCGACCTGGCTGGGCAACATCGGCAAGAACAACAAGATGTTCCTGATCCCCATGATTTTCATGCTGGTTGTCACGATCTCCTCTCTGATCATCAACACCAAGACGCAGATCGGCCTGATCTCCGACGGCGCCGCCGACTGGGGTCCCTATGTCCAGGCTGTCCTGGGTGTCCTGCTGGTCATCCTGGCTGTCGTGCTGGCCATCGAGGGCATCAGCACCATGTCCAAGGCCGGCAAGAAGGCTTCTGCGAAGTAAGCGATTTTCCCCAAAAACACAACGGAGTTTTGCCAGTCTCCGCTGATAAAAAGGACTGCCGCGAAAGCGGCAGTCCTTTTTTGCTGAAAAAAGCCGCCCGCCTAAAAGGCGGACGGCTTTCCATATGCTTCAGGCCTGATCGCACAGCAGATGCAGCGCCTCCAGATATCCCGGCAGGCCGTGGCCCCGGATGGTGCCCACACAGGCTGCGCGGATATAGGACACATGGCGGAAGTCCTCCCGGCTGTCCGGGTCGGAGACGTGGACCTCCACCGTGGGGATGCCCACCGCCTTTACCGCGTCCAGCAACGCCACGCTGGTGTGGGTGTAGGCCGCCGGGTTGATGATGATGCCGTCCACCCGGTCAAAATAGGCCTGCTGGATGGCGTCCACCAGCGCGCCCTCGTGGTTGGACTGGAAGAAGGAGACCTCCGCGCCCAGCTTGTCCGCTTCGGCCTGGATCATGGCTTTCAGGTCCTCGTAAGTGGCCCTGCCGTAGATCTCCGGCTGGCGGATGCCCAGCATGTTCATGTTGGGGCCGTTAAGCACCAGAATTTTCACAAAAATCCCTCCAAATCGCGGCGGCGGTCTCGTCCACCGTGCCGCTGTTTTCCGTGACGGCGTCCCGGAACCGGGCGTACAGCGGCGCCCGCTCCGCCCACATGGCAGCCAGGTCCGCGCCCTGGGACAGGGGGCGCCCCTCGGTGGGCAGCGCATTCAGGTCCCGGATCAGATGATAGATCCGGCCGTTTTGATGCAGCGGGGCGTAGTTCCGCGGGTCCTTGATGACGCCGCCGCCGGTCAGAATGATCTTGCCGGACAGCTTCCCGGCCGACGCGGTCTCCTCCCGCTCCAGCGCGCGAAAAGCCGCTTCGCCGCCGCTGGCAAAGATCTCGGGAATGGAACGGCCGGCCCGGGCCACGATGCGGGCGTCAATGTCAATGGCCTCCCGGCCCGTCAGCTCTGCCAGGGCGGCGCCCACAACGGTTTTCCCGCTGCCGGGCATGCCGATGAGGACGATGTTGGCGGTCTCCTGCCGGAGCATGGCCAAAATGCGTTCGTTTTCGCTGTCAGGGATGGCCTTGCCGAAGAAGTGCTCCTCCGCCGCCTTGGCCTGGGCCACCAGCATGGGGAGCCCGTCGGAACAGGGAATGCCCAGCCCCTCCGCCTGCAGCAGCAGGGCGGTGCGCCGGGGATTGTAGACCACGTCCAAAACGCCCTTACAGCGGGGGAAACGGGCCAGCTCCACCGGCGAGACGCCTGTGTTGGGATACATGCCCACCGGCGTTGTGTTGACCACGATTTCCGCGTCGGCATGGCGGTCAAGGTTCCCGTAATTGTCCGGGCCGGAGCGGGAGATGACCACGACTTCCCGGGCGCCCATGCGGCGGGCCACGGCCCGGGCGGTCAGGGACGCGCCGCCGCTGCCCAGGATGACCGCCTTGCGGCCCTGGAAGGAGACGCCCGCCCGCTCCGCCATCCAGCGGAAGCCCGCGGCGTCGGTGTTCCAGGCGTACAGCTTTCCGTCGCCGCGCCGGACCAGGGTGTTGACGCTGCCGATGGCCAGGGCGGCTTCATCGATCACGTCACAGAGGGGCATGACATCCCGCTTGTAGGGGATGGTGACGTTCAGTCCGCCGATATCGGGCCGGGCCAGGAAGGCGGGCAGCGCTTCCGGCTCCAGCTCGATCAGGCGGTATCCCGGGCATCCCAGGGCGGTATGGATGGGGACGGACCAGCTGTGGCCAAGCCTGCGGCCCAGCAGGCCGTAGATCTTCTCGTCCATGGCTCAGACTTCCGCGTAGCTGCCCAGGAACCGGAAGCCGGGGCAGGTGCGCTCCAGCTCCTCCAGCATGGACAGCACGCCGGGCTCCAGCACAGAGGCCTCCAGTTCCAGGTAGAAGATAAACTCGAAGTTCCGCCCTGTGACGGGGCAGGATTCCAGCTTCGTCATATTGATGCCCAGGGCCGCCAGCTTGGACAGGATGTCATACAGGGCGCCGGGCTTGTTGTCGGCGGAGATGATCAGGCTGATGCGGTTGGCGCCGGCATAAATGGCCGGGTCCTTGGAGACGCAGATGAAGCGGGTGTAGTTGTTGTCGCTGTCCTGGATGCTGTCGTTGACGCACTCCAGGCCGTACAGCGCCGCGCAGGGATGGGAGGAGATGGCGGCGGCATGGGGGTTTCTGCTCTCGGCCACCATCTGGGCGGCGACAGCGGTGTTGGGACAGGGGATGACACGGACGCCGTTCAGACCGTTCAGGAATTTGCTGCACTGGCCGATGGCCTGCTCGTGGGAGTAGATCTCAGTGATGTCCTCCGGCTTGGCGCCGGGCAGGGCCAGCAGCTCGTGGCGGATGCACAGCCGGGTGGAGCGGACAATGGAAAGATTGTGGTCCTGCAGCAGATCGTAGACCGCGCGGACAGAGCCGTTGGAGCTGTTTTCAATGGGCAGCACGCCAAATTTGCACAGGCCGGACTCCACGGCGGCGGCCACGGCGGCAAAGGTCTTGACGTAGACGATGCTGCCCCGGGGCAGGACGCGGTCGCAGGCCACCTGGGAATTGGCCCCCTCCACACCCTGGCAGGCCACCAGGCCGGTCTGGGGGAAGACCTCGCTGCCGGCGGCCAGAGAGGCCTGCACCTGGGATGCCACCTTGGTGGGCGCGTTGATCAGCTCCGCCTGGCGGGACCGGGCCAGCTCGAAGAGCGTGGAGAAGAGATGATAGGCATACCGCTCCTTCTCCCCGGCCTTTTCCGTGACCTTGGCCAGGATGGCCCGCTCCCGCTCCTTGTTCAGGATGGGCAGATGGTGCTCATTCTTATAGGCCGCCACCTCTTCGGACAGGGCCATGCGCTCCAGGAACAGCTGCAGCAGCTGGTCGTCCACTGCGTCGATTTGCGTGCGAATTTCAGAAAGTTCCATGATTTCCCTCCAACAGTAAATCTAATAAAACGGCGGCGGTGACCGCCTCCACCACGGGGACGGCCCGGTGGGCGATGCACGGGTCGTGGCGGCCCTTGATCACCAGATCAGCCGGCTGGCCTGTGGAAAAACTGACCGTCCGCTGGGACTGGCTGATAGAGGCCGTGGGCTTGACGGCCACCCGCAGCGTCACGGGCATCCCGGTGGTGATGCCGCCCAGGATGCCGCCGGCGCGGTTGGTTTCGGTAACGGTCTGGCCGTTTTCCACCGTAAAGGGGTCGTTGTTCTCCGAGCCGTGGAGCCGGGCGGAGCCAAAGCCCAGCCCGAATTCCACACCCTTGACGGCGGGGATCCCGAACAGCGCTGCCGCCAGCCGGTTTTCGATGCCGTCAAACATGGGATCTCCCAGCCCGGCGGGGAGACCGATGGCGGCGCATTCGATGATGCCGCCCACGGAGTCCAGCTTCTGCCGGGCGTCCAGGATCAGGGCCTGCATCCGCTCTCCCGCCCGGTCGTCCAGCACCGGGAAGGGCTTGGCGGCTACTTCCTCGAACAATTCCTTCGTGGGGCGCAGCGGGAAGGCTGTGTCCTCCTCTGTTCCAACAGCGGCCAGGTGGGCTCCCACGTACACGCCCCGGCGGGCCAGGATCTGCCTGGCGATGCCGCCGGCGATGCAGAGGGGAGCCGTCAGCCGGCCGGAGAAGTGGCCGCCGCCCCGCATGTCCGCATGGCCGCCCCACTTCACCCGGGCGGTATAGTCCGCGTGGGAAGGGCGGGGCTTGTCCAGAAGCTCGCTGTAGTCCGAGGAGTGCTGGTCCCCGTTTTCAATGATGGCGCACAAAGGCGCGCCGCAGGTCACGCCGCGTTCCAGACCGGAGAGGAAGATGGGCTCGTCCGCCTCCCGCCGCTGGGTGGACAGGGGGCTTTTGCCGGGCTTCCGGCGGTCCAGAAAGGCGTTCAGCTCCTCCAGGTCGATGGCTTCCCCGGCGGGCAGGCCGTCAATGTTGACGCCGATGGCCCTGCCGTGGGACTGCCCGAACACAGACACCCGCAGGAGCTTTCCAAATTCAGAGGACATGGATTTCGCCTCCCAACCGTTGATAGTCGTCCCAGAAGCTGGGATAGGATTTGTTGACCGCTTCCGCGCCCAAAATGGTGACAGGCGCTCTGCTGGCGGTGGCGGCGATGGCCGCCGCCATGACGATGCGGTGGTCGTTGGCGCCGTCCACCGTGCCGCCGGAAAAGGCGGGGACGCCATAGACGGTGAGACTGTCCGGCCCCTCCTCCGCCTGCCCGCCCAGGGTGTTCAGCAGCGCGGCGGTGGTGGCCAGCCGGTCGCTTTCCTTGATGCGCAGGCGGGCGGCGTTGACAAAACGGGTCGTGCCCTGCCGGATGGCGGCCATCACCGCCAGGGGCGGCAGCAGGTCGGGGCAGCCGGAGACGTCGATTTCCACCTCCCCCGGCACAGACAGCCGGAGATAGTGGTCCGCCACCTCCATGTCTCCCTGGGCGGACTCCAGATTCAGCCCCTCCAGCCCGATGGGGCTGCCCAGGGCGATGGCGGCATACCAGAAGGCCGCCTGGGACCAGTCTGCCTCTACCGTACCGGCAAAGGGCTGGTAGGCGGCGGGAGAGACCGCAAAGGCGGCGCTGTCCGCCGCGGCGGAAACACCGGCGGTCTCCATGGCTTCCAGAGTCATGGTGATGTAGCCGGCGGACTCCAGGGCCGTGGTGCTGGCGATGGCGCTGGGCCCGTCCAGCAGGGGCAGGGCGAACAGCAGTCCTGTGAAGAACTGGCTGGACACATTGCCAGGGAGCCGGTACGCCCCAGGCGTCAGGCGGCCCCGGATGGTCAGGACGCCGTCCTTTTGTTCGTAAAAAATGCCCTTTTCGTCAAAGAGATCGAAATAGGGCTTCTGAGGCCGCTCCATCAGCCGTCCCCGCCCGGTGAACACGCCGCCGCCCGCCACCGCCAGGGCGATGGGGATGAGGAAGCGCAGAGTGGAGCCGGATTCCCCGCAGTCAAACCGGGGCAGCTCCGCGAAGGTCCGGGGAGCGCCGCCGACGCCGGTAAGGCGGACGCAGTCTTCCGCCGGACGCTCCCAGCGGGCGCCCAGGGCCTCCATGCAGCGGAGAGTGGCCTCAATATCCTGGGAGAAGGCCACATTGCGGACGGTGCTGGCGCCGCCGCCCCGGGCGGCGGCGATGAGAAGACGGTGGGCCATGGATTTGCTGGGCGGCGGCGTGACGGTGCCGGACAGGCGGCGGGGCGTGATCTGAATATCCATATCAGCCCTCCAATCCCGCGGAAATGATGGGCAGCAACTGGCCTACCGGCACTTTTTTCAGCGCACAGACGCCGATTTTTTTCGGAATGACCAGCGTGATGTCCCCGCCGGAGCGCTTTTTGTCGGCGGAGGCGGCGTGAGCCAGGTCGGCGGCAGTGTATTCCGTGCCGGTGGGCAGGCCGTTTTTGGCAAGGCAATCGGCAATGCGCGCCGCGATGGGCTCCTCGGCCCAGCCCAGAGCCTCGGCGGACCGGGCGATGATGGCCAGCCCCGCCGCCACGGCGTGGCCGTGGGGAATGGCATAGCCGCTGCACTTTTCAATGGCGTGGCCCACAGTGTGGCCCAGATTCAGCAGGCGGCGCTCGCCCTGTTCCCTCTCGTCCCGCTCCACCACGCCGGCCTTGTAGGCCACGCACCGGGCGATGACCTCGCCGGGGGCGGCGGTCAGGGAGCCGTCCTCAAACAGCGCGAACAGGCTCTCGTCGCATAGGACGCCGGTCTTGACGGCCTCGGCCGCGCCGTCGGCAAAAACGTGGGCGGGCAGGGTGGCGAGACAGTCTGTGTCGCACAGGACGGCGGCGGGCTGCAAAAAGGCCCCTGCCAGATTTTTCCCCGCCTTCAGGTCGATGGCGGTCTTGCCGCCCACAGAGGAATCCACCGCGGACAGCAGCGTGGTGGGCAGCTGGACGCAGCGGACGCCCCGCAGGTATACAGCGGCGGCAAAGCCCGCCATGTCTCCGGTGACGCCGCCGCCCAGGGCGACCACGCAGTCGGAGCGGGTCAGGCGCTCCTCCGCCAGAAATTCCAGGATGCCGGAGAGGGTCTCAAAATTTTTGTGGGCCTCGCCGGCGGGGAATACATAGGTGCTGACGGCAAAGCCGGCATCTTCCAGGCTGCGGGCCACGGTGTCCAGATACAGAGGAGCCACGGTGCTGTCGGTGATGACTGCCGCGTGGCAGGGCCCCAGGATCTCCCGCAGCCGCTGGCCGCAGGCAGGCAGCAGGCCGCCGCCGATGGCGACCGCATAGGCGGGAGCGGTGTGAACGGGGATGATTTGAATGGAGTTGGACATAGAGACGCTCCTTATATATAGGATGGGAGGGGGCGGATCAATGCCCGCCCGCCGTGGCCTTTTTCTCCCGGCCGTCTTTCAGCAGCGCCCGGAGGGCCTGGCCGTCCTTGGCCTTCAGTGCCGTCCGGTATTCCGACAGATGGAGGATGATCTCATCCAGCTCCCGGGTGAGATAATCGGCGTCGTCCAAAAACAGCTCTGTCCACATGTCCTCGTCCAGCCGGGCCACGCGGGTCATGTCCTGGAAGCTGCCGGCGGAGAAGCCCCGGCGGCGCTGGGCCTCGGGGGATTTGACATAGGCGCTGGAGACGATGTGGGCCAGCTGGGAGGTAAACGCGATGATCCGGTCATGCTCCTCCGGGTCGGAGAAGGTAAGGCCCGCAAAGCCGATGTCCAGGAAAAAGGCCTTCAGGGTCTCCAGCAGCTGCATGTCGGTCCGCTTGTCCGGCGTCAGGATCATGGAGGCGCCCACATACAGGCTGTCGGTGGCGGCGGTGAAGCCGCCCCGCTCCTTGCCCGCCATGGGGTGGCCGCCGATATAGGCGAAGCCGTACTGCTCGGCGATGGGGCCGATGCCCGCCACCACTGTCCGCTTCACGCCGCACAGGTCCACCAGAATGGCGGACTTGGCGATGCTGCCGGCATGGCGGCGGGTCCACTCAATGGCCGCGCCGGGGCGGATAGCGATCAGGATCAGATCGCACTGGGGCAGGTTTTCGTCTGTCAGAGGAGCGTCGATGGCGCCGCACATCCGGGCCAGGGTCATGGTCTCGGCGTCCAGGTCGGCGCCAAAGACGGTGTGGGCGGTGCGGGCCTTGATGCTCTTCGCCATGGAGCCGCCGATGAGCCCCAGGCCAACGATGCCAACATTCATCACATCAGCCCTCCAGGGTCTTCAGAGTTTCATGGAGCTTCAGCAGCTTTCTGGCCAGGGGATCGAAGACCTCCGGCTTCAGGGACTGGGGGCCGTCGCACAGGGCCCGGGCGGGATCGTTGTGGACCTCGATCAGAAGGCCGTCGGCGCCGGTGGCCACAGCGCCCATGGCCAGGGGCTCCACCAGCCAGCTCTTGCCGGTGGCGTGGCTGGGGT
>ENA-UOJC01003638-UOJC01003638.1-human-gut-metagenome-genome-assembly--contig:-C104-NODE-3638-length-14251-cov-4.097633_pt1 | contig 14251 bp, 12 predicted proteins | sample MGYA00242339_ERZ723886 | MGnify/ENA metagenome assembly ERZ723886 | reverse complement strand
TGCCTGCGTTAGGCTCGCCCCGTGCGAAGGTCGAATATGTTTGAATAGACTCCCATCGCCCAGGACTCGCCTTCCTTGCAGAGAACGAAAATACTTATTTAGAAACAGCTCCTAGAGCGGATTCACGTTAAAAATCTACATTCTTAACGTCTAAAGACTCTCACTTCGGCGCTTGACAGCGCAAATAAATTGCACTTACGCCTTCGTGGCGGGCAATTTTAAAGTGAAATTGCTCTAGGGCCTGTTGACACTACTGGGATTTTTTTGCCGGCAAGGAGAACAAGCCTTTTATGAAAGGAGTGTACTCTTCTGGTACTCGCTTCAGCCGTTGCGACGAAGGAAGCTACGGATGAGGACAGCAATGAGTTACACAAAACTCCTCTCATCGAAATCACTGTCGCTATCCGTAACACAGCAGAGCTGTGAACGGCTAGCGCGACTGGAATAAAAGGCGAAGTTCGACAAAGCCAGCGGGCAAAAGAATGTAGTGTCAACATGACCTAAGCTGAGCAAAATGATTAATGAGTAACGAAAAAGCCCGGCGTGAGAGATCACGCCGGGCTTTTTCGTTACACCATGCATCCGGCAGGCGTGATTTTTTGCTCGCCGACAAGGCAAACAAGCGGCCCGGCGCGGGAACGTAGCTTGCTACGTGACCAAGCCGGGCCGCACGGTTTAACGCCGCCAGCGACAAAAAGGCGCGTCTGCCGCCTACAGTTTGCCCACCAGATCCAGACCGGGCTTCAAGGTCGCCGCGCCGGGCTTCCATTTGGCCGGGCAGACCTGGTCGCCGTGCTCGGCGACGAATTGCGCGGCTTCCAGCTTGCGTACCAGTTCGTCGGCATTGCGGCCGATGCCCAGGTCGTGCACCTCATAGGCCTTGATTTCGCCCTGGGGATTGATGATAAAAGTGCCGCGCAGGGCCTGGCCCGTCTCTTCAATGTAAACCCCGAAAAAGCGGGAAAGCCAGGTGGCGCTGTCCGAAAGCATGGGATAGCGGATCTTGGCAATGCTTTTGGAGGCGTCGGCCCAGGCTTTGTGCACATAGGCGCTGTCCGTGGACACGGAGTAAATTTCGCAATTCAGTTTCCGGAACTGGTCGTAATGGTCGGAAAGGTCTTCCAGCTCCGTGGGGCAGACAAAAGTGAAGTCCGCCGGATAGAAGAAAATAACCGACCAGTGTCCCTGCAGATCCGCCTCGCTGATATCCTTCAGCTCGCCGTTGTGAAAGGCCTGGACGGTGAAGGGTTCCACTTTCTTATTGATCAGACTTTCCATGATGCTTTCCTTTATGCTGAAGAAGCGTAGCTTGCTTCCGTTGTTGAGGATTTCTGAACTCAGCGTCTTGACTTAATGAAAATGATATTCATTTCTTATTAGACTTGTCAAGCCTTCAGCCGGTCAGAGCAGAAAAATCATACACCGGACGCTTTCGACCGGCAAGACGCGAAATTCTCAAGGAAATCCCGCGAAAAAACGCGGCGTTACGCGGGTCCGGGGCAGCCGCCGGGCATTTTGGTCATATTCATTTATTGTGCTTGTGCCAGAGCACGAAAAAGACCGAGCCCACGGTCAGGCAACAGGCCAGGATCATACGGCCCGAAACGGTTTCTCCACCCAGCCACCAGCCGAGGAAAATGCCGATGACCGGCACCACGTATTCATAGGAGACGGCCGTGGCGATGGAAACATGGGTCAGCAGCCAGAAATAGCTGGAATAGGCGATGATGGAGCCCCCGACGGTCATCCAGGCGAATGCCAGTACAACTTCGGTCCGCAGATTCTCCCAACGGGTCATGGCCGCCTCGCCGCAGGCAAAGCCCAGCAGCAGGCTTTCCAGGCCGCCGATAAGCAGCAGCAGGCCGCAGGACTGCAGGGCCGAAAGCCGGGTGGACAGGGGAAAACGCCGCGTCAGCAGAGAACCGGTCACCCAGCCCAAGGTAGCCCCGAAAACCCAGAAGATGCCGCCCAGGCTGCTCTGCTCCGCGCCGGAACCGGTCTGGCTGAAGCCCAGCAGGGCCAGGCCGCACAGGCCTCCGGCCAGTCCCAGCCACTGCATGGCCGAGGGACGCTGCTCGCCGCCGAACAGCCAGGCCCCCACCAGCATGGAAATGGGTGTGGAACCGGTAACCACGGCGGCCACGCCGGAAGAAACGTATTCCTGCCCCTTGCCCAGAAAGCCGCTGGCCATCAGGACCATGAACACGGCAAGCCAGCAGGCGTGCCGCCAGTCGGCGCGCGAGGGGCGTTGCCAGCGGCCCGTGCAGACGATGGCCGCGCAGAGCAACAGCCCGGCCAGAAGCATGCGCGAACCGCAGGCTAGAAAAGGTCCCAGCACTTCCAGGGTGAATTCGAAGCCGATATACGTGGAGCCCCAGGAAATATAAACCAGAAAGAGGTTGAGCAGAATTTTCAGACTCAGAGGGGAAAGGCGCACGGCGGAACTCCTTGACGCTCGGGCATTCCCGCATTCCGCGCGGGAAAGCGCGGGGGACGCCGTGCGCCGCCGGTTTTCAGGCGGCGCGGGCCGGACAGCCTTCGCCTTTTGGCGCGGACGGCCGTCGGGAATTGTCATTCCTGGGGGCTAAAATTTCGAGCCTGTTTATGCCCTCAATTTTCGCCGGCTCATGGCGGCTACGCCGCCGAAAAATCTTACGGGTTCTGTGTGTCTCATTTTTCAAATCAGGCAGCGGGCGCTGCTGTTTTTTATGTTCAATACATTGCGCGGCAACTCTGCCGCCGTGCATTGGCGCGTGCCGCAAGGCGCGGAAAAGGCGCGGCGTTCGCCGTTTCCTTGACATGCATCCTTACGGACCCGGCGGCGGTTCACTTTTTCCAAGTTGAAGTGCTCTATCCGGGCGGGTATCTTCTGTCAAGCCGCCGGAGCAAAGACGGCCCGATCCGGCCGCGCGGACCACTTGGCAGAAAGGCACACCCCGTGCTAAAAGATTATGGGGGTTGGTTATGTCCAAACAAAACAACGCGTCCCTGGCGGACTTTCTGGACTTCATGAGCCGCAAAGGGCTGAACACCACATCCCAGCGACGCGTCATTGCCGAAGCGTTTTTTGAACTCCCCGGCCACCATTCGCTGGAAGAGTTCTATCAATATATTCTGGGGCGCGATCCGGGCATCGGACAGACCACGGTCTACCGCACGCTCAAGCTGCTCTGCGACGCCGGGCTGGCCATGGAAATCCATTTCAGCGACGGCATCACCCGCTATGAAGTGGCCCGGCCCGACAGCCACCACGACCATATCGTCTGCCTCTCCTGCGGCAAAATCGTGGAAATCTGCGATCAGCGCATCGAAAAACTGCAGCGTGAACTGGCGGAAAAGCACGGGTTCAGCCTGAACGGCCATGTGCATAATCTCTATGGCCTGTGCGCGGACTGCCGCACGGCCAAAGCCAAGGCCTGAACGCGGCCCCGGTCTGATCCGCCGCCTGAACGGCTCAGGCCGCTTCGCATGATGGACAGCCCTGCCGGTTGCGGTCTTTTTTATACGGCCATAACGAACTTGACATTCATTTTCATAAGAGACATACTTGATTTGTGACGGAAAGGCGGCGTCAGTACATCCGCGACCTCACGCGCCTGTTTCCGCCCGGCTCCGTGAGAGCCGTATCCCGGCGCGCCCGCACGGGCAAATCAAGCAAAGGTGAAACTCATGGACATGCAATTGCTGCTGATCATTATCTGCGTGGCTGCCGCGCTTTTCTTCATCGGCCGTCGTTTCTACCGCTGCCTGCGTAAAGGGCAGTGCTCCTGCGGCTGCGAAAACGACGGCAAAAAAAACTGCTGCCAGGGCGGCTGCTCCGGCCATAAGCTGCCCTGACCCCGCTTCAGCGTACCTCCTCCACACCCACACGACGGCAAAGCCTCCCGCTTTTACAGGCGGGAGGCTTTCGGCATTAGAGCGTTTTGCTATTGAAAAATCCCAACGCTCTGTGCGGATTTTCACGGAAAATCCGTACCGCGAAATTATCGCAAGGCGAATTTACTTCGCCGTTACACAATAATTTTAAGCGCAAAAAGCTCTACAGTGCCCGCCATGCTAGGGAAAGGCGGGATGGAATGATCTGTCCAAAAGGGCTTACACGGCGTAATCGAGCGCCTGGCGCGAGGCGCTGACGGCCTTGACCAGCCTGCCGAACTCCAGATGGACGGGATGCCCGGCATAGGCCTTCAGCCCGGCCATGTCGTCATGCAGGGATTGCAGCACTACCTGCACGGGCACTGTGCTCGTGGGCTGGATTTCATAGGAAACCTCCACGGAACGCACCGAAGGGATGCCGCTGAGCGGCGCCGAGGCCTCCTTGATGCGCCGGGCGTTTTCCGCCGCCGTATGCCCGTCCGCCTCGTCCTGAAGCGTCCACCAGACAATATGCCGGATCATGCTTTTCTCCTTGGTTGGATGCCGGGCCGCAGTCTTGCGGCCCTGCCTTTCAGAAATCAGCGCCTCAATTCTTGCGGCGCTTGAGCCGGTCCGTGCGCTCCTGCATCAGGAAGCGCCCGGTCACGGACTCGGGATCGGCCACAATGGCCTCGGGCGTGCCCGCCGAAACGATCAGCCCGCCGTTTTCGCCGCCGCCGGGGCCCATGTCCAGCACGTGGTCCGAGGCCAGAATCATGTCCGTATTGTGCTCGATGACCACCACGCTGGCCCCCTTGTCCACCAGGGCGTGCAGCACCTTGATCAGCTTGCCCACCTCATGCATGTGCAGGCCGGTGGTGGGTTCGTCCAGAATGTACATGGTGCCGGGCAGAGAGCGCTTGCCCAGTTCGCGCGAGATTTTGATGCGCTGGGCTTCGCCGCCGGACAGCGTGGTGGCGGGCTGGCCCAGGCGCAGATATTCCAGGCCCACTTCCTCCAGCACGGCCAGCCGCCGCTCCAGGCCGGGATAGTTCTCAAAAAGCTGCCGGGCCTGGCGCACGGTGAGGTCCAGCACCTCCGCGATATTCAGGCCCTTGTAACGCACTTCCAGGGTTTCGTGATTATAGCGTTTGCCCTTGCAGACGTCGCAGGTCACGTAGACGTCGGGCAGAAAGTGCATTTCCACCCGGATCTGGCCGTCCCCGCCGCAGGCCTCGCAGCGGCCGCCGCGCACGTTGAAGCTGAAGCGTCCCGGCTTGTAGCCGCGCTTGCGCGCGTCCGGGGTCATGGAAAAGATGTTGCGGATCTCGTCGAAGATTTTGGTATAGGTGGCCGGATTGGAGCGCGGCGTGCGCCCGATGGGCGTCTGGTCGATGGCCACGATGCGCTCCACGGGCGCGCCGCCTTTTTCGTAGCTCAGGCCGCCGATGGCGCCCGGCTGGTCCACGCGCAGTCCCAGGTTCAGGGCCAGATGCTTGTAGAGCGTATCCACCACCAGCGAACTTTTGCCCGAGCCGGACACGCCGGTCACGCAGGTCAGCACGCCCAGGGGGATGCGGCAGTCAATGCCGCGCAGGTTGTTGGTGGTCACGTTGCGCAGCAGGAGTTCGCCCTGGGGTTCGCGCCGGGCGTCGGGCAGGGGGATGGATTCGTCCCCGCGCAGATAGCGGGCCGTCAACGTGTCGGCCTTGCCCAGCAGATCGTCCACCGGGCCCTGGAACATGAGCTCGCCGCCCTGCGAGCCGGAGCCGGGCCCCAGTTCGATGACCGTGTCCGCCGCGCAGATGGTGGCCTCGTCGTGCTCCACCACCAGCACGGTATTGCCGCGCGCCTGGAGAGAGCGCAGGGTGCCCAGCAGGCGCTCGTTGTCGCGCGGGTGCAGGCCGATGGAGGGCTCGTCCAGCACATAGGTCACGCCCACCAGGCCCGAACCCAGTTGCGAGGCCAGACGGATGCGCTGGGCCTCGCCGCCGGACAGCGTGCTCATGGAGCGGCCCAGAGAGATATATTCCAGGCCCACGTTGCGCATGAAGGAGAGACGGAAGGTCAGTTCCTTGAGCAGGGGCTCGGCGATGAGCGCGTGGCGGCCCGTGAAGCTGCGCTGATGCAGCCATTCCAGGCCCCGCTCCACGGAAAGCGCGCAGAACTGGGCGATGTTCAGATCGTCCACGCGCACTGACAAGGCCTCGGCATTGAGGCGCGCGCCCTTGCAGTCCGGGCAGTCCATGGACTGGCGGAAGCGGGCCAGCACTTCCCGCCAGGCCTCGCCGTACTGCATGCCCTTTTCCAGCAGGGGAATGACGCCGGGCCAGCGCTTGTCGCTCACGGCCAGCGCGCTCTGGGCTTGCTGGGCCTCCGCGAAATGCTCGCTCTGATAGTCGCCGGACGCGCCCAGGGCCACATTGCCGCCCATCCAGTTGCGGCGCAGCCCCAAAGACCCGGCCGCGGGCTTGCCGTGCTCGTCCTCGCCGTAGAACAGGGCGGCCAGAGCCGCATCCGAAAACTGATCCAACGGCGTGGAGAGCGTGAATTTGAAACGCTTGCCCAGAGCCTTGAGCGCCGGTTCGTAACGGCTGAACATCTTGTCCGTGGCCCAGGGCAGCAACGCGCCGGTGTTCAGCGAAAGCCCCCGGTTGGGCGCGATGAGGCGCGGCTCGAAATAGTCCACGCTGCCCAGGCCCACGCAACGCGGGCAGGCCCCCTGCGGGCCGTTGAAGGAAAAGAGCTGCGGGCTGGGCGCGGGCAGGGAAATATGGCAATGCGGGCAGACCGAGGTGGTGGAATGGATGGTGTCGCGTTCGGCCTCCGGCCCGTCTTTGCCCTTATCCGGCTCATGCAGCACCAGACGGCCTTCGCCGTAGCGCAGGGCCAGCTCCACGGAGTCGGCCAGCCGCCCCCGGATGCCTTCCTTGTTCACCAGGCGGTCCACCACCAGGTCGATGCTGTGCTTCTTGTTCTTGTCCAGGGCGGGCACGTCGTCCAGAGTGTAAAACGCGCCGTCCACGCGCACCCTGGCAAAGCCTTCGGCCTTGAGCTTCTTGAACTTGTCCAGATGGGTGCCCTTCTGCAATTCCACCAGCGGGGCCAGGACCATGAACTTGGTTCCCTGCGGCAGGGCCAGGATGTCGCCGATGATCTCGTCGGCGGCGCGGGCCTCAATGGGACCGCCGCACTGGGGGCAGTACATGCGGCCCAGACGCGCGAAAAAGACGCGTAAAAAGTCGTGAATCTCCGTCACCGTGCCCACGGTGGAACGGGGATTGCGCGAAACGCTCTGCTGCTCCAGAGAAATGGCCGGGGAAAGACCCTCAATCTTCTCCACGTCCGGCTTGTCCATCTGAGGCAGGAACTGCCGGGCGTAGGCTGAAAGGGATTCCACATAGCGGCGCTGCCCCTCGGCATAGATGATGTCGAAGGCCAGGGTGGATTTGCCCGAGCCGGACGGCCCGCAGATCACCACCAGTTCGTCGCGGGGGATGTCCAGGCTGATGTTTTTGAGATTATGCTGACGGGCCTTTTCAATATGGATGCAGGGCTTGTTGTCCGTTTTCATGGAGTGTTATCTAAGCAGCTCCGGAGCTCTTGGCAAGGCGTGATTTTCCGGCGCGCGCCGCCCCTTCCTCTTCGGCCTCGCGCATACTCTCGATAATGGCGTCCAGTTCATGCGCCAGACGGCTCAGCTCGGCCACGGCCTCAGCCGAGGCGCTCATGTTGCGCGCGGTGTCATCCGAGAGCGCGTTGATTCTGTCCACCGTCTCCGAAACCTCGCGGCTGGTTTCGCACTGGCCGTCGGCGGCCGCGGCAATGGCCCCCATGCCTTCGGCCGTGCGCGTGGCCATCTGCCGGATGCGCTCCAACGCCTCTCCGGACTGCCCGGCCCGGCGGCTGGACTCGTCCATGACATTCACCATCCGCTCCGTGGTCTTGCCGTTTCCGCTGACGCTCTGCTGGATTTCCTCCACGGCCCGGGTGACTTGTCCGGTGGCCTGCATGGTCTTTTCGGCCAGTTTGCGCACCTCGTCGGCCACCACGGCGAAACCGCGCCCGGCCTCGCCCGCGCGCGCGGCCTCAATGGCCGCGTTGAGCGCCAGCAGATTGGTCTGGTCCGCCACTTCCTCAATAAGCGTGATGACCTGCGAAATGCTTTCGGCCTTCCTCCCCAGCTCGCGCATATTTTCAGCCAGGACCGAAGTTTCCTGCGCGGCCCGGTTGATGCCGCCGGTGACGCCCTCCACAATGCGCACGCCCTCATCAGCCTCCTGCCGGGTGCTTTCGGCGGTGCGGACCGTATCCCCGGCCGAAGCCGAGACACGCCCGGCCTCCTCGGCCACGGCGCGCATGGCCCCGGCGGAACGGGCGGATGCCGCGTCCTGCTCCTGGGCCATCCGGCTGGTGGCGTCGATCTGCTCGGAAAGCCGGGCGGCCGCGTCGGCCAGTCTGCCGGAAACCACGCCCGCGGCCTGGGCGGCCCGCGCGATGCGGTCGTTCTGCACGCGGATGATCTCGCGCTGCCGCACGGACTCGGTGACGTCGGTCATCAGGGTGAAGGCGCCCAGCAGCTTGCCGTCCACATCCAGCAGGCGTGCGGCGTTGACCAGCACATGGCGCGTCCGGCCCCCCACAGTGAAGGCATAGGGCTCGTCCTCAATGTCGGCATTGTTCAGAAGCACCTTTTTGGTATTGGTCATTCTGTCGGGATCATTGAAAAAGGCCTCGCCGCGCAGCCGTCCCTTGTAGTCCCCGGGCCGCCCCTTGAGGCTGTAGATGTCCACAGCCCGCTGGTTCATGAAGGAGATGCGGTCATCGGTATCCGTAATTACGCAGGGCAGCCCCATACCCCGGAGGAGTCCCTGGGAAAAGCCCAGTTCGGTTTTGAGGTGGGCGACCATGGCGGCCAGACTGTCTCGCAGGCTGCGCAGTTCAAGACAGTTGGGCACGGGGAAGGGCGCATCGAAATCGCCTCCGGCCACCTTGCCGGAAGCCGCAGCCAGTTCCGCCACGGGCCGGACCACGGTGCGGCGCAGAAAAAGCAGCAGCGCGGCGATGAGCAGACACATGCCCGCCAGGGACAAGGCGATGTTGCTGAGCGTGCGCGATTTCAGGTCGTTGATGGTCGGGGTGACATCCTTGGACACCACCAGCGTGCCCAGAATGGCTTTGGACGCGCCGTGGCAGTGATGGCAATCCTTGCCGTTGGGAATGCTGGAAACCATCAGGAAGCGACTGACGCCGTCCCCTTCCACCAGACGGCCGACCTTCAGGGGCGCACGCAGGGAGTCGGCGGCCAGTTGCCGCGCTTCCGGCGTCCGCAGGCGTTCCCGCAACGGCGCGCGCACGGCCGAAGCGTCCGAGGCATAGGTGATCTCGCCGTTGAAGCCCGCCAGATAGACGGACACGTTCTTGTAGTTATCCGCCAGAAGGCGCACGACCTCGCGGGTTTCCGCGTCATTGCCCCGCTTCATGGGCGCTTCCACAAGCTTTGCCAGCAGTTCGGCGTCCAGACGGGTGGAGGCTTCCAGGCCGCTCAGGGTGACGTTGCGGTTCTGGATACTGTTGAAGACGATCAGGCAGCCGAAGACGACCACAGCCGTGAGCACGACCAGCAAGGCGCATTTGCGGACCAGCGGCATATTGCGGGTGGAGAAAGGCATGCTGTTCTCCTAATGTGCTCCGCTATGGATCAGCGGCTTGAAGTTGAAGGCTTTGACGCGGCTTTCATTGTGACAGGCGAGGCAATCCTCATGGCGCGGCGTGCGCCGGATGGCGGCGGGGTCACCGCTTTCGGCATGCGCCGCTCCCGGACCGTGGCAGGTTTCACAGCCAACATCCGCAAGATGCGGCGTGGACTGATAGTCCACAAAGCCGCCCTTGCCGTAGCCTGTGCTGTGGCAGGCGTAGCAGCCCCGCAGTTCTTCCGCCGTCAGTTTGGGAGCCATGGCGCTGATATGCCGCCATGTGCCGGCCTTCTTGGAATATTTCCGGAAAGTCTCATACTCCTCGGCATGGCACTCGGCGCATTTTTGTGAACCCACGTAAGGACCGGCCGGCACGCCGACGGACCCCGCGCGGGCCGGAACAAGCGTCAGCATGCAGACGGCGGCAGCGAGACACAGTAGGCAAAGGCGCATATGCATTTCCCCCATGCATAGAGGATGACGGCGCGGATCTGTGAAATCCCCGCCATACCGGGACGGCGGTGAAGAGCGCCGGGGCGCGGCACGTGAAGACGGACTTCAGAAACAGATTACCGTGCTCAAAACAGAATCAGTGTCGCGTCAAGCGACACATGCCGCAAACCCTGACAGGCGGCCGGAGTCGTTGCCGAAGCGGGAGCGTCACGGGATCAGCGATGCTCCTCGTCCTGGAGATCCCGCACAAGATTCTCCAACAGACGCGTCTGTTCCAGCAGCTCCCTGACGGCTTTGGCGGAATGGTCCATGCCCGCCATATTTTCCACAGCAATGCGATTGACCCCCTCCACGCTTCTGCTGATGGTTTCGCTGCCCGCGGCCTGCTGCTCGGAGGCGGCGGCAATGGAACGGATCTGTTCGCTGGTCTTGTCCGACAGGGCCACGATCTCGCGCAGGACTTCGTCGGACTGACGGGTCAAATCCGTGGTCCGGCTCATGCCGTCCACGGTCTGGTCCACGGTGGCGATATTATGGGCCGCGTCCCGCTGAATGCCGGAGAGCACCTCGGCCACTTCCTTGGTGGCGGCCATGGTCTTTTCGGCCAGCTTGCGCACTTCGTCGGCCACCACGGCGAAACCGCGCCCGGCCTCGCCCGCGCGCGCGGCCTCAATGGCCGCGTTGAGCGCCAGCAGGTTGGTCTGGTCCGCGATGTCCGTAATCACGTTAAGCACCTTGTCGATGTCCCGCACGCGCAGGCCCAGGCGGGTCATGGATTCCTTGAGCTCTTCGGTGTGCCGCAGCACCCCGGTGATGTTTTCGGCCACTTCCGCCACGCTGGCCGAACCCTGTTGGGCCTGCTTTCCGGCAACCTCCGCGGTTTCGGCGGCGGCCGAGCTGTTTTGGGCCACCCCGTGCACCGTGGCGCTCATTTCCTCCATGGCCGCGGCTACCTCGCCCAGTCGCGCGGACTGTTCCTTGGCCCCCTTGTCGGACTGCTCGATCTGGCTGGAGATGCTCCGGGTGGCGGCGGACATGGCCGCCACAGCCGAGGCGATGCGTTCCGCCGCCAGGGCCATGCCGTTCTGGCGGCGCTCGGCCAGGGCGCGGGCGTCCTCGGCCGCCGTCGTCGAGGTCTGGGCCCGTTCGGCCTCGCGCCGCGCGGATTCCGCCGCCGCGTCGGCTTTTGCCAGGGTTTCCCGGATGGAGACGACCATGGCCTGCAGCGCCCTGCCGAGCACGCCGAACTCGTCCTTGCGGACTATCCGCAATTCAGCGTCCAGCTCTCCGGCGGCCACTTTCTGAGCAAAGGCCACGGAGCGCCGCAACGGCCTGGTGACGTTGCCGACCAGGCTGCGGGCCAGCAGCAGCGTGCACAGGATCACCGCCAGGGTCACGCCCAGCGAAATATACAGGGTTTGCCGGGCCGTATCGCTCAGCGCGTCCGCCGTTCGCTCCAGGTCCCGCGCGGCGGCGGCCTCCACCTCGTAGAGGGCGTCGATATAGGCCGTGGAGGCCGCGAACCAGGCCCTGGCATCGCCGTTGAGCCGAGGTTCGTCCTGGCTCTCGAAGGCTTCCCGGCGGAAGATTTCCACCTTCTCCAGCAAAGACGGCGCCTTTTGCTCGTAGACCCGCGCCAGTGCTTCGTCCCGCTCCAGAAAATCCTGAAGATAGGCCCGCTGCAAGGCGACATGTTCGATCCAGTTGCGGTACAGGAGTTTGTTGAAACGCCGGGACGACAGCGCCACATTCAGCGTGGCCCGCTCCTGCCCGGCGAATTCCTTGGCAGAGATGAGATTGAGAAAATTCACCGCCCGCGCGTACAGTCCGGCATCCAGACACTGGTCCAGCACGCCCCGGAGAATGTCCTCCATATGGGCGATGAGGTCCGAGTACACGGCAATGGCCTCGGACGGGGCGATATTATAATTGTCGATGCGCGAACGCAGGTCTTTCAGGGCTTCAAGTTTTTCCGCCAGCGGTGCGAATTGCGCATTCACCGCGGCCGTGGGATTGGCCGCGCTGAAAACAGCCGTTTTTTCGACCATGGCCTGCCGGGCCGCCTCGGTCTGCTTGCGCTGGCCCGGCAATTCCTCGGCGTAGGCTCCCCGCCGGGCCACAAAACCGGCGGACAAACCGCGTTCTTTCTGGAGTTCATGGATCAGGGCGCTGCCGGCCGAGGAAAGGTCCACCACGCTTACGGCCATATCCATGGCGCGCATGGTTTGGTATTTTTCCAGAGCATTTCCGGCGGCCAGGGCAATCAGCGCGGCCACAGGCAGAATGAGCAGGACAAAAAGCTTGGCGCGGACACTGATGTTTTTCAACATGATTTCCCCACCAGAAAGAAATAAAATATTTATATGTTTTCAGCCTTACATAGAATCATTAAAAAAATCAAGCGCAACCCGCAGATCCGTCCAGACATCTAACATATTACAATGACTATTAATGTACGCATTCTTCTTCCAGGCAGGATTTATCAATTTTTATCCGGCAAACACCATGACGTTATGCACAACAGCGATCATATACATCAAATCAAAATATTTCCGCCACGCGACAAATCCCCGGCCGCTCACAGCGCTCTGCCGGAATTGCCGGACGCGGTTATGCATAACCCGCCTCTTTTCTTTACGGACGTTTTGCCGAAGAATTTATCTATACTCGTACGTGGATATAAAGATATGGCCCCGGACCCGGCGAACGCATGGACAAGCGGACGTAAAATCGGTAAAAAAATTTTTACGGACCTGAAACAGGCCGCCCGGCCCGGCCGGGAGGGGGATAGACATGCATCAATATATACGGATATGCGCGCTGCTGGCCCTGCTTGCCGTGGTGCTGCCCGCCACGGTTCATGCGGAGGACAACGGCATGACGGCCAGAGGCATTTTCACCCTGCTGCCCGCCAGCATCTTTGAAAATACGGCTGAAGGCCTTTCCGACGCGGAAAAGCAGCAACTGCTGGCCGAAGGCCATACGGAATTCTGGGAAGTCGCCGGAGAAACCGAGGACGTCATTGTTTTCGCGGCCCTTCCCTTCCGGGACAGCGCCGTGGCCCTGCGGCTTTTCCGCAATACGGCGGACGGCTCGGTGGAGGCGGCCATCGGCACCCTGGGCGGTCCCATCTGCACCATGGAATTATGGCGGGTGGACGCCTCGGGACGCATGGTGCCCATCGACACCCCGCCGGAACCGGACATCAGGGATTTTCTGGGCCAGGACCAGAAGCTGCCGCCGGGCATCAATCCCACGGTGCTGATCTGCCTGGGTCTGGGCGGTCTCAAGGCCGAGCCCGTCTTCTGGAACAGCTCGGGCATGGCCCATGTGCCCCTGGCCAACGACGTCAGCTTTCAGTGGAACGGCAAGGCCTTTGAGAAGCAGGTGACCCCGCGCAAGGAACAGAGCGGGGAACGTCCCTGATCCGGGACCAGGAGTTGTTTCTGAGCGGCGCGGCGCTCAGCTTGTTCAGGAAAAGCAGGCCGCCGCAAATCCCTTCCAGGCATGCGGCAACGCTCTACTTCTTCAGCCATTCCTCCAGCTTGGCTTCCAGCGCGGTCTCGCTCAGACGAGAGGAGTCGTACATTCCGGCGCCCTCGCGCTGGCGCGCGGCTTCGGCCAGGATAATGGCCGCGGCCACGGAGACGTTGAAGCTCTGGATCATGCCGTACATGGGGATGTAAAGCTGGCCGTCGGCCAGGGAGAGCAGGTCCTCCTCCACGCCGCTGTGCTCATTGCCCATAATCACCGCCGTGGGACGGATGAAATCCCAGGTCCGCAAAGGCCGGGCCGTTTCCGAGCAGGAGGTCGCCAGCACCTGAAAACCCTGGCCGCGCAGAGTGCGCATCAGATCCGCGCTGTTCTTGTGGCGCTCGCTTTCCACCCACTTGCGGGCCGAGGCCGAGGTTTTGCGGCCCAGCGTCGGAAACGGGGTATTCGTATAGTACAGATGCACTCTGGACAGGCCGAAGGCGTCGCAGGAGCGGTAAATGGCCGAAACATTGTGCGGATCGTGGATGTTGGCCAGCACCAGGGTCAGATCGTTCTGGCGGTGACGCAGCACTTCAAGCAGGCGCGCCCTGCGCCTGGGAGTGGGTTCCTTGGGCATGCTGATGACTTCCTTACTCATGTGTACTTCTGCAACAGGCCTGCACGCAGCGAAAAAAAGACGGCTCTTGCTTTACCGCAGCTGGCGGCGCGCCCCGTGGCTGACGCCCCGTACGCTGCGACTCCGAGGGCGGCAG
>ENA-UOJC01003635-UOJC01003635.1-human-gut-metagenome-genome-assembly--contig:-C104-NODE-3635-length-14259-cov-12.327795_pt1 | contig 14259 bp, 10 predicted proteins | sample MGYA00242339_ERZ723886 | MGnify/ENA metagenome assembly ERZ723886 | reverse complement strand
ACGCCGACGTGACCTTCATCTCCGGCGGCACCCAGACCAACGCCATCGTCATTGCCTCCATGCTGCAGCGCTGGCAGGGCGTGCTGGCCGCGGCCACCGGCCATGTGGCCGCCCACGAAGCCGGTGCCATCGAGTACACCGGCCACAAGGTGATCAGCCTGCCGGCCCACGAGGGCAAGGTGTCCGCCGCCGATGTACGGGACTGGTGCGCCACCTTCTATGCCGACGCCAACCACGACCACATGGTGTTCCCCGGCATGGTGTACATCTCCCACCCCTCCGAGTACGGCACCCTGTACACAAAACAGGAGCTGGAAGATCTGCACACCGTCTGTCAGGAATACCGGATGCCGCTGTTTCTGGACGGTGCCCGGCTGGGCTACGGCCTGATGGCCGAGGGCACCGACGTGACCCTGGCCGACATCGCCCGGCTCACCGATGTGTTCTACATCGGCGGCACCAAGGTGGGTGCCCTGTGCGGCGAGGCCGTGGTGTTCCCCCACGGTGCCCCGGCCCACTTCATGACCATGGTCAAGCAGCAGGGTGCCCTGCTGGCCAAGGGCCGTCTGCTGGGCATCCAGTTCGATGTGCTGTTCACCAATGATCTGTACACGAAGATCAGCAAAAACGCCATCGACACCGCCAACGCCCTCAAGAAGGGTCTGGCCGCCAAGGGCTATCGCTTTTTTATGGATTCGCCCACCAATCAGGTGTTCGTGATTCTGGATAACGCCCAGCTGGCCGCACTGGAAGGCCGGGCGAAGTTCGGCTTCTGGGAGAAATTCGACGACACCCACACCGTGGTGCGCATCGCCACCAGCTGGGCCACCCGCATGGAAGAGATCGAGCAGCTGATTGCGCTGATGTAACAGCAAACCCCGCCGGAGTTTGTGCAGGATTGCAGTTGCATTTTGGGGCGCAGTATGGTATCTTTTGAATATACCATATGGGTTTGGGCGCAGCAGGCCCGCGCGGCGGCCGCGCCCCTGAATAGGATTAGAAGGAAGGATTATTATCATGGGCTTTTTTGACAAGCTGTTCGGCAACAAGGCCGAAGAAGAAGAAACCGCTAAGTTCTTTGGCCAGAGCAAGACCGTTCTGGCTCCCATCCGCGGCAAGGTCCTGGCACAGGCCGACATCCCCGACGAGACGTTCGCACAGGGCATCCTGGGCCCCGGCTGCGGCATCGAGCCCACCGGCAAGACCGTGTACGCCCCCTTTGACGGCACTGTGAACCAGGTGGCTTCCACCCTGCACGCCGTCGGTCTGACCAGCGAAGACGGCATCGAGATCCTGGTGCACGTCGGCATGGACACCGTGGAGATGAACGGCAAGGGCTTCAAGGCTCTGGTCAAGGAGGGTGACAAGGTCAAGGCCGGCACCCCGCTGCTGAAGGTGGATCTGGACGCCATCCGCGCCGCAGGCCATCCCACCGCTACCGCCATCATCGTGACCAACGGCGACGATCTGGGCGAGCTGAAGATGCTGGCAGAGGGCGACATCCTGGCCGGCACCCCGCTGTTCAAGTTCTGATTTCTGCACAGCAAAAGGCGTGCACTTCCGCAAAGGAGGTGCACGCCTTTTTGATTTCCCGATCTTATTGGCCGCCCGGCTTGTAGTGCAGCACCCGCTCCGACACCAGCCCGTTGAAGAACTGGATGAAGGGTCCCAGGCAGAAGGCACAGATCAGCGTACCAATGCCCACAAGGCCGCCCAGCAGCCAGCACAGCAGCGCACACAGCGCATCGGTGAACACGCGGCAGCCGAAGTACGGCACCGGGGTGTAGTCCCGCAGGCCCAGCGAGAGGTAATCGTACGGGGCGATGCCCAGATCTGCCGTCTGGTACAGCGAAGCCCCCAGCGCCGTGACCGGCACCGCCAGCGCCACCCACAGCAGCTGCACCGGCAGGCCCAGCGCCTCGGCCGGGCCAAAGTGGGCCGCAATGGGGTCGTAGAAGGCCGTGACAATGAACCCGACGCCGATGCCGTTGACAAAGGTGCCAAGGCCGATGTACTTGCGCCCGAACCAGAACTGCAGTGCAAAGAACAGGATGTTCGTGCACAGGTTCTGCACGCCCAGCGAGATGCCCAGCATCTCGGCCAGACGCATATTCAGTGCGCTGATGGAGTCGTTGCCAAGGTGAGACTGCTTGAACAGTGCAATGCCCAGCCCGATGATCACAATACCGACCACCATGCCGAGGATGCGCCGCGCCGAGGGCGTCTGCGGGTTCTTTTTCATGATCCTGTTCTCCTTTTTTGCACCAGTTTTACAACGTTCGTTGAAAACTCAGCGGTGAAGCTGCGCTTCGATCCTTGCCCTGTCCAGCCCCTCGCCGATGACGATGAGCACATCCTGCCCCTGCGGGATGGGGGCCAGTGTCTGCCCGGCGGCGGTGGCGTTCAGCTCCAGCCAGCCGTCCCGGGTGGAGGCAAAGCCCTTGACCCGCAGCACCTGCCCGCAGGCCGGGTCCCCGAACAGCCGGGCAGCTGCCTGCTGCAGCTGCTCCACCGTGAGGTGCTGTTCCTGAAAGCACAGGGAGCCGAAGGCCTTGTGCTCATCAAAGTGCAGCTTTTCGCAGCTGGCCTGCCGCATGCCGCAGGCGGCGATCTGTGCAAGGTCGGCGTCGGTGAGGGCGGCCCAGTCCCTGGTGAGGATCTCGTCCGGGGCAAAGCGGCGGGAGCACTTGCAGGCTTCCAGCGCGCGGTCCAGGTGGGCAATGGCTGTCCGGCACTGTTCCGGCCCGGCCTGCGGCGCACGGCTCAGCAGCACCCGGCCTGCATTGGCCGTCTCGGAGGCCAGCAGATATTCCGCCTGCGGCGACAATGCTTCCGGCAGCATGGCGTCCACAATGGCGATCACATTGCCAATGCGGTACCAGCGGTCCAGCGGGTCGTCCCGCAGCACGTCAAAGAATTCGTCCACATCAAAGATGCCGCTGGGTTCCACCACCACCCGGTCAAAGCCGCGCATGGCCATGGCGATGAGCTTGGTGCGCATGCGCCGCTGGTGGGTGTCGCAGTCACACCCGCCGCTGATGGTCTCCAGATCGCACCGGTCGCCCAGCAGGTCCTGCACCAACATGGCATCCACGTTCACCGCGCCGAAGTCGTTTTCCAGAATGCAGACGTTGTGCCCCTGCTCCACCAGATACCGGACGTACCGGCGCAGAAAGGTCGTTTTGCCGGCCCCCAGAAACCCGGTGATCAGATCCACCTGTACCATTTTTTTCAAAGCACCTCCCGTGCCGTTTTTCGTTCCACCCCAGTATACCGCAGCGCCCGGCCAAACACCAGAGGTAAATTGGCCGGATGCCAAATTGCATTCCTCGCTGTATAAAAAGAGCAGGCTATTCCAGTTCTATATGGAATCTCCTGCTCTTTTTGGCATTTCAGAAGCGCTTGCTGCAATTATCATCCTGAATGGTGCGGATAAGCTCTGCCGCCTCCGGGGAGAGCGGGTCCGGCACAGCCGCAGGCCGCGCCAGGAAGTAGCCCTGCAGCAGGTCGGCCCCCAGGTCGATGACGGTGCGCATCTCGGCGGCCGTTTCCACACCCTCGGCAATGATCTGCATGCTGCGCGGCTGGGCGTAGCGCACCACGTTGCGCAGGATCTGCTGCTTGTCGGGGTCCGAATCAATGCCGCGGATGATGCTGATATCCACCTTGATGAACCGGGGCGCCAACTCCAGCAGGCTGCCCTCGTTGGAGTAGCCGCTGCCGTAGTCATCCAGCGCAAACATGCCGGAAAAACCCGGTGCATGGCGCTTGATCTCCAGCGCCTGCCGGTTCATCTCCTCTTCCTCGGTGATCTCAATGACCATCTGGCGGCGCAGCTCGTGCCAGCGCTGGTCCATATACTCGCTGTCCTCCCGGCGCAGGCAGACGCTGGCAATGGAGTTGATGAAGATCAGGGCCTGCCGGTCCACGAGATTTTTGCTGCGCAGCTTGTCAAAGCCTTCCAGCGCCTTGCGGAAGGTCAGCCGCTCGATCTCATACAGCGCGCCCTGCTCCCGGGCCAGCTTCATGATGGTGGCCGGAGAACGCAGGGTGGGCAGGTCCGACCGCATCAGTGCTTCGTAGGCGTGCACCCTGCCGGTCTGTGCCGAGAAGATGGGCTGGAAGTAGTAGTACATCCGCTCTTCGCTGATGAGCTGGTGGAACTCCCGCCGGGTGCGGGCGATGTAGGCCTCCTGATTGTACACGCCGATGTCAAAGTCCTTCATCTGCCCCTTGGTGGAGTGCTTGACCTGATACATGGCAAAGTCTGCATATTTTTTCAGGGTCTCGATGTCCCGGCCATCCTCCGGGTACCAGGCCACGCCGCCGGAAATACTGATGTGCAGGTCGCTGCCGCTGGGCAGTACCACCACGGCCTGCTGCATGGCGCGGGTCAGTGCTTCCAGCTTTTCGCGCAGCTGCTCCCGGCCGGGATAGCCGTAGAACAGCAGCAGGAACTCGTCGCCGGACAGGCGGGCGCACACGGTGCCCGGCGGGCTGTGCTCCGCAATGCAGCGGCCGGTGTTCTGGATGTAGTGGTCGCCCCAGTCGTGGCCATAGGTGTCGTTGATGTGCTTGAGGTCGTCCAGGTCCATCATCAGCAAGGCTGCCACGCCCAGCCGCTCCGGATTCTGGAACAGTTCATGACTCACGCGGTGGAATGCCTGCCGGTTGTACAGGCCGGTGAGGACGTCGTAGTCGCGCTCCCGCTCGATGCGCAGGCGCTCCTGGGTAGCGGCGGTCACATCCTCGGCCAGACCCACCTGCACCCGGTCCTCGGTGGTGACCCGCAGCATGATATAGCGGGTGCGGCCGCCCTGCACCACGGTCAGCACCTTGTCCCCCTCCGCGTTGACGACGGTGCAGGGGCGGGCCAGCTGGATGTGCTCCAGCAGTTCTCCAAAGGTGCGCACGGTCAGGCTGCTGCCGTCCACCTCCGGGGCACCCAGCAGGGCAAAGAAGTTTTTGGTCACATACACACTGCCGGTGTCATACCGCAGCTCGTAGCCGCCCAGCTCCACACTGGCCATGTCCATGATACGCAAAAACTTGGTGGAGTTGGTCACAAGGCTGCTGTTCAGCTGGGTGATGGCCTCCGCAAAGCGGTCCAGCTCCCGGATGCCGGTGTGCGAAAACTTGGGGAAGGTCTGTTTGCCGTTGGCTGCCAGCACCTCGCAGTAGAGCTGCTCGGCGGGGCGGGCCAGACCGCGGGACACCAGCAGGCTGCTCACAGCCCCCAGCAGCAGGGTGAGGAGCACCGCAGCGGTGATGACCTGCTGCACGGTGCGGGCAAAGCGGAACAGGATGCTGCTGCGCACCGTGCCCACCAGCAGCCACTTTTCGTTGGAGAAGGGCGCGTTGCGGCTGTACAGGTCCAGGCTCCGGACCGCCGCATAGCCGGTCTCGTCGTTCAGCGTCAGCCAGCGTTCGCCGTCCGTCTGCCGGCAGGTGATCTTTTCCACGCCTGCGTCGATGACGTTGGCATCCAGTCCGTCGCCCGCCGTCAGCGTCAGGAACAGTTCCGGGTCCGACAGGCCCGACGTTGTGGACACCAGCAGATAGGTGCCCTGCCCGCCGTCCTGCAGCTCCTGATACGGCATCTTGGTTTCCAGATAGCTGGTCAGGATCTCCACACCGATGACGCCGTACACGGTGCCGTCCGGCAGGATGAGGGGCTGGGAGTAGGCAATGGTCGTGCGCTCGTCACCGGTGAGCTTGTAGGTCTGGGTGAGCCAGCGGCCGTAGTCGGCGGCGTCCAGCTTTTCGTCATCCTCCCAGGCGGTCTGGAACACGGTGCGCACAAAGCCGCCGTTACCGCGGTAATTCAGGGCGGTGCTCCAGCTTTTGTCGGTGGTGATGCCCAGCGCCTTGACCACCGCCGCGCTGGAACGCTCCAGCATCAGGTCGGTGTTGCGGTCCGAGGGGCGGGCGTCCGGGTCCAGGTCCCGCAGGTACACGCTGGGCATGGGGCTGCCCACTTCCTTTTCCGCAAGGTCGTGGGTGTTGATCACAAGAAAGATGCCGGTCACGGGGCGAGCGCGCAGTGCACTCACCAGATAGGGCGCGGCGGCCTCCATCAGGGGGTCAGCGGCCTCGCTGCTCTGGTCCATCGTGTCCAGCGAAATGGTGCCGTCCTGCAGCATCTGCTGGGTCAGGTTGTTGATGGTAGTGGAAATGTCGGTGAGCTCCTGTGCCCTGATCAGCATATCCTGCAGGTAGCTGGCGCGGTTGCGCACCTGCATGTTCACGATCTGCTTGGCGTTCTGGTTCAGCCGCCCGGACACATTGGTCAGGCCGATGCCGGTCGACAGCAGGATCACCTCCGCCAGCAGCACCGCCATCATGGAAAAGAGGATGGTGCGGAAGATCGGCTTCTCGGGCCGGTGCGCTTTCCACGCACGGTACTTTTCGGCAGGCTTCATGGCACTTCCCCCTTTTCCCGTCGGTTTCCGGTCGTTACGCTCAGCCGGCGTACTTCTCCAGTGCAGTGCAGATGCCCCCATACCAGGCATCAAAGTATTCGTCGGTGAGGAACTCCGCTTCCGCGTCGGCGGCGGGCTGGCCCGCGGCCACCCGCTCCTGCACCGTTGCACGGTCGGCAGAGGCAAGATCGCTCAGACTGTATTCCAGCACCTTGCGGGCCTTGTTGCCGCCCGCAAAGGCACTTGGCGTATAAAGGGTGTTGTTCTTTACGCTCTGGACTGCATTCGAGAGGATGCGCTCCATCTTTGGGCTCAGTTCCAGGCCGCTGGTCTTGATGGTCTCCATGTCGTTGGCAGCTGTGGTCACCGGCAGGTAGCCGGAGTCCACCGAGAAGGAGATGTTGTTCTCCGGCTGGGTGAACCACTTGAGGAACTCCACCGAGGCATTGATCTCTTCCTCCGTACCGGCGGTGACCACCATACCGGCACCCTGCTGCACGGCCACATCCTCGCCGCCCGCAAACTTCGGGCTGGGCAGCACCGTCATGTCGATGTCGTAGCTCTCGGTGTCGTTTACCATGACCTGCGCGGGGAAGAAGGTGGCGCTGGAGTTGGAACCCACATAGGCCAGCACATTGCCCACCTTGATATCATCGCTGCGGAAGCGACCGATAGCGGCAAACCACCCCTTGACGAAGGGCACATAGTAGTTGTCCCACAGCTTGCGGGCTACGTCCTTGTTAAAGTTCAAGGTCATCTTTCCGTCCTGCACCTCGAACAGGGTGTCGCCCAGCTGCCGGGCCCCCACCAGCATGTAGTTGGCCATGGCGTCGCGGCCGAACAGAGCCTTGCCGTCGTCCGGCTCCGGCGTCTGGGCGTCGGTCCAGTCATAATAGGCACCGGCAGTGGCCACCAGCCCTTCCACGGTGGAAAGGTCGTCGTAGGCGGCACCGGTGGCTTGGGCAAACTTCTCCCAGTCGGTCTCGTTCAGGAACATCAGCTCGGTGGATTTTGCCACCGGGAAGATCTTCATGCTGCCGTCGCCGTCAAAATCGCCTTCGTCCAGGTAGCCCTGCACATACTGGGCGCGCTCGTCCTCGGTGAGGTACTGGCTCAGGTCCACCAGCATGCCCATCTGGTCCAGCGCATAGGCGGTGTCAGCATAGGACGAGAAGATGTTGGGCATGGCCGCAGCACCCACCTTGCCCTGGGCCGCATCCATCACGTTGGTCTCCAGGTCGCTCATGCTGCCCTGGCTGGCACTTTCCACCCGGATGCCCTTTTCGCGGCCGGTGGTCTCGTTGAACTGGTCCACCAGCTTGTTGAAGCTTTCCAGCTGGTCACCATTGTAATAGTTCCACACGGTGATATGGGTCACCCCGGCGGTGCCGCTGGATTTTCCGGTGCTCTGCGCTGCGCCGCCGCAGGATGCACAGCCCAGTGCCAGCGCCGCAGCGCACAGCAGACTGACGAATGCTCGAATGTGCTTTTTCATCGTAACGCTCTCCTCGCTTTTCCCACAGCGGCACCCACTGCTGCTTATCCGTTTAACTATACCACGCTTTCCGGGGCGGTGTAAACCAAGCGTCCCAAAATCGTACCAAAATCGTCACATTCACAACAATCCCGCTCAAGTTTCAGGCATTATTTTCACTTTTTTCCGGCAGCAAAAAGCCGCCGGGCAGGAAACCTTCTCCTGCCCGGCGGCCTTCTTCTTTTAGGGTGTTATTTCCTGCGGCTTACTTGCCCATGGCGTGCTTTGCGGCCAGCATGCCGAAGGTGTAGCAGCGGCCCAGGGACAGGCCGGTCTGGTGGAACGGATAGTCCGCGCCGCCGTAGAACACGCCGCCCACATTGCCCACGCAGTACAGGCCCTCGATGACCTTGCCGTCAGCGTCCAGAGCCTGGCCGTTGGCGTTGGTGTTCACGCCGCTGTCGATGGAGGACACGCGGATGTGCTTGCGCACGCCCCAGAAGGGAGCCTTCTCGATCTTGTGCATGTAGGCGCTCTTCTTGCCGAAGTCCGCATCGGTCCCCTGATCGCACAGCTCGTTGTAACGGTCGATGGTCTTTTGCAGCTCATCGGCGGGCACGTCCAGCAGGGCGGCCAGCTCCTCGATGGTGTCGGCCTTATAGGTGTCGATCAGGTTGGTGAACACGCCCTGCGGGTTCTCCACGGCACCGGGGATGTACTTTGTCATCACCTGCTCCGGCACGGGGCTGTTGGCGTAGCTCATGTAGTCGCTGTCGTAGATCTGGCAGTACCAGCCCAGAGAGCCGTCCGGGTGGTTGGCATCCACGTTGGCACCGTTGTAGCGGGGCAGATACTTGGTGATGTTGCCCATGTAGACAAAGCCGGTGTCCTCGTTGCAGAAGCGCTTGCCCTCCATGTTGACGTACAGGAACGGCTCCTCGTACATCAGGCCGGAGTCGAAGTCGTGCATCATCTTGGTGTGGCCCAGGTTCTCCATCTTGGCGCCTGCGTCGATGGCCATGATGTGGCCGTCGCCGGTCTTCTGGTACTGCTTCTTGTCGTAGCCGTCCACGTCCGGGCACCAGCGCTTGACCATGGCCTCGTTGTTCATGTAGTCGCCGGTGGCCAGGATGACGCCCTTGGAGGCGTTGAACTGGATGTACTTGCCGCTCTCATCCTTGGCGATGACGCCGGTCACCTTGCCGTCGGCGTGCACCAGCTTGACGGCGGGGGTGTTGAAGAAGGTCTCCAGATTGGAGTTCTTGGCCTGCACATTCTCCAGCACGGTGGCCAGCACGTCGCCCACGTTCTTGGGCTTGGGGCCGATCCACGGTGCAAAGAAGTAGCAGTGCTCATCGCCGAAGTCGTAGGTGTCCATGCGGTCCTTCCACACACCGGTCAGGTCCTGGCTGGTGCACATGTAGGCAAAGATCTCCTTCTCGTCGTTGTGCAGCAGGCTGGAGGGATCCTTGTTGCTGTCCACAAGGCTGCCGTCGCCGTACTCGGTCTGGTCGGTCAGACCGGCGCGGTTCAGATACCACATCAGGGCCTCTTCGGAGTTCTCGACGTAGGCGTTCAGCAGGCTGGTGTCGGCGCGCCAGTCGCACAGGCCGTTGGTCATGTGCACCCACATCTTCTTGCCGGCCTCGGTGGACTTGGACTTGATGATGGCGGAGCCGCAGTTGCCCTGGCTCACCACGATGTTCTGCTTCTGCAGCAGGGCCACATGGCCGCCCAGCTCGGCTGCCCAGCCTGCTGCGGGCACACCGGCTGCACCGGCACCCACAACGACCACGTCAAAGTCCTTGGTCTCGTCCGGGGTGATGTCGCCCAGCTCCACCACAGAGGACTCCACTTCCTCGGTGGTCAGGCCGTCGGGCACCACGGTCTCGGCCTTGCTGGCCTCGGTGGGGGCCACGGCCACGCCCTTGGCCTGGTTGATGCAGCTCTCGGCAGCCTTCTTGATGGCACCGGAGGTGATGGTGGCACCGGAATGGCCGTCCACCTCGCTGGACTGTGCGTCCAGGATCTTCTTCACCATCTCGTCGGCGATGTCGGCACCGTAGCCCTTGGTCTCGTTTGCCACGTCGATCTGCACGTCGGTGATGGCATCGGCGCTGAAGGTCATGGTCACGGTGACCGGGGTGGTGGTGTTGATGCCGGTGGCGGTGGCGCTGTAGGTACCGGCGGTGTAGGTACCGGCGGCGGCTGCGCTGGAAGCCACGCTGCCGGAAGCAGCCTTGTCGCCGCAGGCGGTCAGCAGACCGGCAGCAGCAGCGCCCAGGGTGCCCAGACCTGCAGTGTGCAGGAAGTTGCGGCGGGAGATCTTGTTGCTCATAATTCTTTGCTCCTTCTGGTTTTCTTCTCTTTTTTTCTTCCGTTGGCAACGCCCCGTCTGCACAAAAAGACGGGCTTTGTCAATTTCCAGTCAAAGTATAGAGCTTCGAGCAACGCGAAGGTCAACGGTCATTCTGACAAAAAAATCACAAGATTTTGGACAGTCTGCTCAGGTGTAGATCTTCGTCCGGGTCAGGTGGTAGTTGATGATGCTGCCGTCCGGCTGCTCCCGGCTGGCCAGGATGCTGCTGAAGGTGTCGCCCACCGCGCGGAAGCCCCGCCGCAGGATCTCGGCGTGCAGCACTTCCAGCGAGTCCCACCCGAAGGAACCCCGGTAGTCCTTTTTCCACACGGTGGTCAGGTAGTCGCCGCCGCACACCAGCTCTACATGGTCGGTGCGGCGCAGGCCCAGCTGCCGGGCGGCATCAGCCTCCACCAGCAGGCCGTAATCGTACTCGTTGCGCCCCACCCGAAACTGCTCCATCACCCGGCTGGGCAAGCGGCTGACCCAGTGCACCGCCGGCATGCACTCCAGCCACTCGGCCTTTTCGGCCTGCAGGGCAGGGTCATTGCGGGCTTCTTCCTCCTGCGAGAGCACCAGCCGCCACATTTCCGGGAAGTTCTGCACCCACACCCGCCCGGCGTCCTGCTCCAGCGTGTGGTAATACTCCCGCGTATTTTGCAAAAAGCGGATGCTCATCCGGTTGAGCACCTGCCGGCGCTCCAGCTGCCGGATCTGCCGGTCGAGCATGGCATCCGTCACGGCGGTGGAAGGTTCGTCGAGAAAGTCCTTGCATTCCTCCAGCGTAAAGCCCGCCGCCCGCAGCTCCCGGCACAGGTTGAACCGCCGGGTGTCGGTGACCGTATAATAACGGTAGCCGGTCTCCCGGTTCACTTCGGGCTGAATAAGGCCCATCTTCTCGTAGTAGCGCAGCGTGTGGGTGGTAACACCCAGCAGCGCCGCCATTTCACTGATGGTATAACGCATGGCACCGTGCTCCTTTGGCCTGTAGTCACCTCCGCCGGGGCAAACCTTAGAGCCCCTCGAAGGTCTTTGCTTCTATTATACCGGATGCGCCGCCCGGCGCAAGGGCAAAAAAACACCCGCAGCAGGCCGGTCCGGCCCAATGCGGGTGCTGTTGTTTTTCAGGGATCAGCCCTCGTAGCCCAGGGTGGCGGCCATCACGGCCTTGATGGTGTGCATGCGGTTCTCGGCCTCGTCGAACACGATGCTCTGGGGGCCTTCAAACACTTCGTCGGTCACCTCCATGGCGTCGCGGCCAAAGCGCTCGCCCATCTCCTTGCCCACGGTGGTCTTGTGGTCGTGGTAGGCGGGCAGGCAGTGCATGAACACCGCCTTGGGCCCTGCGATGTCCATCAGCTGCTGGTTGATCTGGTACGGTGCCAGGTCGTGGATGCGCTCGGCCCACACCTCCACCGGCTCGCCCATGGACACCCAGACGTCGGTGTACAGCACGTCGGCGGCCTTGGCGGCCTTGGCGGGGTCTTCTTCAAAGGAGATGGTGGCACCGGTCTGGGCGGCAATGGCCTGGCACTGGGCTACCAGTTCCGGGTCCGGCTGGTACTTCTTGGGTGCGCAGGCGGTGAAGTGCAGGCCCATCTTGGCGCAGCCCACCATCAGGCTGTTGCCCATGTTGTAGCGGGCGTCGCCGAAGTAGACGAAGTGGATGCCCTTCAGCTTGCCGAAGTGCTCCCGGATGGTGAGGAAGTCGGCCAGGATCTGGGTGGGGTGGAACTCGTTGGTCAGGCCGTTCCACACCGGCACCCCGGCGTAGTGGGCCAGGTCCTCCACGATCTGCTGGCCGTAGCCGCGGTACTCGATGCCGTCAAACATGCGGCCCAGCACCCGGGCGGTGTCGGCGATGGACTCCTTTTTGCCGATCTGGCTGCCCGACGGGTCCAGATACGTCACCTGCATGCCCAGGTCGTGGGCGGCCACTTCAAAGCTGCAGCGGGTGCGGGTGGAGGTCTTTTCAAAGATCAGGGCAATGTTCTTGCCGTGGAGCTTGTCGTGGGCGATGCCGGCCTTCTTTTTGGCCTTGAGGTCTGCGGCCAGGTCGAGCAGCTGTTCGATCTCGGCGGGGGTATAGTCCAATAGTTTCAGGAAGCTGCGATTTTTCAGGCTCATTGTATATTTCCCTCTCTATGCAAATATTTATGAATATTTATGCGAACTATGATCCTATTATAGTACGTTGCCCCGGCAAGGTCAAGAGGGAAAGGGCGTTACAGTTCCAGCTCGGCTTTGCGGCCGCTGGGGGTGTAGGGGGTCAGCTTCACGCCCGCCTTCTGGAACATGAACCGTGCCGCGATGCTGGAATCGCTGTCGTGGTACTTGTCGCCGTAATACACCACCTCGGCAATGCCGGACTGGATGATGGCCTTGGTGCACTCGTTGCAGGGGAAGAGGGTCACATACACCCGCGCGCCCTTGAGGTTGTTGTGGGCGCTGTTGAGGATGGCGTTGAGCTCCGCGTGGCAGACGTACATATACTTGGTGTCCAGCGGGGCCCCCTCGCGCTCCCAGGGCATCTCGTCGTCGCTGCAACCAATGGGCATACCGTTGTAGCCCAGGGAGAGGATCTTGTTTTCCGGGCTGACGATGCACGCACCCACCTGACTGTTGGGGTCCTTGGAGCGCATGGCCGTGAGCAGGGCAATGCCCATGAAATATTCGTCCCAGTTGATGTAATCGCTGCGTTTCATCGCGGAAAAACCTCCTTCTGATCGAAACGGGCCTGCCGCTTGACAAACCCGACAAAATGCACTATACTGACGATAGAAAAGGTGCTGCCCGTATGGTCAGCTCCTCCTTGGCGTTAAGTCAAAAGAATGACCGCTTGCTTTGGACGGCTTGGGCGGTCATTTCTTTTTGCCGTTGGAAATCTTCCATGTAATCTCAAAGGTGGCGTAAATTGCCCCGCCAAGCAGCGTGAGCAGCAGTACGACCTGTTCAAACGTCATGAAGCATCCCCCCTTTCCGCTTTGCGCGTCAGGGGAAGCAAAAGAATTTTTGGCCCCTCTGGCGCACTGCCGGAAGGAGCATGACCACCTGTAGATACAGACAGCACCTTTGCCGCTTGGATGCGGCACAATCAGTATAACATAAAATAGCTTTGGAGAAAAGGGACCTGTTGCATGTTGTCCGTGCGGCGGGCCCTTTTTGTGTTTTGCGGGCAGCCGGCCCCCGCAATGTCAATTTGCACAAAACAGGGCCGTGAAGTTTGGCGGCGGATTCGCCCGAAATTTCAAACGGAATATTTAAAAATCGTTTTGAGTGTGGTATTATCTTTGTAAAATATGCCACAAAAGCGGAGAGAATGCTCCGTGCGGCGGAAATGAGGGAAAAACCGATATGAAATACGCAAGCAACAACATCCGCAATATCCTGATTGCCGGTCATGCCGGCAGCGGCAAGACCACGCTCACCGAGGCGCTGGTCTATTTTTCGGGCGCTGCCGAGCGTATGGGCCGAGTCGAGGACGGCACCACGATTTCGGACTTTGACCCTGAGGAAGCAAAGCGCAAGGCCAGCCTGTCGGCATCCGTGGTGCCGGTGGAGTACGAGGGCATCAAGTACAACCTGATCGACGCCCCGGGCCTGTTCGACTTCGAGGCCGGTGAATACGAGGGCATCCGCGCCGCCGAGAGCGTGCTGGTGGTGGTGTCCGGCCGCAGCGGCGTCACCGTGGGTGCCGAAAAAGCCTTCCAGCTGGCCCGCAAGAACCACAAGGCCACCATGGTCTTTGTTTCCAAGTGCGACCTGGAGAACGCCAACTACTTCAAGATCCTGGAGGACATGAAGATCAAGTTCGGCTCCACCGTCTGCCCCTGCGTGGTGCCCGCCAAGCTGGACGACGGCACCCCCGTGTACATCAACCTGTTCAGCCAGAAAGCCTTCAAGTACGAGAGCGGCAAGCAGATCCAGGTGGACCTGCCGGACATCGGCCACCGCTTCCAGGGCCTGATCGAGGCCATGAGCGAGGCCATTGCCGAGACCGACGA
>ENA-UOJC01003632-UOJC01003632.1-human-gut-metagenome-genome-assembly--contig:-C104-NODE-3632-length-14300-cov-38.465005_pt1 | contig 14300 bp, 7 predicted proteins | sample MGYA00242339_ERZ723886 | MGnify/ENA metagenome assembly ERZ723886 | reverse complement strand
GAGATTGTGCCGCTTAACGGCAATGAAAGGCTGAAAGTGCTCTATGACTATTACCATCTTGGCGATGAGGGCAGTTTTGATTTTGATATCAAAAAGGCAAAGAAGGTCGGAGCAGATTTTAAGAATGATTTATGTAATGGTATGGTGAAATATTTCCCAGACCATTTTGAGGACGAGAGTAAATACTGCAAGGCACTTTTCATTAAGAAGTATCCCAGCAGTTTATCTGACAGATTTATCAATGAGATTACTTCCCTTCCGGTACACTCCATTACCAGTATTGATGTAGTGCCTGTGCCAAAGGATTTGACCACAAAGGTGCTTCAGAAGAAATATCTTGGTATTGAGTCGGATATTATCAAGCAGCAGAGAGTCCGTAATAAGAACAATGACTTCTCCACAGAAATCTCTTATGCAAAGAGAACGGAGAAAAAAGAGATTGAGGCAATTATGGATGATGTTCGTGAGAATGACCAGTGTCTTTTCTTTGTAGGAGTTACCATTATCCTTATGGCAGAAAGTAAGAAGGAGCTTGAGAGTGTCTGCGAAACAGTAGAAACAATCGGAAAGCGTAACAGTTGTACGATTGATACACACTACTTAAAGCAGAGGGAAGCACTCAACACGGCACTTCCGATTGGTGTAAGACAGGTGGAAACAATGCGTACCCTTCTTACCCAGTCGCTTGCGGTGCTTATGCCGTTTAATGTGCAGGAACTGAATGACAGCACAGGTAATTATTACGGTATCAACCAGATCAGTAAGAATGTAAATATCGGTAACAGAAAGAAGCTCATCAACGGAAATGGCTTTGTATTCGGAGTGCCGGGTTCCGGCAAATCATTCTTCTGTAAGATGGAAATGGGCAGCGTATTCTTGTCGGGAGATGATGAGATTATCGTCATTGATCCGATGAACGAATATTTTGATATTGCACAGACTTATGGTGGAACCGTGGTAAATATGTCCACATACACGGACAACTATGTAAATCCGCTTGAGATGGATGTGTGGAGTCTTGATCCGAATGATTCAAAGGGAATGATAAGGGAAAAAGGGGAATTTATGCTTGGTCTTTGTGAGCAGTGTATCGGGGACAGCTTAAATTCCAGACAGAAATCAATCATTGACCGCTGTGTGAGAAAGATGTATATCGACATCGCAAGGGGCAGGGAAAAGTATATTCCGGTAATGAGTGACTTCTACGATATCCTTATGGAACAGCCGGAGGACGAAGCAAAGGATATCGCATTGTCTTTGGAACTTTTTGTAAATGGTTCCCTCAATATCTTTAACCACCAGACAAATGTTGATGTAGATAACCGATTCACAGTATATGGTATCAGGGACTTAGGCACGGAGCTTAGTCCTATCACAATGCTTGTTATGATGGAGTCCATTCAGAACAGAATTGTAGAAAACGGGCAGAAGGGCAAGGCAACCTGGCTCTATATTGATGAGTTCCATGTCCTGCTTAATTCGGAGTATTCTGCAAAATATTTACAGCAGCTCTGGAAGAAGGTGAGGAAACAAGGTGGACTGTGCACGGGTATCACCCAGAACGTCGTGGACCTTTTACAGAACTACACCGCCACTACAATGCTTGCAAACTCTGAGTTTGTTGCACTCTTAAAGCAGGCGAATACAGACAGTTCCAAGATGGCAGAGGTTATCGGTGTATCAGAGGCACAGCTTCGTTTCGTAACCAATACTGCATCGGGAATGGGACTTATCAAGTGTGGTTCCGTGGTAATTCCGTTTGATAACCAGATCAGCAAGGACACTGACCTTTACAGACTGTATAACACCAATATCCACGAAAAGATTGCGGAGCAGAAGAAAAGGGAGGCAAAATTTGCTGATTAGAATTGCAATGTATCAGCCATTTGGACTAAGTTCCGGATGGCTACTTTTTACCTTTTTTAAGGATACAGAAAGAAGGTGGGAACATTGAAGATAAAAAAAGTGGATGACAAGCCTATGGTCATTCACACTAAGAAAAAAGCTAAGATTCATATGCATGAACCGAAGAAAGCTAAAATTAAGGGCAGTAACATTTACACCGTACAGCGTGGTCCGAAAATTGCCAGTGCAAAGATAAATGATACAGGTAAAAAGAAGTCTTATCGTAAGAGTACCATTCATCAGGCAGAGAAGAAAGAAAAGGAACTTTCAAAATTTAAGAGAAATATACGGGAGTCCAATACTTCTATTAAGACGAAGAATACCAATCTTCATATAGCAGGAAGAACGGGAGCACTTGCGGCTGGAGCAGTTACAGAGCAGGTGGAAGGCGGGCAGGAAGTGTCACAGGCAGCTTATCTTGCATATGAAGCAAGCCGTCCGGTTACGGGAACTGCTTCAAGGGGAGCGTCACTTTTCAGAAAGAAAGCGGCAGCCGAAGCAAAGAGGCGTATCAAGAAGGTAGAAACAGGAAAGAAACTGGCAAAAAAGATGGGAAAGAAAGCTGCCAGTGATACGGCAAAAAAGGTTGCCGGTGACACGACAAAGACAGCAGCGAAAGAAACTGCTAAGAACACTGCAAAAGAAACTGCCAAAACTACGGCAAAAGCGGCAACCACAGCGGCAGGTACAGCGGTTGCACCGGGAGCAGGTACAGCAGTCGGCATGGCGGCAGGCTATGCCACAGGTGTATCTATCGAGGCGAAGGATGTGAAAGCAGCGAACCGTAGCAGAAAGATTAAATTTTTTCTGGATAAGATGAAAGAACAGGAAAATCAGACGGACAGTGTTGTAAAACTGGTAAAAGATCTGATTGTAAAAAAGGCAGTTCTTTGGATAAAGGCGGCAGCTCCGATTATCGGACTTGTACTTTTGCTGTTGGTTCTTTTAGTGGTAATCGTTGCAGTTCCGGTTATTGCTGTGATAGCGATTCTTTATAATTCACCATTTGCCTTATTTTTACCGCCGCTGGAGTCAGGAGATACAGTGCAGACAGTTACAAGTGCTTATGTGTCTGAATTTAACCGTGATGTGAATACCAAAGTGAATGAACATACCGGATATGACTTTGGCGAACTGGTGTATGTAGATTATGAGGGAATGGATGAAAATCCAAGTAACTACTACGACATTATGGCGGTCTACATGGTCAAGTATGGTGTAGGCGATACTGCAACAATTATGAATGATATATCAAAGGGGTGGTTGCAGACTGTAGTAAATGATATGTGTTCTTATACTACAAGTAGTGGAACAAAAGATGTGGAGGAAACAGACGCAGATGGCAATGTAACAACTGTTACGAAGTCGGTACTGTATGTAAATGTTACGCTCAAATCATACAGAGATATGATTTCTGTTTATGGATTTAATTCTGATCAGGTAGAAATGCTTGAGCAGATCATGAGTCCGGAGTTTATGGGACAGCTTGGATATGCCGGAAGTGGAAGCGGTGGAGGCGGTGGAAGCCCCGGAGTAAGTTCCATGACAGAGGATGAAATAAATGCAATCCTCAGTGGTATTACAGATAGCAGGCAGAAAGCAGTCTGCTCTTATGCCCTTCACAGAGTGGGTTATCCTTACAGTCAGGAATTAAGAGATAGTGGCAATTATTATGATTGCAGTTCACTTGCGTATTATTCATGGAAGGATGCAGGTGTGAATATCAGTCATGGAGGAGCAACTACAGCAGCGGCAGAAGCACAGGGACTTGATGAAGCAGGAAAGACCGTATCTTATGATGAAATGCAGCCTGGTGATCTTATCTTTTACAGTTTCACAAACAACGGAAGATATAAGAATATCAGCCATGTGGCAGTATATGTCGGCAATGGAAAGGTGGTAGAAGCCCTGAATGAAAGAGTTGGCGTAGTTTACCGTGATGTGGCAAGTGTCGGAAAGATTGTAGTAATTGGCAGACCATAGAAAATTGGCAGAGAGGGCGAAAGTCCTCTCTGGAACAGGAGGTAAGAATGGATTTAAAAGATATGATTCTTGTAATGGAGAATTATAAGGGAACAGAAAGAAATATGCTTATGACTTTGGAAGATTATAAGAAGTTCGTTGCCATTGATGATATGTCAGAGCTTGCAGATCAGATGCTGCTTCTTGGAAGAACGCTTGCGGAAGGTTTTACAGAGTATTACAGGGCAGCAAATGTTACAGTTTTTGCAAAATTCTGTAGAGATGATGTGGAACTGGGACGCTTTTTGCAAGGATATTATAATGATTCAAAGAAATTTTACTTTGATAAGGCAACAAGTTCCCCAGAGTGTATTACAAAGATGGATGAGATTGGAATGACGGATAGAGGCTGGATAGATGACTTTATCCTGCATTATGAAAAATGCGACAGGACATTTGAAAGAGGGCAGACATTTCATAATTTTAATGACCACGATTATATGGTACTTGAAGCATTATCTCCACGCAATCTTGTGGTAATGGATATGAAAAGCGGCTCTCTCACGATTGCTCTCGGAGCAACAGAGTATAAGCGATATCCGAAAGACGAGGAGCCAACAAAGGATAACACAACGATTGGGGTATCGTGGGAGCACGGGATTTATCTTGGGTCCACACTTTCGCAGACCAACTTTAAGGCATATAAAAGAGAATACGGGACACCTGAAAAGATAAAAGATGTTTATGATTACAGGGCGAAACTCAAGCAGAAGTTTTATTTTTATCAGGATTTGTCAAAGGATGATGATATTCCAAAAAATATGCAGAATGATTTCCTGCACCAGATGTATAAGGAATTTGGAACGATAGAGGAGGAATATTTTTATGACAGGCTTGAAGATGGAAAGTATGATGAAGGTTTTAAGGAAAGACAGGTAAAAGAAAAAAAGAGCCGATGAGGAAAAATGGAATTGGAGGCTGATATCGAATGGAAAAAGAATTTGATATTGAGATAAAAGAAGTTCTCTCAAGGGTAGAGACAGTAAAGGCAGAGTCACTTGACGATGCCATAAACAAGGCAATGGATATGTATTATTCAGAACAGATAGTCCTTGATGCGGAGGATATGAAGGGAGTTGATTTTTCGCCATACAGCGAAGAACAGCTCCCTTCTTCATTAAAGGAAAATGGAGGAAAGACACGATGAAAAATGAGCAGACAGCAGTTATTAAGGATATGGAATTTTTATTAAACGAACTTCATAAGGAATGGGAAAGACCGGGAGAGGTAAAATCGTCTGTCAGTATTCCATATGAGAAAGTTGAGGAAATCAGCAGAAAGCTGAATGTGATTGTCTATGAGACACAGCAGTCGGCTGACAGCGACGGACTTGCCTTTAAGCAGAGCATAGCCAAGTCAAAGCAGTGTTATGTGCTTCTCAGGATTATGCGAAAGATTGTAAAAGGAAAGGGCAAATGTGATAGACAGGCGGTTGATGCAGAATTTGTGATTGAGCTTGACGGGGAGGAGTCAAAGCTCTTTAAGGAAATGTTTGCAGAATTACTGAAGTAAAAGGAGGGTGACACATGAGTGTTGATATGAAGGTCAAAGCGATATATGATTCAGAAATCAGCAACATCACCCGTTCTGAAAAGAACTGGAAAGATGTATTAAAAGTTGCTGGTCAGTTATATCGCTATGAATTTGATAATATCGTTATGGTAACAGCTCAGAGATCACCGGAGAAAAGTACCCTTATGGCAGATTATGACACTTGGAAGAAAGTGGGAAGATATGTAAAGCGTGGAGCAAAGGGCTGTGCTATCTTCCCCTCAAGGGCACTTAATCCCCGTATGAGATATATTTTCGATATCAGTGATACAGGCGGAAAGAATGTGAAGCTGACTTGGGATCTGGAGGGGGAAAACCTGAAAAGTTATGCAGACTTTCTGGTATCGGAAGGACAGATGGAGCGGTATAAAAGCGATGACAGGGAATCACTAAAAAATACGCTAAAACAGTTTACAGGAACAAATGTTTGGAATATAATAAAAGAGGAGTTCGGGGATAGAATGTCCGAACTAATGCAGCTATCAGGTAGTGTGATAAAGGAATTCAACGAAAAACGCAAGGGCTTACAGCAGGATAGCGATATGGAGCAGTTAGTATATTCCAGTGTTATGTATGCTGTAGGGACGAGATGTGGATTTGACTTATCTGTGCAAGAACAGGATTTCAGTCAGATTGTAAATATCAAAGATGAGGAGATAGTTTACCGTCTTGGTTCCCTTGTATGCGATGTCTCCTGTAGTGTTCTTAGAGAATTTAGTAGGAATTTACAAACGATTGAGAGCGAAAGGAGAATATCATATGTTAGAAGCAATGACTTACAAGGAAGTGGACGGACTGCTGTATCCGGAGCTGACAATGCCGGACGAGACAGAGGATTTAACGAAGCTGGGCAGATACGGGAGAATGGCAATGAAGTATCTTCTGGAGAACGAACCGGCAAGGTACAAGACACTGATGAGATTCGGGAAGATGTACGAGAAGATGTCGGCAGTAGAGGAGGAAGCAAACCAGCTTTACGATCAGTTGGAGGAACAGTATCTAATGAAGCACAAGCCACAGAATCCGTCATCGACAATGGAGATGTGGAAGATAAGAGAGCAGGCGAAGATGCAGGCAGAGGAAGTGGTACTGAATCAGATAGTGATGCGATTCCACTAGAATCAGATGATACAGAACTGAATAGGGAACTTGATGAAATCAATTCATTGGGTGTCAGTAAGGAAGCCGAATATACACAGGCTTCCTTTTTTTTCGACCAAAACGGGCAGGCAAGTTTTGGTGTGAAGCAGCCGGAGAAAACCAGACACAATGAATTTATGCGTCAGTTCGAGGAGGATAAAAAGGCTGCCCTTGCCAGAAAATATAATTACCTTAATCCAAAGAAAGCAGAGAGTGTACCAAGTGAGTATGTAAAAGAGATACTTATGAAAGGAACTGGCTTTGTCGGTGGAAAAGGCAGGGTGTGTGAAATCTATCAGACAGAGATAGACGCAGGAACCAGAGCAAAGCGTATCAAGGCAGAATATGGTCAGGGGGGTGCAAGCTGGCCGCTTGACGGTCTAGGCTTGCACGGGTATGACACATTTCACGGTTCGGGACTTCGTATCCAATGGAAAGATGAAGATGGAGAAGTAGAAGGATACGTTTCGTGGAAGAATGTCGAAAAGGAAATCGGTGTACTTATCCTTACCGGAGAATACCAGTCGGAGACACCTCGTATTGATGAGCTTGCAATGGACGGACTTCGTGAAGATGATGAAGTCATTGACGCAGAGTACCGTGAAGTTGATACGCAGGAGGAGAAATCAGAAATTGATGATTATGCTATTCCTGATGAGCCTGACAGTTATGCTGTAAACAGAAAGGCGGCTGAGTTACGGTATATCAAGCCGATTGATTATGCTGACCGTGTAGCTGCAATGGATAAAGATTTAAGAGATGCCATTGAGATACTTGTGTCAGAATGTAGCTGTTACACACCATTCCGTGCTTTCCTTATGGATGTGGTGCAATCGGATTTTGCATTTATGCCAAATAAGCTGGAACTGATCTGTGAGATAGCGATGGGAAATGTTCAGGGTGAGAGAAAGGCATATTGCAATAATCAGTATGGACTCACAGAATACACTTTAAGCAGTGCAGATGTGAAAGTAAGCTACAAAAACAGAAATGGAGAGAGGGCAGGGGATACCGTATCATGGCGTGAGGTATATGAAATCTTATCCTATATGGTAAAACAGCCATTTTACTGTGGAGAGGACCAGAAGGCAATCTATCAGACCATAAAAAATAAGATTGACAGGGAAAAGATGAATCCTGTTTACCGCAAGTTCTTTGATATTGAGGACAGTGTGAGAGAAAGCCGTCTTAAAACCAGAGAACGGGCGATTGCATATGGCTTGAATACCAAGATTGACACGGATGGTCGTATAATTTCTGATGAGGATAAGAATGTATCGGCAGATATTCCACAGAAGGATACCGAACCACAGGAGGCTGCCCCTGAAACACCTGCACAGGAAGTATTACCGCCAGTGGAAGGTCTGTGTGGAAAAGAAAAAACACAAGACCAGACAAAACTCAATTTCCATTATAACCTGTGGGAAACAGAAAAGGGTGGTGCAAAGACCAGATACCAGTGGAACATTGATGCAATCTGTACACTAAAGCAGATTGAAGCAGAAAACAGACTTGCAACACAGGAGGAGCAGACTGTTTTATCAAAGTTTGTCGGCTGGGGAGGCTTGTCACAGGCATTTGATGAGAATAATGCAGCGTGGAGCAAAGAGTATGCAGAACTGAAAGAGCTTCTTTCCGATGAGGAATACAGTGCGGCAAGAGCAACTGTAAATAATGCCTTTTACACTTCGCCGGAGATTGCAACGTGTATCAATTCAGCCCTTGTGCAGTTTGGGTTTAAAGGCGGAAATGTCTTGGAGCCGTCTATGGGTATCGGTAATTTCTTCGGAAGTATGCCAGCACCAATGCAGCAAAGCAGGCTGTACGGAGTGGAGCTGGACAGCATATCGGGAAGAATAGCAAAACAGCTTTACCAGAATGCCAATATCAGTATTACAGGATTTGAAAACACCACATATCCGGATAACTTCTTTGATGTTGTTATGGGAAATGTGCCATTTGGAGATTATAAGATATTCGATCCAAAGTACAACAAGTATAACTTCCGTATTCACGATTATTTTCTGGCAAAAGCACTCGATCAGGCAAGACCGGGAGGTATGGTTGCAGTGATTACCACAAAGGGAACACTGGATAAGAGCAATCCGACTATACGAAAGTATCTGGCTGAGAGGGCAGAACTTGTGGGAGCAATCCGACTTCCGAATACTGCATTTAAGGATAATGCAGGAACTGAGGTGACTGCGGACATTCTTTTTTTACAGAAAAGAGAGCGAAAAATTGATATAGAGCCTGACTGGGTACATCTTGGTGTCACAGGTGATGGCATAGCAGTCAATTCCTATTTTGCAGAGCACCCGGAGATGATGCTTGGTACAATGCAGTATGATACAAGGATGTTCGGACAGGACAGCAAATATACCGTCTGTGTGAATAATGATGAGAACTTCAATCTGTATGAAGCACTCAATAAGGCAATCAGTAACATCAAAGCACAGATGACAGATTTTGAGAGACTGGCAGATAATGAGGAACAGACAGAGGAAGTCATTGCCGCTGATCCGGATGTCAGAAATTATACTTACACATTCTTTGAAGGAAAACTTTACTACAGGGAAAATTCAGAGATGGTAAGGCAGAAAGTATCACCGACAGCGGAGGGGCGTATTAAGAGCCTTGATGAAATCAGACAGATAACAAGAGAGCTGATTGATATCCAGATGGAGGGCTGTAGTGATGAGGAGCTTGCAGACAAACAGCAGCTTTTGAATGTAAAATATGATAAATTCGTTGGAAAGTATGGAGCAATCACTTCCAAAGCAAACCGTACAGCGTTCAGGGATGACAGCGATTATCCGCTTCTTTGCAGTCTGGAAGAAGTAAATGAGGACGGGGAGGTGAAGAAGGCTGATATGTTTTATAAGCAGACGATTAAAGCAAAGTCCGTGGTGGACAGGGTAGAAACTGCAGTTGAGGCTCTTAATGTATCGGTCAATGAGTTTGGATATGTAAATATTCCTTATATGCTCTCCATTTATGAAACAGACAGGGATACTCTCATAAAGGAACTCGATGGAATTATTTTTCTTAATCCTGACCGTTACAATGAAAATAACCCGGACGCAGGCTGGGAGACAGCAGATGAATATCTGTCAGGCAATGTAAGGGATAAGCTGCGTGTTGCAAAGGCAATGGCGGCTGATACCGACGATCCACAGGCAGAAAGATTTGCCGCCAATGCCGCAGCCTTAGAGAAAGTTCAGCCGGAATGGATTGAAGCCTCGGATATTGATGTAAAGATTGGTACAACTTGGATTGAGCCGCTTGATTATGAACAGTTTATCTATGAGCTGCTTAATACACCAAAGAGAGCAAGGGCAATCAGAACAGAGTATTATAATTCCGGTATTCAGGTACACTTGAATAAAATGAGTATGGAATGGTTCATTGAAAATAAAAGTATGGATAAACATTCCGTGGCGGCAACGAAAACTTATGGTACAAGCAGAATGGATGCTTATTCTATTTTTGAGGATACCCTGAACTTAAAAACAGTCACTGTCAGGGACAGGATTGATGATGGTGAGGGCAAGTACCATTATGAAGTCAACAAAAATGAGACAATGCTTGCAAGGGAAAAGCAGAATATGATCAAGGAGAAGTTCAAGGAATGGTTATTTGCAGAACCGGAACGCCGACAGAAGTATGTGGAATATTATAATGAAACTTTCAATAATATACATCTGCGTGAGTATGACGGAAGCCATTTGCAATTTCCAGGAATGAACCCTGAGATTGAATTAAAGCCGCACCAGAAAAATGCGGTGGCACGAATCCTTATGGGAGGAAATACCCTGCTTGCCCACTGTGTCGGTGCCGGAAAGTCCTTTGAAATGATGGCTGCGTGTATGGAGCAGAAAAGGCTCGGACTTGCCAATAAGACAATTATGGTAGTGCCAAAGCCGCTTATCGGGCAGACAGCAAGTGAATTTTTAAGGCTTTACCCGTCAGCAAACATCTTGGTTGCAACGGAGCGTGATTTTGAAAAGAGCCGAAGAAAGCAGTTTGTATCAAGGATTGCGACAGGCGATTATGACTGCATCATTATGTCGCACTCGCAATTTGAGAAAATTCCAATTTCGGCAGAGAGAAAGGAGCGAATGCTTAATGAACAGATAAATGAGATCACCTATGCGATTGATGATATGAAGGAGCGGAACGGGGAACGCTGGACCGTAAAGCAGATGGAAAGCCAGAAGAAAAAGCTGGAGGAACAGCTTAAATCCCTGACCGATGAGAGCAGGAAAGATGACCTCATTACCTTTGAGGAGCTGGGTGTTGACTCTATTATGGTAGACGAAGCACACAATTTTAAGAACCTTGCCACATTTTCAAAGATGAATAATGTGGCGGGAATCAGCAGTAGTGGGGCTAAAAAGTCAACGGATATGCAGCTTAAATGCCAGTATTTATCAGAGATAAATGATGGCAGGGGCATTGTATTTGCTACCGGAACACCGATAAGCAATACGATGTGTGAGATGTATGTTATGCAGCTTTATTTGCAGAAATCGGCACTTGAGGAGATGGGAATTCATCATTTCGACTCGTGGGCGGCTAACTTCGGAGAAGTAACAACGGCATTGGAGCTTACGGTTGAGGGCAGTGGTTTCCGTTTCAAGAGCAGGTTCAATAAGTTTACCAATCTGCCGGAGCTTATGAACATCTTCCGTGAGGTTGCCGATGTGCAGACAGCGGATATGCTTGACCTTGATGTGCCTGCACTCCGTGGCGGCAAGCCTATTATCGTGGAGTCGGAGCCGGACTGGTATGTGAAGCAGGTAATGGAAGAATTTGTTGTAAGGGCAGAAAGGATAAGGGGCGGGGGTGTTGATCCAAGTGTTGACAACTTCTTAAAGATTACGCACGAAGCAAGACTTCTTGGAACAGACGCAAGACTGATTGATAAGGACGCACCGAACAACCCGGACGGAAAGCTCAATAAGGTAGCGGAAAATGTCTGGAAAGAATATGTAAAAGGAAATGCTGATGGTCATATAGGCTGTCAGCTTATTTTTTCGGATATTGGAACACCGGGACCGGACAAGGACTTTACGATTTATGATTATCTGAAGGAGTCACTTATCAAGTATGGTATCCCTGCGGAGGAGATAGCATTTATTCACGATGCAAAAACAGACGCACAGAGGGATGCACTCTTTAAGGAAATGAGGACAGGTAAGAAAAAAGTCCTTATCGGTTCGACAGATAAGTGCGGAACCGGAGTTAATGTACAGACACACCTTGTTGCAATGCACCATGTCGATTGCCCGTGGAAGCCTTCTTCCATTGAACAGAGGGAAGGCAGAGGTATCCGACAGGGAAATAAAAACGATGAGGTGGCAATCTACCGATATGTTACAAAACAAACCTTTGATGCATACAACTGGTCACTTGTGGAAAACAAGCAGCGTTTCATCAGTCAGGTTATGACAAGCAAGGCAGTGAGCCGAAGCTGTGAGGACATTGATGAGGCAACACTTTCTTATGCGGAGATTAAGGCGGTTGCGACAGGCAACCCTTTAATCAGGGAAAAGATGGAGGTTGACAATGATGTCCAGAGATTAAAGCTCTTAAAAGCGTCGTATGATAATCAGAGATACGGATTGCAGGATAATTTTATGATCAAATATCCAAAACTCATCAAAACTGCGACAGAGAAACTTGCCAATGTCAGGGAGGATATAAAGGCAAGGGATAAGGAATTGATTGATAACCCGGACTTTGCCATTACCATAGGCAATGCAACTTATACAGAGCGAGTGGATGGTGGAACCGTAATGCTTGAAGCAATCAGCAAATGTAAGACAGGCGAAACCACTCCAGTCGGTAAGTTCCACGGCTTTGAGCTTCTGGTGGAAAAGAATTTCCTCAGTATCAACTATATGGTGCTTCGTGGAAAGACGGAATACAAGGCAGAACTTTCCACAAGTCCGGTGGGAAGTATGGTAAAGCTGGAGAACCTGTTCAACGGACTTCATGAAAATGTTGATTTTCTGGAAAAGAAGATTGAACAGTACCAGAATGACCTTGAGGCTTCAAAGGCGGAGTATGATAAGCCGTTTGCATATAGTGCAGAACTGGAAGAAAAACTTGCAAGGCAGTATGAATTAAATGCCCAGCTTGACCTTGAGAATGCAAAAGCTATGGACGCAGATCTTGGCGGACCGGACAAAGAAAAGTCTGAGGACAGAATAGAAAATGCGGGCATTGTTGCAGAGGATAAGGGAATCTATATGCCAGACAGAAACAGGAAAAGATAGGAGTGAAACTCTATGAGCATAAGGAAAGTGGTCGCAGGACTACTGATTACAGCAGGGATTGCCATTATGGCAGTCCCTTTTTTCTGGTGTACAACCGGAGAGAGAAACACGAACCAGCTCATAAATGAATTTGAGCAGACATTGGAGGAGAAGCAGGATGAAAGGTCAGAGGTTGAGAAAGAGCAAACCACCGTTAGTAAAGAGGAGGAAGCCATTCTTAAAGAAGGCAGTGACATCGGCATTATTGAGATACCGGGCATAGATATCAGATACCCGGTAATGGAAGAAACCGGAAGTGAAATGCTGAATGCCGGGACAGGGAACAATGCGTTTTGTTGTCAGGTGCAGATATAAGGAGGCGGCAGATGAATAAGAGATACCGACTGGGGGAGATAGAAGAAGCAGTATCGGAAATGGAGGAGCTGATCGACACTCAGGACGATATTGCAGAGGTTGATGATGACTTTCAGATTGTCGTAAGCGGCTGGTCTGTGTATGTCGAAAGCCTGAATCTGACACTCAGACAGGGAATAGCCTGTGTATGGGATGCAGAGGAAGAATTATTTATGCCTGATTTTGATGTGACCATCGTGTATGAGGGGAACATTGAAACACAGGAGTGGCTCTACTATGAGCAGGACGGAATGGTCGTTACACTTGGCAACTGGTTAAATGGCAGATTGTCTTGTGAACAGATAGAACAGCTTTGGTGTGAGCTTATCATACCAGAAAACAATGATAATTCAGAAGTATAAGAAAGAGAGGAACAGCGTATGAAGTATTCAATTAAGGTAAACGAGGTAAGAGCAAGAGATGGCAGCAATATCAAGGGTTTTGCGACCGTGGTATTTGGTGATTCATTCAAGATTACCAATATCGCAATCCTTGAAAATAAGGAAAAGGGAGAGCTTTTTGTATCAATGCCAAGATACCGTTCCAATGAGCGTGATGAGAAAAACAGCGTGATTTATAAGGATGTATGCAATCCTATCACGGCAGAGTTTCGTGAGGAACTCTATACTAATATCCTTGGGGCTTATGCAAAAATCAGGGAGCCGGAGAAAGCAGAAACACAGACACAGGGAAAAACTCAGGAAATGCCGGAGTTTTCCGTGACGGTAACACCTTATGAAAGGGAAGGCAGTAATATCAAGGGACTTGCCCGTATTTACTTTGAAAACAGCTTCATTGTAAATAATGTAAACATCCTTCAGGGCAAAGAGAAAATCTTTGTATCAATGCCTTCTTATAAAACAAAGCAGGTGGACGAGCACGGCAAACCGATTTATCAGGATGTCTGCTATCCGGTCACAAAGGATTTCAGGGAGAAGCTCTATAATGAGATTATTGCAGAATATGAGAAAGCAAAGGATAAGAGCAACGAAAAAGCAAGGGAGA
>ENA-UOJC01003627-UOJC01003627.1-human-gut-metagenome-genome-assembly--contig:-C104-NODE-3627-length-14309-cov-8.057668_pt1 | contig 14309 bp, 7 predicted proteins | sample MGYA00242339_ERZ723886 | MGnify/ENA metagenome assembly ERZ723886 | reverse complement strand
AAATTATCCATTGCAACACACATCTCCATCTGATAATATTCAATTATCAGTACCAAATGTGAATAGTCTTGTGCAGAAGAATTCGACACACAGAAATCCTATAATTTTCAGATAATTATTCAATAATGAAAATTTTAAATTGCATCGTTTCCTTGATGTAAGAAGTAAATGTTTGTATAGTTCGATAAATCATATGATTTCATACGTAACATATGGGTTGAATGCCAGGTTGATTCAAAAGTATACTAAATATGGTTACATATCGAGCAATACAAGGGGGAGAGATTCCGGTGCTATATAAGTATCGAAAACCGGATGCAAAAGATCTGTATCGGGTACAAGGATATGTGGATGCTTTGCTGGAAAAGCAAGTCAGTAAAATTATTGTAAGTAATATTAAATAAATGTTATGAGAAAAACCTAATAATTATAAAAAAAATCATATCTTTCTAGCAATATTGTTCTATCTGCGGTATACTAGATGAGAAAAAAGAACGACGCTATAGGAAGCAGATACAGGAACGTATGTGTTGATTCCGTTAATGTATTTATGTTCTTTTGCTTTATGGAAATAATTGATTTGCCACAATAAAAAATATTGATTTTTTAGATAACAGGTGGGAGGATGTGCATGGACTTAAAATTAAGAGTAGCAATTTGTGATGATGAGAAATATTTTCGAGAAGAAATTAAAAGGTTAGTCGAACAATATCTTAAAGAAAAGAAGATTATATTTTGTATTGATCTTTTTACAAGTGGTTTGGAATTTTGCAGCGATGATAATAACCTGCAACAATATGACATTATATTTCTCGACATTGGAATGAAAGAAATGAATGGGATGGAAACAGCGTATGCGATACGGGAAAAAAATCAGAATGTGGACATTGTTTTTATTACTATTATGATGGATTATGCACTTGAAGGGTATCGCGTGGATGCAGTACGCTACATATTAAAGGATGATCTGGAAAGCTTGCTGCCGGAATGTATGGATACGATTCTTCAGAAAAAACAAGAAAGGGAAATGGAATTTCCGTTTGTAGGGGGAAAGAGGAAAGTTCTGTTAAAAGAGATTCTTTTTATTGAGAGTAAATCACATCAATTATGGTTTGAGAGAACCGGAGAAAATTTATATATGTATGGTCAGATTAACGACCTGGAGTTGATTTTATCGAATTATGATTTTGTAAGGACGCATCAAAGCTTTTTAGTGAATCTTGTACATATAGAGAAAATAAATAACTATTTGCTATACTTGTCAAACGGTGCTGAAATTCCCGTGACAAAACAAAGATACGCAAAAGTGAAAGAGCAGTATTTAAGTTACAAAGAAAAAATGTAGTTAAACACGAGGTATAAAATATTATGGTAGAAGAATTTTTCAAAAGTATCAGTATTGTATTTTATGAAGCACTCTGTTGTGGAATCTTCCTGAATATGTTTTTGGAACAAAGATATCCGGCCAGATGGTTGAAATCATTATCCGTTTTTTTGCTGACAGGAGTGTTTTTGTTTTGGGCATTAATTACTCAGACGGGTGGACATTATGTTTTTCGCAGTATAGGGATTATTATAAGCATTGCATTGTTTGCTGTGATATTTTATACAGGGAAATGGCTGCTCAAGATATTTCTTAGTTTTATTTTTTATGCGATTTTATTCTGTGTTGATTATTTAGGATTAATATTGGTTGATTTATTGTTGGATTCTGCTGATTTATCAAACAGTGTAATTCAAGTGATTCTAGTCCTTTTGTGTAAGACGGTTTTGTTTGTGATTGTACTGATACTGGATTATTTTTGGAAAAGAGAAAAAGAGCTGGATGTAAAGAAATCAGAATGGATTTTAATGATTAGTTTTCCAATGATGACTGTAGTAATCATGCTTGTTATGTTGCTGTCTTTTCAACAGAAGAACAATTCTTTTGGATACTTGACGGTTTCTTTTGGAATGGTAAGCATCAATCTTGTCATGTTTGTGTTATTAAAATACATATCGGCAAGAGAAAAACAATATAATCAAATGAAGATATTACAGGAGAGAAATAAAGAAAAAATGCAGGCATATTATGAATTTAGTGAGGATTATGCGCAGAAAAAACGGATGGTGCATGATTATAACAATCAGATTCATTGCATTCAGGGACTATTGAGGCAAAACAAGTACCGGGAGGCAGAGGAATATGCAGATAAATTGACAGAAATACTAATAGATGGTCGGGAAGTCATAGATGTTAATAATACAGTATTAAATGTTGTACTAAATCAAAAATATCGTCTCGCAAAAAGTAAGGATATTGCTCTGTATTTTCAGGTAAATGATTTATCCGGATTATGGATGAAGGAGCAGGATGTGGTTATTTTGTTGTCGAATTTATTGGATAATGCGATTGAGGCTTGTGAGAAATTAGATTGTAATAAGGTGATACGGCTAAAACTTGTAAAGGAAAAACAACAAATGGTACTTTCTGTCCAGAATCCAGTGGCGGTTCCCGTAGAAATTAAAAACAATGATATCCAAACGGGTAAAGGGGATAAGAAAAATCATGGGATTGGTTTGAAGAATATTCAAATGGTTTTAGATAAGTATGGTGGAATTGGGAGAATCAGATGCGATAAGGGATGGTTTTATTATACGGCAGTAATTCCCCAAACGGAAGAAATATAAATATCTGTTTACAAAAACAAGGCTGCAGAGCCTTGTTTTTTCTTGCAAAAAAAGTAAATATGAAAAATCACAGTCAAATTTGGTTACTTTTAGTCGAATCTTGCTACTACTGTTGAATTTAAGTAGGAAATTATGGTATATGAAAGACGAGGAGAACCTGGCTATGATAGTTAAATTTGTAAAATATCTTATTGACAAAGATGTTTTGGATAAACAATACGAAGAAGATTCTATATATGGGCTGACAATTATGCTGGAAAAGATAGTAGCATATGTTGTTTTGTTTTGTATTGCCTTTATAGTAAGAAAACCAATAGATGGAATCATCTTTACTGTTTCCTTTATGGCTGTAAGGCAGACTACAGGTGGTTTTCATGCAAAAAGTTTTTTGGGATGTCTGACAGGATCAGTATTAACATTATTAATGGCATTAGAAATAATTGCTCCGTTAATAGAAAAGTATGAAATGGTAAAAGGGATTATATTTATTCTGTCAACAGTTTGTATATGGTGTTTTGCTCCCGTGAATCATCCGAATCTGGCTTTGTCAAAATGCGAACAGCAGGAGTATAAAATGTGGAGCAGAAAGGTATTGGGGATGGAATTTGGAGTAATTGTAATTGCGTATTTGTTACATATGCGATGGCAACAGTACATGATGCTTGCAATTGTGTTTTGTGCTGTTTTCATATTGATAGCAAAAATAGTAAGGCAGGAGGTGAAGTGTGATGAAAAGTAAAAAAGAAAATCGTTTACTCAACTTGGCGGGAAAACTGGCAAAGGCTGAAGCTGCCAGAGCAAAGTCCGGCTGGCCGCCAGCATGTGCAGGAATTTTGCATCAGCCGAAACGTCCGACGAAAAAGTAATGCAACATGGGAAGTGACGAAACTAAAATTTGCCCATTGAATCATAGCATTGCTTAGCATGGAACAATGGGCAGAGAAGAAAATATATCAATTCGATTGATTTTATCTATAGATATAAATTGGTGTTATATTTGGAGCAATCGCAGAACATATGAGGGAGGTTTTTCATGAAGAAAACAGGAAAAGAAGGAATCCAAAAGGGCATTATCAGTGGTACATTAGCTGTGGTATTGGTACTCACTGCTGTCGTGGGAGTGGATTTTTCCACTAGGAAAGATGCAAAAGCAGGAACAGGTATGAATACGGGAACATCCCGGGCAGCCGTTACGGAAGAACTGACTGCCAAGCGGAGCAAATTTGTCAAACAGTTTGCCTTGTCTGATGGCAGTTTTATCGCTGCCACCTACTCCATGCCCATCCATTACAAAAAGAACGGAAGATGGAAAGAAATCAACACCACTCTGGTGAAATCGGGAAAAACCAAATATAAAACAAAAGCGACGGATTTATCCATCAAAGTCTCGAAAAAAGCAAATAAAAAATCCGTTGTATCTCTGAAGCGGGGAAAAACCAGCTTATCCATCGCCTTAAAAGGCAAAAAACTCAAACAATCAAAAGCAAAGATCAGCAATCCAAAGAAGACGACATACACCGATGTTCTGAACCAGAACAAAGTAACATATAAAAAAGTTCTGAAGAATACAAATGTCTCTTATGACATTTTTCCGGAAAAAGTGCAGGAGATTGTTACGGTTTCCAAGAAACAGAAGAATAAATCCTTTTCTTTCAAACTAAATACAAAATTAAAAGTTAAGGTAAAGGGTAAAAAAGTCTATTTCAAGACGAAAAAAGGAAAAACCCAATTTACCCGGATGAGCACCAAGATTACCGATGCAAATGGCGTATCGACAACCAATGTAAAACTTTTCTATAACAAAAAGACAAAAACATTGAAAGTGACACCAAATAAAAAGTGGTGGAACAGCAAAAAAAGAAAATTCCCGGTGGAAATCCGGACAACCTATCTTACCGATAAACACCGCAGAGATGTAAAGGTGGGGGCTGCTTATGCCGGCGCACCAAACAGTAACTTCGGCTATGACAAATCCCTGCTTTTGCAGGCGAATAAATGTGTGGCATTTACCAAGATGAGTACCCTTTCCGAACTGAAAAATCAAGATGTGCAGATTCGGGATGCAGCATTACATATCAAAAATGAAAAGACAATCAAATTAGGGGCTGGAAAGACCTTTGACATCGGTGTCCACAAAGTGACACAGAACTGGAACGTCAATAAACTGACCTATAACAACCGTCCGGCTTATGAAGCGGGTGTCTCGGCAACCGTGGGAATCCAGAAGGCAGGGAAATACCAGTGCGATGTAACGGACATTGTAAGGGCATGGTATGCGGGAGAAGCCAACTACGGTGTGGCATTAGTGGCGGACAATTCCAACCGCTCTTACCAGGCAAAAATAGACCGGAATCCATACTTTACCGTGCATTATGAGGTGGTGGGATTTGACGGTGCTGTGGAATTAAAGGAAAACGCACCGGTTACCCGGTCAGTAATAAAAGCCGGACAGGAGAATTACTATTACTTTGACACCAAGCCGGGCATTGCATATGACATTTACACCGATTCCTCCATTGACACACAGGCAACCATGTACGACACAACTAAAAATCAGGTTGCCTATGACGACAATTCCGGACTGGATAACAACTTCCTCTTTACCGGAGCCTATAACGGACGGAAATATCTGAAAGTCAGCGTCAAAAACAAAGGAACCGGGGATTACACCCTTACCCTGAAAAAGCGTTTTGCAATTCCGGAACCAATGGGAATCAAAGGACAGGATAAGTATACCATCACCTGGAATGCGGTAGAGAACGCCAAAGAATATCTCATCTGCGTTTATGACGGAGGAAAGAAAATCAGCGATGCCGTTGTGACGGGAACATCCTATGATTATATCTATAACAATGAAACCGCTGGAAAGACACTGGGATTCACCGTGACGGCAAGGGAAAATGCTTCCCTGGCCGGTGAAGCATCCCGGATGGTCTATAACACAGACAGCCGGTCGGAGTGGGTATATACGACACCAATGCAGGAAACCAGAAAAAATGCTTCTGCCGTTGCTTTGGATGGGAAAATCTATGTACTCGGCGGTGAAAATGCCACAGGTTCCCTGAAAACCTTTGCGGTATATGATACGGAAAAGAAAACATGGGAAAGTCTGCCGGAGTATCCCGGTACCGAAAGCGGAATCTGCCGGGCAGCCGTGTTTGCGTACAATAACGAAATCTATGTCATCGGCGGTCAGACCGATACGGGAGTGACGGCAAAACTTCTCAAATCTGTGTATGCTTATAACACAGAGACCAGACAATGGCAGAAAAAGGCAGACCTGGCAGAGGGAAGAACCGATCTGGCATATGCATGTAGCAAAGACAAACTCTATGTATGGTCAAAGGCAGGTACCACGGATCAAGCAGAAATTTATGACATCAAAACCGATACCTGGGAGACGGCAGTTCTGCCGGACACCAGTGCGGTCATTGCTGCAGCAAGTGTGGATAACCGTGTGTTTGTGTTAAAAGAGGACGGAGAGAAGATGTTCTGGCAGGAGTATCTCCCGGAGGACAATCTCTTTGAGGACGCCGGAACCGTGTGTCCGTTTGCTGCTTCGGATATCTATGGTACTCCTGTAGTAATCAGCGGAAAAATCTATATGGCAAAAACAGAGGAGACAAAAGAAGTTCTGGTGTATGATGCTTACTCTGATGAGTGGAGCAGGATTTCGGATATGAACCTGACCAAGAAGGATTCCATGCTGGCAGCTTCCGGCAATGACATTTACAGCATTGGCGGAGAGTTGGCTGGCTTTGGTGTTCTGGATACCGTAGAGCAGTATACGGTAAAAGTGCAGACCACCACAAAGCAGATGGCAGTGAATCAGGGAGAATCCTACGAATTACAGGTGAATGCCGGGAACTTAAAAAAGGGACAGGCAAAGATCGTCACGGTAAACGTCAACCCGGAGGAAATGGAAATCCAGAATGCATCCTCTTTTGAAACAGAGGATGCGCTGAAAGAAGGGGTAGACGGCGTCACCTTATTAAAATACCAGCCGAAAAAAGGCGTAATCGTGCTGAAACTGACCGGAAGTCTGGAGCGGGGAGAATCCTATGAGACTTACCAGTCCATCCCGGTGGAAGCAAAGATAACCGGGAAAACAACGGTAGAGATTACCTTGACAGAAGAAGGAAAGTAATAATGAGGGGATGCGTTCGTTAGGAAAAACATAACGGGTGGGTCCTGTTTGTCGTACAGGGAAAATATAGAATCCGGAATGGGGGAGTTATCATTGAGGAAACCAAAAAGAAAAGAAATCGGGATTGCAGCAGCCGTAGTGCTTGTCATGTGTTTGCTTGCGGGAACCAGCATAATCATAAGGAATCATCAAAATCAAAAGAAACTGGAAGAAAAGAAAGAGGAAGTCTATCAATCCCTTTCGGCGACGGACCGTGAAACCGCTGATCTGTATGCGGAACTTTATGAAACGGATCGGGAAGAGGTCGCAAAGATACAGGCGGAAACAAAGGACTGGGAGAAGACCGGTAGGAAATTGGAACAGGATTTTTTCACCATCCCGGAAAATACCAAGTACCAGATGGAACAGGAAGGTTACAGTCTGGATGATCTGGAACAGGCAGAGAAACTGTCCGTAAAAACCGGACGAAAAGCCATCGAGTTAGCAAAGGAAAAGGGAAAAACATCCGAAAACAGGCAATGGTTTGATGTGGTGAAGGATAGTGAGATTCTCAGCACGGAAGAACAGTTGGGATTGTCAAAGGAGCAGATACAGCAGTTAAAAGACAAATCCCTCAGTAAAGAGGAACGGATAGAAGTGGCGGTTCTGTTATTGAATGAGACTTGTACCTTTGAGGAAGTGTTGGTGCAGTTGGAAGCAGGGAAAACGGTGGAGGAACTGAAGGGACAGGAATCCGAATAAAACAGAAACCGAGAAAAGGAGTGGATATCTATGGGAAAGATCAAAAAGATGATAACAGGAGCGGCAGTAACTACATTTCTGTGTGGAATGGTGGTGTTTGTCAGTAGCAACACCTGTCTGGCGGCGGGGGAATCCTATAACACGGCAACCGAAGCCGCCTATGGGGATACCTTCCGGAGCGTCTACGAAAACCGCCTTGCCGGCTCCCCGTTAGAAGCCGAGGAAATTGATGGAGTGGATACCGCTACCGGACATCTGATGCTTTCCCGTAATGATCTGTCATTGGATGGAACAGGCGGCATGGACTTTGAACTGAACCGCTACTACGACAGCAACGAAGCCAACTTAGGTCATGCCACGGTGGAATATATTGAACAGTTAGAGGTGGATACCCTCTGGGTTTACTACACAGCGTCAGACGGTTCACAGAGGCGCATTGTAGTGAACGCTGCCATCTGGAAAAACCATAAGAATGCCTTGAAAAATCTGTTAGTGAAATACGAAAAGGGCGAAGGCTGGAAAGGGGTGTCGTATGATGGGAATAAACATTATGAGGATAAAACCCAGCGAACCAAGATCGTCAGCAATGAAGGACACAACGTCTATGGACTGGCAAGCGGTTGGCGGTATGATTTCCCGTGGATTGAGACTGTCACATTGACTGAGGATGAAGGCTGGGGAAAGATTCCCGCTTACCTTCACTATGGCAGTACCGGGGTCATTCATATTGAAACCGAAGCGGATGATGCCACAAAAACCTATTCCATCAAAGGGCTGGAAGGTTATGATTATGATGATATCAAACTGGAGGACTGGGACAAGACCGTAGACGGCATTGCCTGCAAATACCTTCTCCGTGATAAAACCGGACTCCGTACTTATTTTAATGAAGACGGTGTCATTGTGTTGCAGAAAGACGCTCATGACAACACGATTACCTTTACCTATACCGATGACATTTATTTCAGTAAGATCACCGATTCGGTAGGACGTGAGATCGAATTCCGCTACAGCGGCGAGGGTGACGAAAAGGCAGTTGCCTCCGTCACCGTTCAGGGAAAAAACGTTGCCGGAGGTGTGCCTTCTAAGACCATCACTTATGAGACCGAGGAAAAATCCTATACCCCTCATCATGGGGATCGGTTAAATGGTGTGATACTGACCAGTGCAACCGTAGACGGCAGTAAAGAAAAGTATTCCTATAAGACCGTAGAGCGGCTGGTCAACACTTCCGGTGCCGGAGTAGCGTCACAGCGTGTTTCCACCAATCAGAGTTATCTGCTGACCAAAGTAACCGCAGATGGAAGCGAACAGCACTATGAATATCGTGCCTGCTCCCTGCGGGGGGAAAAGGAATCCGGAACCGACCAGAAACGGGATGTGGTAACGGAGCAGTTCTATGTCACCAGGGAGTATGAGAAGGACACGAAAACCGGGAAAAAATCAAATGGAATCAAATACGATTACTTTCAGAAAAAAGGAAGCGATGACCTCCGTTCCTATGCGGATTTTCGGGAGAGGGAAAAGGAGGAAAACGGCGGCGATGGCATCAGCTATGAAGTATGGCAGTATGGGAACAGCGGGCTGAAAACCGTAACGGTTGTCAGCAGCTTTAATCCCAACAAATATAAAACCAACGGAAAGTATTATGATTATAAATACAAAAAATCCAAAATCAACGCCAATACCCTAAAGCTGAAAAGCAATACGAAAAAGAACGTCAAGTTATACATATACAATGAAAATAAGTTGCTGATCGATAAAATCAGCTATGGAAAAGAAAAAGAAGAAACCCTTTACAGCTATGATAACAGCGGGAAGGGTTCCCTTGTGGTGCTGGAAACAGACAAGTCTTATGGGAAAAAAGGAGAGAAAGCAGTCACCACAAAGAAAGGCTATACTTATGATAAATATCGTAATATATTGACAGAGAAGCAACCGGAAGCATATCTACAAAAAAATAGAAAAAAAGAAAAAAACTTTACAATTACCTATACATATGATGAAACAGTAAATGGTTATCCGATAGAAGATATACCATATGCTTTGTGCATTCTTATAAGTCAAGAAGAATATGTGTCTGCTAATAAAAAAAATAGATTGATGGGGATAATTTCAAATAATGGTCTTGACTATTCTAGCATTTTGACACAACGAAGTGTTAATGGTAATAAATATGAAACTATAGTAAAAACGGAATATGTTCATGATAGAGAGGGAAATGAAATCCAGGCAAAAGTCTACCCTTCCTACAGCACGGATAGGGAAAAGGAAGTCATTCAGAACGATTATACCTATAACAGCCTGGGACAGCAGACCAAGAAGAACGTTACAATTATCTCCGCTAAACGTCCACAGGACAACCGTACCTACACGGAAGAAGAAGTGACCTACGATTCCTTCGGTAATGAGTTATCTTATACCGATGAGAATGGTCTGGTATCCCAAACCAGCTATGATTCGGAGACAGGAGAGGAAACCGAAACCATCCATGCGGTGGGAACAGAGTATGAATCCAAAGATAAGGAGTATGTTTCCGCAGACGGATTAAAAACCATGACGGTGGACAACTATGGGCGTGTATCCATCGACATCCAGGATGCCTTTGGTAATACGATCATCAGCAAGGATGAAGCAGCAGGCACCTGGACGGAAAGTACCTATGACTATGGGGATGAAGATGACGATAGCAGTAACTCTGATGACAGCGAGGAAGACGAGGATGCTGGAGACGTGAAAAAAGAAGAAACTGCCCGTTTGATGGAAGAAAAGACGTATCCTTTTACTCTGGATGAGAAGAAATTCATTATCAATGAAAACGGGGAAACGGTGGCTAACTTTTACATGACCGGAAAAGGGAAGGACATCCTGAGCGGTACGAAGTATTTCTATGATGATCTGGGCAATGAGATAGGAACAGCGGCGTTTAGCAACGGGGAACTGGATGCTGCCCACTGTACTTCCTGGAGTTTCAGTAAAAGCGAGACGGAAGTAACCGGAGAAGACGATGACGTGCAGACGATTTCTACCAGCTACAGCAAAGAATTAAATCCATCGTCTTATCAGTCAGATGTGGATACCGAAGATTATTACGACCAGTTCAATGATGCCGTATTAAGCGAGACGATTACAGAGAATGTAACCGATGCGGATGGGAATGCCCTGTCGCAGAAAACCACTACCAACCGGGGAAAGAACAGGGCCGAATCCACCACGACTTATGAAACGGACGACTTTGGCAGAACCACAAAAGAGGATACCGTCACCAAGAACTATCAGGATGGCAGGTGGCTTCCTGCCTATGAAACCCAGACGCTTTCCACCTATGATGAGAACGGCAACGTGAGCCAGACGGAGACAAAGAGCAGGAAAGAAGGGGAGACGGATTGGGAAACCCAGACGGTTAATACGGATTATGATGAGCAGGGACAGGTTACAAAGGAATATACTCCGAGAGGGACGAAGGAGGATGTGGCAACAGAGTATACCTATGACATCCTCGGACGGATGATTCAGTCTGAAATCCCACAGGATAAGGAAGATGGCAGCATCCGTTACCAGACCACCACAACCGAGTATGACAATGCAGGAAATGTGACAAAACAGGAAGAACAGATCGATAGTGACAGGACAGCAAGAACCGAGTATACTTATGATAAACAGGGAAACCTTGTGATGGTAAAGAACTGCCTGGAGGCAGACAAAGAACCTGACGGTTCTTCGGCGCAGTATGTCCAGTATGTCTATGACATCCAGGGGAACAAAGTGCGCCAGTTTACCGGAATGACCAGCCCGCTGACGATTACGGTGTCGGAAGTGACGGATGCAGATAAGAATGCGGATACTTTTTCTTACGCTGGGAAGACCTATCAGTTAGAGGTCAGCGGAAAGAAAAAGACAGATAGCATTGCTGAGACAAAGTACGAATACAATGGGAAAAACCAGTTAATCTCCTATACCGATCCGGAGGGCAGGACGGAGAGCTATACTTATGATGTCAACAGTAATCTGACCAAAACAGTAGATAAAAACGGAAACACACAGAAAAGCACCTATGATTACCAGAACCGTCTGATGGAAATGGCGGCAAAGGAAAAGAAAACGGGAAAAGAGACGGTACATACCTATACCTATAATGCTTATGGGGATGTGGCAACGCAGGATAATACTACTTTTACCTATGATGATGTCTCCGGGCAGGTGACAAAAGAGACGACAAAACTGACAAAAAATAAAGATGTAGTCAAGAATTACAGTTATGATAGTGCCGGGAATCAGTCTGCCTTTGCAGTCAAAGTGGGAGAGGATACCAAACTTTCCTTGCAGTATACCTATGACGGGGAATCGAAACTGACCTCTGTCATCGATGAAAAAGGGAACAAGATAGTAGGATACGACTATGATACCGATGGAAATCTTGCCAAAAGAACGGTGGATGGAAGTGGTATGACAACTACTTATGCCTACGATTACCAGAACCATTTGACATCCTTAAAGAACCAGACGGATAGTGCAGGGGTGATTTCTGAATACACTTCGGAATATTTAACGAATGGACGGAAAACCAAAGAGACAGCGGATACAATGGATGAGGCTGGAAAGAAGTCGAAAAAGACATCTACCTATGCCTATGATTTATTAGGGCGTATCACAAAAGAAACCAAAATGGGCAGCGAGGATATTTCCTATACCTATGACAGTAACAATAACCGGAAAGAGATGACGGTTGGCTATAGGGTGACTGCCTATAAATACAATAAGAACGATGAACTGCTCCGCACGGATACCCTGAATACTGACACAGAGGAAGATTCCGTTGTCATCTACAAAAACGACAAGAACGGAAACCAGCTGGCGACAGTCAACCGCTATGAAATCCCAACCGATAAAAAGGACAGCACCTATGTGGATATTGACGTGACTTTGGGGGATAACCGCCTGAACGAAAACGTCGTGAATCACTATAATGCCTTGAACCAGTTGACACAGACGCTGACAAAGAACCATAAGGTCAGCTTTACTTACGATGCCGAAGGGCTTCGTACCAGCAAGACGGTAAACGGGGAGAAAACGGTCTTTGTCTGGGATGGGGACCAGTTAGTGATGGAACTGTCTGAGAGTGGAAAGGTACAGAAACGCTACATCCGTGGCAATGATCTTGTATATGCGGATAAAGGAACGGATACCGAGAAACAGTATTATGTCACCGACTCTCATGGAAATGTGGTGCAGCTCACGGACAAAAGTGGATCAGTTACCAAGACTTATGAGTATGATTCCTTTGGCAATGAAGTGAATCCGGATGGGAAGGATGATAACCCGTTCCGTTATTGCGGGGAGTATTATGATAAGGAGACGGCGGAGATTTATTTAAGGGCAAGGTATTATCAGCCGGAAGTGGGAAGATTTCTGACGAGGGATACCTACACCGGGGAAGAAAATGAGCCGCTGAGCCTGCATTTGTATACGTACTGTGGGAATGATGGGGTGAATGCGTGGGATCCAAGTGGGAATATATCGTTGAAAGGAATTTGGAATAAAGTAAAACGAACTACAAAAAAAGTGATAAATACGGGCACTAAAGTAGTTAAAAAAGGGGTTAGGTATGTTGCTAATAAATGGAGATATTCAACCTTAGGAAAATATTTTGCTAGAGCAACAGAGAGTGGAAAATACAGTAAATTTATGAACGCTTTTGATTTTTATCAAGATTCAAAAGGTATATATCATACATCGCAAAATTGCTGGCAGAAATTAGGTGGCTATAATGATTTATATGATTTTTTCTTTGATGCAGCGACGGAAATGAAAGCAATTAAATTTAATTTACCTACAAATACAAGACGTTATAATTTAAATAAGACTTATGTTTTATGGGCATGGAAAGGAGACTATTTTAATTTGGGTGCAGGTGGAGAATTGGGAATATATTCTAACTATATAAATATCCACTCATTAGCAGAGACTAAAAATCCTATTTATAGTAAATTGAAAGTTTTTTATAAAGGTAAAAAAATTATTGAATATAATCCAAGATACCTATGTTGGTGGATAACTGGATTTAATCCCAAAATTCAAAATATTAAAACAGCTAATGATTTGTCATTAAAATGTACAGCAGATTTTTCAAATGTTTCAAAAGATTTGAGAAAGGCTTTCTATAAAAAAGCAAAGAAAAGTTATGGGAAGTATTGGATCAAAGCAAATAAAAAGAAGAAAACTGCTACTTTTAAGTGGTGATGAATATAATATTTTGGAAAAGTTTATTTTAGGAGCTTGGCTGGCGCTCAGTGTATGGTAGATGGGACAAAGGAAGTTGGGACACGATTCCCATAGATACGGAAGGTTCATCATCATAGTTGATCAGAGGGAAAAGAGCCTTTATAAAGCAAAAAGAGGATGTTTTATTAGCTATACCCATTTATCAACTATTCGGTACATGATACAATGATATCCATCACGCTCGGCTTTTGTTTGAGGTAAATAAAAATCGTTAAAGCCAGTAAAATCAATAGATTTAGGCTTGACAGAATAGGAAGGTAAATTTCCACTGTCAGCCCAAAGTAGCGGAATGGAGACTAGTGTGAAAAAATAAGCTCGATATCTTATTTTTCACAGAGCTATTTGTTTCTGAGCGAAAGCAAATAGCTCTGATGGCAGACGAAAATTTGACATTTTCGTCGCTTCTTCGCAATAAGTCGCTCAGAAATGAGGATTAGTATGAAACAAATATTAAAATGTTTTATGTTAT
>ENA-UOJC01003625-UOJC01003625.1-human-gut-metagenome-genome-assembly--contig:-C104-NODE-3625-length-14323-cov-7.899285_pt1 | contig 14323 bp, 9 predicted proteins | sample MGYA00242339_ERZ723886 | MGnify/ENA metagenome assembly ERZ723886 | reverse complement strand
AGAAATGCTTTTGCCAATTCAGCGAAAAAACCAAAAAATAACTTCCATTTCAAATAACATACTTTTAATTACTGGAGGCTTACAGATGTGTTTTCCTAGTAATTACTGCAATGCGAAGGAAACAGAGTTTTTAAATATAAAAAATAAAAAAATATACCGAGGAGTTAATATTGAAAGGCATGCAGATATTTCTGCAAATAACAGCTCTCAAATAATATTTTTGGAAACTACAGCCTTTTTAAAACCCAAAAATACTGTTATTTTTAAAATTAATTCATTTATGAAAGGAGAGTAATATGGAACTTTCAACGATAAAAGATTATGCACAATTATCTATTGACGGGTGCAATGATGAATTACAAATAGGTGATATTGTTAATGAAAATTACATCTTAATAGATTCTTACTCAAATGAAGATAATGGATATTCAGGATATGCATATAAGAATATACTAACAAATGAAATTATCGTCATTAATGAAGGTTCATATGATCCTAGGAAAATTGAAAATATTGATGACTTAATTGATATTTATAATGATTGGATAAAAACAAATTTCTTTAATATTGGAGTACAGGGAAAAACACCAAGCCAATTATTATCAGCAGACTATTTTTTATCTAGAGTGATTGATAACAATAAAGATAACTTTAAAATAATAGGTGTTGGGCAATCACTAGGAGGCGGTTTATCACAAGCTCTAGGAATGCTTGAAAAATATAAGGATATTGAGTTTTATTGCTATAATCCACCAGGAATGGAGCATATAAAGAACGATTTATCAACAAAATTTGAATTGTCTGATGATACGTCAAATATAAATAATATTATTTCCCAAAACGAACCTCTTTCAAAGATATATAACCAAGTTGGCAATAACTATGTTGCTATTAATGGTGACAGTGGTAATTATATAGTTAATCATTTTGTAAATATACATATTGATAATGATTTAATTTATAAGGTAGTTGAACAACCACAAAATATAGAAAACACTATACTGGAAACTATAAACAAAATTACTGATAAGTATAAATTAATAGTAAAAGTTACTAAGGCACGTATAGAGTTTACTTGTTACCTTAATGAAACGTATTCTTATGAAGAATTAAAAGAAATTGCTAATGAACTAAATAAAAAAGGTTTATTAGAAAGAAAAATATTTATAGCCCAAATATCAATGGATAACCAATTATATACAATTCAACCTGGGGATACCCTATGGGCATTGTGTCAGCGCTATGGGTTAACTACAGAAGAGATGTTAGAATTAAATCCGTGGTTGAGTGATAGATTTTCAGATGATGGTACATTTGCTCTAATCCGCCCAGGAGAACAGGTATTGCTTCCAGGTGGCTCTTCAGAAATGGCTCAAAAAATAAGAGAGCCTTTTACCGAAGCCCAAAGTGCAGAAGTACCAAAAGACCCGTTACTAATCGATCTAGACGGGGACGGCATAGAAACAACGCGCGTAGAAAATGGCGTCTATTTCGATCAGGAAAATGACGGATTTGCCGAATTAAGCGCCTGGGTCTCCTCAGATGATGGCGTCCTCGCCATTGACAAAAACAACAACGGCACCATCGACAACGGCTCCGAACTATTCGGCGACAGTTACGTAAAATCAGATGGCACCATTGCCACCTCCGGCTTCGACGCACTTTCCGACCTTGACAGCAACGGAGATGGCCAAATAAATTCCTCCGATACAAGTTTCGACGCAATAAAAATTCTAAAAGGAGACGGCACTCTCCTAAGTCTAAGCGATGCCGGCATCAGCTCAATAAGTCTGACTTCAAAAAAATCAGTAATAACAGATTCGAACGGCAATCGCCAGCTAACCACCGGCACATACACGAAAACAGATGGCAGCACCGGCAAGATAAGCGATTACGAACTTCAAAGCGACCCAATGAATTCAATCGCAACCGACTGGCTCGAGGTTTCAGACGAAATCGCCGCACTGCCGGATATTCCCGGCATGGGAAAAATGTATTCTCTGCATCAGGCTATGGCAAGAGATGAAGAACTTACAGCCCTCATTAAAACCTTTATAAATGCTCCCGATGCGAGTACCCGTCAGTCTTTAATTCCACAAATAATCTATAAATGGGCAGATGTTGAAAATATCGCCTCTGACAGCCGCGGCATTCAGATGGATGCAAAAGATTTAACAGCCTTAGAAAAATTTATGGGCAGCGAATTTTTAGGCGTTGCACATAGCGGAATTCCGAACAGCACCGCCGCAAATCTTTTAGAAAATGCTTTTGCAATATTAAAAAGTTACATATATGCCGAGTTGACATCTCAAACAGCACTGAAACCTATATATGAAATGCTTGAACTTGAATATGATGAAGCATTACAAAAATACGTATATAATCTAGATACAGTTCAGAATTATATAGATTCAGTAATATCTCAGGATACAACCTCTGGAAAAGGATTGTTATTGGAATTCGCCGGAACATTTATAAACTTGGGTTTAAAAGAAACAAGTAATTATTCCTCATTTGAGCAGCATTATATAGAAATGGGTGACGATTTCAAGTTATTAATGCAAACTGTTGACAAAATAAATATATATGGCACAGAAGGCGATGATAATATTGAAGGAACAGCTCAACAGGAAGCTGTGTTTGGTTATGGCGGAAATGATACAATATACACTCGACAGGGCGACGACCTTGTCTACGGCGGTGACGGAAATGATATTATAGATACCTGCGAAGGTAATGATGTTATTTATGGAGAAGCCGGCGATGATACAATAAATTCAGGTGCTGGTGATGACATAGTTTATGGCGGTGACGGCAACGACATAATAACCAATTCCGGCGGCAATGATTACATAGACGGTGGCGCCGGTGACGACACAATCAAATCAACCGCCATAAGCTCAAATCCGACAGATGAAACCTTAGTTGGCGGAACTGGCAACGATTACTTTGAAGATAAAGATGGCGGCGACGAAACCTTTATCTTTAACTTGGGCGATGGCAATGATTTGATATATAACCGTGGCGGTAATGACACAATCAAATTTGGTGCAGGTATTACTCAAGACAACATAAAATTCCATGGCGAGGGTTATGATTTATTCATAACCTTTAGTAATTCAGAGGACTCAATCAAGATAAAAAGTTTTATCAGCTCAAACTCATATAGAATTGAGAACTTTGAATTTTCGGACGGTACAATAATTACCTCAGACTATGTCATGTCCCATTTAGTAACCGATGGCACCTCTGGAGATGACACTTTAGAAGGAACAACAGTTTCCGAAACAATCTATGGCTACGCCGGTAATGATACAATAGAAAGTGGCTCCGGTGATGATATAGTTTATGGTGGTGACGGCAACGACACAATAACTAATTTCGGCGGCAATGATTACATAGATGGCGGCGCGGGTGATGACACAATCAAGTCAACCGCCTCAACATCAAATCCAACAAATGAAACCTTAGTTGGCGGAACTGGCAATGATTATTTTGAAGATAAAGACGGCGGCGACGAAACTTTTATCTTCAATCAAGGCGATGGAAATGACATTATTTACAACAACAAAGGCAATGATACAATCAAATTTGGGAATGGCATAACTCTGGACAACATAAAATTCCATGGCGAAGGTGTTGATTTATTCATAACATTTAGCGATTCAGAGGACTCAATCCAGATAAAAAATTTTATCAACTCAAGCTCATATAGAATTGAGAACTTTGAGTTTTCGGACGGAACAACCCTTACCTCAGACTATGTAATGGCACATTTAGTAACTGAAGGCACTTCTGGTGATGATACAATAACCGGAACAAATGCTTCAGAAACAATATACGGCTACGCCGGCAATGATACAATAAATTCAGGCTCCGGTGATGACATAGTTTATGGGGGCGACGGCAATGACATAATAACCAATTCCGGCGGCGATGATTACATAGACGGCGGCGCCGGAGACGACACTATCAAATCAACCGCCTCAACATCAAATCCGACAGATGAGACCTTAGTCGGTGGCTTAGGCAACGATTATTTTGAAGATAAAGACGGCGGCGACGAAACCTTTATCTTTAACCTAGGTGATGGCAATGACGTAATACATAACCGCGGCGGTAACGACACAATCAAGTTTGGCGCAGGAATAACTCTGGATAATATAAAATTTCATGGTGAGGGTGTTGATTTATTCATAACCTTTAGTAATTCAGAGGATTCAATCCAGATAAAAAGTTTTATAAACTCAAGCTCATATAGAATCGAGAATTTTGAATTTTCCGATGGAACAACCATTACCTCAGACTATGTCATGTCCAATTTAGTAACCGAAGGCACGCCTGATGATGACACAATAATCGGAACGAATGCTTCGGAAACAATCTATGGTTACGCCGGCAATGATACAATAAATAGCGGTGCCGGGGATGACATAGTTTATGGCGGCGATGGCAACGATATAATAACCAATTCCGGCGGTGATGATTACATAGACGGCGGCGCCGGAGACGACACAATCAAGTCAACCGCCTCAACATCAAATCCGACAAATGAAACCTTAGTTGGCGGAACTGGCAATGATTATTTTGAAGATAAAGATGGCGGCGATGAAACCTTTATCTTTAACTTGGGTGATGGCAATGATTTAATATATAACCGTGGCGGCAATGATACAATCAAGTTCGGCGCAGGCATAACTCAAGAAAATACAAAATTCCATGGCGAAGGAAGTGATTTGTTTATAACATTCAAAGATACAACTGATTCAATCCAGATAAAAAGTTTTGTAAACTCAAGCTCATACAGAATCGAGAATTTTGAATTTTCCGATGGAACTTTGCTTACCTCAGACTATGTAATGTCCCATTTAGTAACCGAAGGCACCTCCGGCGATGACACAATAACCGGAACAAATGCTTCGGAAACAATCTATGGCTACGCCGGCAATGATACAATAAATAGCGGCTCCGGCGATGATATCGTTTATGGCGGCGACGGTAACGATATAATAACCAATTCCGGCGGTGATGATTATATAGACGGTGGCGCGGGGGATGATATAATCAAGTCAACCGCCTCAACATCAAATCCGACAGATGAAACCTTAGTCGGCGGAACTGGTAATGATTACTTTGAAGACAAAGATGCCGGCGATGAAACCTTTATCTTTAACATAGGTGATGGGAATGACGTAATATATAACCGTGGCGGAAATGATACTATAGTTTTTGAAAGCTCCGTATCAAAAGAAAATATTGCATTTTTTATGGATTCTTCCGGAGATTTATTTGTTGATTATGGTGAAGATGCGGGTAATGATATTATTCAAATTGAAAATCAAAAGAGTTCAAGCTATGCAATAGAGTCATTTAAAGTAACTGATGAAAGCGGCGAAACATATTTACTTACAAGCGACGATATAAATAAGTTAATTCAGGATATGTCAGCTTACGCTGCTGATAACGGAATTTCTATAAACTCGGCGGCCGATGTAAAAGAAAATCCTGATTTAATGAACCTTGTTGCAAATTCCTGGGCGGCATAGGAAGGTACAAGATTTATGCAAACAGGATTAACAGCCTTTGACACTGTTGCCAAAATTAATGGGATAAGCCTTGATTTGCGCTCTATAATCCGCGAATTTTCTCTGGGCGAAGAGGAAATTGAAGTTGAAGAACTGCTTCTGATTATGAAGCAGTTCGACTTCAAAGCAAAAGTTAAAACTCTAAATGTTGACAATATTCCGGACAATTACCCTCTTCCTGCTGTAATTTTGCAGAAAAACCGCAAATATTCAGTTCTGTTAAAAGCTGATAAAGTCAAAAAACATGTATTAATTTATTCAATAGAAGATAACAAAACAAAAGATATCTCTTATGAAGAACTTTTTGAACTCTCTGAAAATAAATTCATAATCCTCTCGCATAAACTTATAAATTCTCAAATTAAATTTGGATTTAAGTGGTTTTTTAATGAAATTTTAACTTACAAACAGGTTATAGCAGAAGTTATGCTGGGCTCTTTCATCGTGCAGCTTTTCGGGCTTGTAACACCGCTTTTTACTCAGGTTATCTTAGACAAAGTTATAGTTCACAGAAGCATAATGACACTGGATGTTTTGGCCTTTGCATTCGTTGCTGTTATGATTTTTGAACTTCTTTTAAATTTTGCAAGAAAATATATTTTCCTTCACACGGCAAGCAAAATTGATGCAAAACTCGGTGCAAAGTTATTTAAACATCTTTTTTCTCTGCCTTTCACCTATTTTGAAAACCGAAAAGTCGGAAATATTATAACAAGGGTTCGCGAACTCGACCAAATAAGAGAATTTATAACAAGCAAAAGCGTTTCTGTAATTTTAGACTTATTTTTCTCATTTGTCTTTGTCATTATGATGTTTTTGTACAGTCCTCTTTTGAGCCTTCTTGTCATAGGTTTTGTAATTGTAATTGCGCTGCTTTATCTGATTATAACACCGGAACTTCGCGAGCGGCTTGAGAAAAAATTCCAAATGGGCGCGCAGTCAAATTCATACCTTGTGGAATCCATCACTGGAATTCAAACCGTAAAATCTCTTGCCATTGAAGGAAGTATGCAGAAAAAATGGGAGGATAATCTCGCAAAATATATAAGTTCATCTTTTAAACTATCAAATATGAGTAATATTGCGGGCGCACTTTCCAATATGCTTCAAAAAGCTATGACAATTGCAATTTTGTATTTCGGAGTCAAACTTGTTATTGCGAACAAGCTTACAATAGGGCAGTTAATTGCATTCCAAATGTTTTCCAACCAGTTTTCAGGACCGGTTTTGAGACTGGTAAATTTATGGAACGAATTTCAGCAGTGCTTGCTCGGGATTGACAGACTTGGCGATATTTTGAATACTCCGGTTGAAGTCCAGTCAAGTAAAAGCATAACTTTGCCGCAAATTCATGGAAGCGTAAAATTTGATAATATTTGTTTTAAATATTCGCCCAATGCTCCTTATGTAATCAATAATTTCAAATATAATATTGCCCCGGGAATGAGTGTCGGAATTGTCGGACGGAGCGGAAGCGGCAAAAGTACAATCACAAAACTTTTACAGCGTCTTTATATACCAAATGAAGGAACAATTTATATTGACGGCGTTGATGTAAGACAAATGAATCCGACATGGCTCAGATATAATATTGGTGTTGTTCTTCAGGAAAATTATTTGTTTGCAGGTTCAATAAGAGAAAATATCTCACTGCCAAAACCCGACGCTCCGATTGAACACATTATTCAGGCTGCGCAAATCGCAGGAGCGCATGAATTTATTTCGGAATTTCCAGAAGGTTACGAAACAATAGTCGGAGAACGCGGCTCAAGCCTTTCAGGCGGCCAAAGGCAAAGAATTGCAATTGCAAGAGCTTTGATTACAAACCCGAGAATTTTTATTATGGATGAAGCAACGTCAGCACTTGATTACGAATCCGAAAGAATAATTCTCAATAACATGAACAGAATTACAAAAGGAAGAACAACTTTTATCATTGCCCACAGGCTTTCAGCGGTCAGAAACTGTGATGTAATTCTTGTCATGGACAAAGGCCGGATTATTGAAGCCGGCAGCCATGAAGATTTGATGAAAAATGAAAGAGGGTATTACAAATTTTTATACAGCCAGCAGGAGGTTGTAAATGTTCACTAAAATCAAAAACACCGTTCTGAATGCTGTTAAACAAATAAATGATTCTTATGAATTTAAACCTCTTTTAAGTGAAATTGAGGAAGCACCGGTAAGCCCGCTTGGCAGATTTACTTTCTGGATAATTGTTTCTCTGATAATAGTTACTGCTTTATGGCTTTTTCTCGGCAAAGTTGATATTGTTGTTAACGCCCGCGGAATTGTAATTCCTGACGGCGAATCAAAAATTATTCAGCCGCTTGAAACCGGAGTTGTCAAACAAATTCTTGTAAAAGAAGGCGATTTTGTAAAGAAGGGCCAGCTACTTATTAAAATTGACGCCTCAACAACAGACGCACAATTAAAATCAGTTACAAAAAATCTTGCACAGAGCCGGCTTGAAGTTAAAAGGCTTATGGCAAACGGAACAGAAACGAATTTTTCTACCGAAGACTCTTTGCCTGAACTTGATGAGGAAAAAGAAATTCAGGAAAAACTTTACAAAGAAAATTTAACCTCGTTGAATAATGAAATTGCTGCAAAAAACAATCAGATTAAACAGTTAAACATGCAAATTTCATCAACCTCCGCGCAGAAACGTGATTACGAATTCCAGTTAAAAAATGCACGTGAAAGAGAAAATAAGTTGTCGGAAGTTCTTGATATAATCGCTTACAGCCAGTATCAGGAGGCAAAAGATAAAACAAACAGCCTTCAAGAATCCGTAAATAAAACCGGTGCGGAAATAAAGCGTTTGCAAGCACAAATTAAAGAGGTTCAAAATGAAATCTCCAAACTTAAAGCCGATTTCAAAGTCCAAAATCTTACAACTTTATCAGAAACCCAAAAACGAATAAATGAATTAGAAGCCGGTAAAGAGCAGATTGAATTCAGCAGCAGGAACCAGATGATAACAGCACCTTGCGACGGTTATATCGATAAATTAAAAATCCACACAATCGGCGGTGTTGTGACACCTGCTCAGGAATTAATCGCGCTGACGCCTGCTGAAACTCCTCTTATTATAAAAGCAAAGGTTTTAAATCATGATATCGGATTTATTAAAACAGGAATGCCGGTTTCAATAAAAATTGACACTTACGATTTCCAAAAATACGGAATTCTTCATGGAACTGTAAAATCAATTTCGCAAAACAGTATTGAAGATGAAAAGCTCGGGCCGGTTTATGAAATTTATGTTCTTCCGCAGGAAAATACATTTATAATTGACGGAAAAGAACAGAAAATCTCAACCGGCATGACTTTAAATGCGGAAGTTGAAATTGGTGAACGCCGCATAATTGAATTCTTCATCTATCCGCTGATTAAATATCTTGATGAAGGTATCAGTGTAAGATAACTTACCTATTGTTTAAATAAATATTTTCCTGTATAATCTTTTATAGGTGAAAGATATTTACACTAATGTTAGTTTAATACAAGTTTAAGCTGGAGGATTGTCAAATGGAACTTTATGAAGCTATAGATAATCGTAGAACTGTTCGCGATTTTGAAGACAAAATAATTGATATGAATATTATAAAAAGAATTCTTTCGGCAGGGTTAAAAGCTCCGACTAATGACCATCTCAGGTCATGGGAATTTGTCATTGTAAATGATAAAAAAGAACGTTCACGAGTTCTTAACTTGGAAGATATGACAAATCCGGCAGATTGCGACAAAATGCTTGACAGTTTTGGAATGACTGATTCTGACCAGAGAGGTATGTATCATATTGCAATGCCAAAACAATTTTCTATGCTTTACAATTCCGGCTGTTTGATTTTGCCGTTCTTCAAGTTAAGAGAACCATTAATGCATCCTACATCTTTAAGTTCATTAAATGAATTTGCTTCAATATGGTGTTGTATTGAGAACATTCTTTTAGCAGCTGCTTCGGAGGGAATATTGGGAGTAACACGTATTCCTATGAGTGAAGAATTAGAACATATTAAAAAGACTATCAACCATCCAGATAATTATACAATGCCATGTTATATCGCATTGGGTTATCCGCGTAAAGACGCAAAATTGCCTACACAAAAAGTAATTAATATTGAAGACAGAATTCATATTAATAATTGGTAAAATTTAGAATATCTGTGAGTATTGAATCAAAATACATAACAATTACCTTTAGCACATAAAAAAGAGGGTTTTAAACCCTCTTTTTTTGTATTGTATCTACAAGTGTTTTTTATAAAAACTTTCGATTTTATCGAACGGAATTTTATCCAAATTGTAGTACAAGTCAGTATGGTTTGCATCTTTTATAATTAACAGTTCTTTGTTATCTCCTTTTAATTTTTTATATGCATCTTCTGAAAAATATCTGCTATGAGCTTTTTCGCCGTGAACGATTAAAACTGCATTTTGAATTTCTCCTGCATAAGCAAGAATTGGCTGATTAATCAATGAAAGCGATGATGTTGTATTCCAGTTGCCATTTGAATTTATTGAACGAATATGAAATCCTCTTTTTGTTTTGTAGTAATTCCAATAATCCTGCACAAACTGCGGTTCATTTCCGGTTAATTTCTCTGGAAGCCCTGAAGCTTTTGCGTAAGTCCCGTTTTTGAAATCTTCGGTTCTTTGTTTATTTAAACTTTGTTTTAATTCGTAACGTGCTTTTTCATCTACAGAATCGTTGTAACCATTTGCTGTTACTCTTGTCATATCATACATTGTAGAGGTGACAGTAGCTTTTATTCTTGTGTCAACGGCAGCTGCATTTATTGCAAAACCGCCAAAGCCGCAAATTCCTAAGATTCCTATTTTATCGGGATTGACATTATTTTGATTGCTTAAAAAATCTACTGCGGCGCTAAAGTCTTCGGTATTTATATCCGGGGAGGCTATATTTCTCGGCTCTCCTGAACTTTCACCGGTGTAAGACGGGTCAAATGCAAGTGTTATAAACCCTCTTTCTGCTAAAGTTTGGGCATATAAGCCGGAAGCCTGTTCTTTTACTGCTCCAAACGGACCTGAAACAGCTATTGCAGGAAGTTTTTCATCCTTTTTAATATCTTTTGGAATATATAAATCCCCTGCAAGAGTTATTCCAAATCTGTTTTTAAAATGAACTTTTTCAATATTAACTTTTTCACTTTTTGGGAAAACTTTGTCCCAATTCTTTGCATCTGCCATATTGTTTAATCCTGTCAGTATAATTAATCCTAAAAATAAAATAAATACTTTTAAAATTTTACAGAACATTTTACCTCCTTATTTTAAATATTGATTGAAATAAGAAACCAGTTTTGCAACCACTTGATTTACAAACTCCGGTTTGTCATACAAATCAACATGGGTTGCATCTTTAATTAAATAAATTTCTTTTGGCTCAAGAGCTTTTTTGTAGCAGTCTTCACTGTAGTATAAAGTGTCCGCCTTGCTGCCTGCAATAAGCAAAATTGGTCTAGGAGAAACTGTTTCAATGTGAGCAAAAGCATCCCAGGCTGCAAGTTTATCATTGCTTGAAACAAGATATCTGTTTGTTGTTGTCGGGTAATAGCAGCGTTCTGTGCGGTAGTATTCGCTTGCTTCTTTTACAATAGTGGAAGGTGCATTTTTTATTTCTTCCTCTGTTTCGGGTACATATTTCCAATATTTCGGTTCTTCTCCGCGGGCTTCGGCAGTTCTTGCTTCTGCTACCTGTTGTAAAAGGTTTTGTAAAAAGTTTTCTTCATTTACGCCGGGGAATCCGTTTTTTGCGCTGTCTCCGACGTCCCATGTGCTTATTCCGGCGGCGGCTTTAATTCTGTATTCTGTTTGAATAGCGTTCATTGTGTAGCCGCCGCCTGCGCAAACCTCCATTGCTCCGATTTTTTCTTCATCAATATAAGGTAAAGTAACAAGATAATCAACGGCAGAACGTATGTCTTCAACGCGTGAAGACGGATCTTCAAGGCATCTTGGCAAACCTTCGCTTTCGCCCTGATGACTTGCATCAAAAGCAAGAGTCACATAACCGTTTTGCGCTAAATTCCAGCCGTAAAGTGATGAACATTGTTCTTTAACACCGCCGCCAGGATGTGTAATGACAATAGCAGGATATTTTTTGCTTTCTTCAAAGTTTGGCGGTAAAAACAAAAGTCCTGCAAGGTTTAAATCAAACTTTTTAAATGTAACTTTTTTACCTTCTTTGTAATGAGTGTCATATAACATAAAAACTTCTCCTTAATTTATGGATTTACCCGTTTCGTAAGCCTCTTTTAGCGCTGAATGTCCGTCAATATCGCCAACGTTAGTGACTCCGATTGCTTTTATAACGCCTTTTAATTCAACGCCGTCATGGCAGTCAATCCAGCCTTGAAGGCCTGTAATTGTTCCATCCATAGCGCTTTCTTCATCTTCCGCGGCTGAGGCGAGCAGGTAAACCTCTTTAAATTTGTTTTCTGTTGCAAATAAAGGATTTGAACGGTCAATCATTGTTTTCATCTGACCTGACATGCAGTAATAATAAACAGGGGTTGCCCAAACTATGACTTCTGAATTTCTGATTTTTTCGGTTACTGCATTTGCATCATCATTTATGACACATTTATGAAGTTTTTGGCAGGCAAGGCAGCCTTTGCAAAAGTTAATTTCTTTGTCGCACAAATAAACAATTTCAATGTCATTTCCAGCTTCTTCGGCACCTCTGGCAAATTCCTGCGCTAACCTGTTAGAGTTTCCGTTTTTACGCGGGCTTGTCCCTATAATTAAAATCTTTTTTGTCATATTTTACCTTTCTTTATTCTAAGTATTTTATTACTTTAGCCGGATTTCCGGCTGCTATGCAGTTTTGCGGAAGGCTTTTGGTTACAACGCTCCCGGCACCGACTATTGCACCGTCGCCAATTTCTACACCGGGCAGAATCGTAACATTTGAGCCTATCCAAACATTATTGCCGATTATTACGCGTTTTGGCGTCATATTTGCTCTTGATGCAGGATTAAAATCGTGGTTTAACGTTGCAATCACAACCGAATGCCCTATTAAAACATTATCGCCGATTTCAATTCCCCCCTGGTCCTGAAATTTACAGCAGGCATTTATAAAAACGTTTTTGCCGACAGTTATGTTCAATCCGCAATCCGTGTAAAAAGGCGGAAACATTCTAAAAGTTTTATCAACTTTTTTATCGGTTAGTTTTGAAAAAATTTCAACAATTTCTTCCGGAGTGTGGTATTTGTTGTTGAGTTCCATTGTAATTTTCAAGGCTTCCTGGCTTTGAGTATGGAATTTTTCAAAAACTTCTGTGCCTTTTTGAACAGGTTTTTGGGTTTTCATATATTCTAAAAAATCTTTATTATTCATAAAATTATTATTTACTATTATTTCAGAAATAGCAAATACTTATGGTGTATATTATGTAATGCTTGACAGGCATTTCTTGACAAATTAAAATAATTATATGGAAATCAGGGTATTAAAGTATTTTTTAACTGTAGCACAAGCGGGCAATATTACAAAAGCTGCCAATCTTATGCATTTAACACAACCGACGCTTTCAAGACAGCTTCAGGATTTGGAAAAGGAATTGGGGCAGAAATTGTTTGTCCGGGGCAGCCACAATGTTGTATTAACTCCAGAAGGTGTGATTTTAAGGAAAAGAGCGGAAGAAATTATAGAGCTTGTTGAAAAAACAGAAGCAGAATTTACATCAATTAAAGACGAACTGGTTGGCGACATATATATAGGTTCTGGTGAAACAAAGTCAATAAGATTAATTACCGAGGTATTGAAAACATTACAAAAAGATTATCATAAAATTAAATTCCATATCGTTTCCGGCGACAGCGAAGACCTGGTTGAAAGGTTAGATAAAGGATTATTGGATTTTTGCATTTTGATACAGCCGTTCAATCTTGAAAAATATAGCTACATTCATTTGGGAGAAAGAGATACCTGGGGAATTTTGCTGAGAAATGACGACCCTCTGACTGAAAAGAAAAATGTTAGGATTGAAGATTTAATTAATTTACCTCTTTTAATTTCAAGACAGGTAATTAAAAAAACTTTTGAAGATAATCCCATTTTAAATTGGTTTGGTGAAAATTACGAAAAATTAAATATCGTTGGTACTTACAATTTAATTTACAATGCTGCAATTATGACAGAAGACAAGATAGGTTATGCTTTAGGACTTGACAGATTAATTTCTTCAACAATTGACAGCCCTTTATGTTTCAGGCCTTTAGAGCCGAAGCTTGAGGTCGGAGTCAGCATTGTCTGGAAAAAGAACCAGATATTTTCAAAACCAGCCAAACTTTTTCTTGACAGGTTACATGAAAAATTTGAATCTGCAAAATGTTAGCTTACTTTTTAATAAATTAATTCAAATAAAACAATATAAAAAATAAAGAAAGAATCTAAACATGAAAATTAAGCAAAGTGCACTTGCAGGATATATGGGGCTTGTTTCGGCTGTGAGCGGCGTAAGTGCGCAAATACCTCAAAAAATTACCCCTAAACTGTATTCCGAAATTGGAGTAGCAGGTGTGTTTAAAAATGAAATGTTACTTTACAGAGGAGCAAATTTGGAATTATCCTCAAAACAAAATAATTTTGATGCTTTTTTCGGAGCCACCTTAAATTCCAATAAAAAAAATACTTTTATAACAACATTTACAAATGACTTCAAATGGAACAAAGTTTGTGGGTTCAGCACCTATCTGGTGCG
>ENA-UOJC01003622-UOJC01003622.1-human-gut-metagenome-genome-assembly--contig:-C104-NODE-3622-length-14331-cov-4.386803_pt1 | contig 14331 bp, 11 predicted proteins | sample MGYA00242339_ERZ723886 | MGnify/ENA metagenome assembly ERZ723886 | reverse complement strand
GACGGTCAGAGGGCACGCTTCGGCGTTGTTTATAACGCCGGAAGCTTTGGAAGCACTCCGTCTTAATTTTTGCTCAGCAAAAAAAGCGGCGGCCTCCGAGAAGAAGGCATCGATTCCAAACAGTCACCCGGTTTCTGGAGACCTGAAACTTCCGGAGGAACCGGCACAGGAAATGTTTTACATGAAAAGAGGGAAAAAACGGCTATTCTTCGTCGTCTTCGCCGTCATCCTGATGCGGGTCAACGTCAATCGCGTACCCCGCCGCCCGGACGGTGCGGATAAGATCCCTTTCGCCTCCTTCATTCAGCGCTTTCCTCAGACGCCGGACGTGAACGTCAACCGTCCGAAGCTCAACGTGAATGTCCGCGCCCCACACTTCCTTCAGCAGAACTTCGCGCGGAAAAACCTGTTTCGGGCGTTCCAGCAGATATTGCAGAAGGCGAAATTCCGTCGGCCCCAAATGAACAAAACGCGGGCCGCGCGTTACCCGCCTCGTCGACAGATCCATCCGGATGTCTTCAAAGACCAGCTCGCCCTGAGACGAATCAACCGGCTGTACCCGCCGCAGGATGGCTCGGATGCGCGCAATCAGTTCGGGAATGGAAAACGGTTTGGTCAGATAATCGTCCGCGCCGACGCTCAGGCCCTTGACCTTATCCGCCTCTTCGCCGCGTGCCGTCAGCATGATGATCGGCGTGTTGCGCAGATCGTGATTGTACCGCACCTGCTTGCAGATTTCGATGCCCGACATGCCCGGAAGCATCCAGTCCAGAAGAATCAAGGCCGGGCGGTGCATCCGGATCCCGTTCATGGCTTCCTCGCCGTCGGTCGCGATGCAGACGTCAAAACCTTCCTTTTCCAGGTTGTATTTCAACATGGTCACAATGGCTTCTTCATCCTCTATGATCATAATCAGCTGATTCATCGCTTTTTCTTCCGTCTTTTTTCCTTCCGGTATCTTATCCTGCCGGGCTGCTTTCTTAAAGTTACAAAAATATTATGCCTTCAAAGCGTTAATATTTTCTGCATAAAGCCCGTTGCTGAAAACAGCACTGCCGGCGACAAGAACGTCCGCCCCCGCCGTAACACACAGCTTTGCCGTTTCAGGCGTGACGCCGCCGTCAACTTCCAGCTCAATCGGACGGCCGCTGATCATCTTTTTGATGCGTTCCATTTTCTGCAGCTGTGACGGAATGAAGCTCTGCCCGCCGAAACCGGGATTGACAGTCATGACCAGTACAAGGTCGATTTCATCCAGAACGTATTCCAGAACGTTTTCCGGGGTTGACGGATTCAAAGAAACACCGGCCTTGACGCCGAAAGATTTAATCTGCTGAATCAGGCGATCCAGATGAACGTCCGCTTCGGCATGGACGGTAATGATGTCCGCTCCCGCTTTGACAAAAGCTTCAACATACGGCGCAACCGGTTGAATCATCAGATGTACGTCGAAAACCTTTTCCGTATAAGGGCGTATCGCCTTCACAACAGCAGGGCCGAACGTGATGTTCGGGACATAATGGCCGTCCATCACGTCAATGTGGATGTAATCCGCGCCGGCTTCGGCCACGGTCTGGACTTCCGTCCCCAGGTTGGCGAAATCAGCGGAAAGAATACTGGGGGCAATTTTAACGGTCATGGGAAACTCCTTTCTGTGAACCCGTCCTGTTTTACCAATATGGCTTTAAAAAAGACGGTACGCAAGGACGTTTTGTCGGCGGCGCGGGCGGAAGTCTCTGAAAAATCCCGGAAAACGCGACTGCGGCCGAAAGGCTCTGAAGAAAGAAAAGATGCCTGCCGCCGCCGTATCCGGAGAGAAATTTCCCGGACGTTCAGGGCGGCCTTAAATACACAGAAAGCCTGCCTTCGGGTTTTTCGGAAAACGTATACGGCTCAAAAGCGAAAAAGGCGGGAATTCCTTCCCGCCCTTTCATTTTGTCCGGAAATCGGTTTAGAACTTGTGATCCAGTTCGCCGGACGCATAGCGCTTTGCCATGTCGGACAGTTTGATGGCTTTGATCTTGGAAGCCATACCTGCCGCACCGAACTGTTCGTAACGGATTTCGCAGACTTTCTGCATTTCTTCCATCGCCGGGCCCATGTACTTGCGAACGTCAAATTCTTCAGGCTTCGTCGCGAAAATCTTGCGGATCGCCCCGGTCATCGCCATACGGCAGTCCGTATCAACGTTGACTTTGCGGACGCCGTGCTTGATGCCTTCCTGAATTTCTTCAATAGGCACGCCGTACGTCTGCGGAATCTGGCCGCCGTATTCGTTGATCATGTCCTGCAGTTCCTGCGGAACCGAAGAAGAGCCGTGCATGACCAGCGCGACCGTCGGCAGCTTTTCATGAATTTTCTTGATCGTATCAATCGACAGGATCGCGCCGTCCGGCTTGCGTGTGAACTTGTACGCACCGTGCGAGGTGCCGATGGCAACGGCCAGAGCATCAATGTTCGTCTTTTTCACGAAATCAACGGCCTGTTCCGGATCGGTCAGGAGCTTGTCCTTGGACAGCGTTCCTTCAAAACCATGACCGTCTTCCTTCGCGCCTTTTCCGGTTTCCAGAGAACCGATGACACCCAGTTCGGATTCAACGGAAGCACCGATCATATGGGCGACTTCGCCGACCTTGCGGGAGACTTCGACGTTGTAATCATAGCTGGACGGGGTTTTGCCGTCGGCCTGCAGAGAGCCGTCCATCATGACGGACGTATACGTATTGGCCAGAGCCGTCACACAGGTGGCAACACTGGAGCCGTGATCCTGATGCAGACAGACCGGCAGGTCGGGATACATTTCCGTCGCGGCTTCGACCATATGGCGGATCATCGGGTCGCCGGCATAGGAACGCGCGCCCTTGCTGGTCTGGATGATGACGGGCGAATTTGTTTTTTTCGCGGCGTTCATCACGGCAAGAATCTGTTCCATGTCGTTGACGTTGAAGGCCGGCATGCCGTATCCGTATTCGGCGGCGTGGTCCAGCAGCTGACGTAAGCTGATCATAGGCATTTTAAATCAATCTCCTTGTTTCAAATTATTTTCCGGCGATGCATCCGGCCGCCGCCGCGGCGACAGCGTTCGGCGTGATGCCGAAATGTTCATACAGCTGTTCGGCGGGAGCGGAAGCGCCGAACGAACGCATCGCGACAACCGCACCTTCCAAACCGGTGTATTTTTCCCAACCGAAAGCGCCCTGAGCTTCGACCGCAACGCGCGGACAGTCTCCCAGAACGGCTTTCCTGTATTCGGCGGACTGTTTGTCGAACAGTTCCCACGAAGGCATGGAAACGACGGCCGCTTCAATGCCTTTTTCCTTCAAAAGCGCCTGCGCCTTCACCGCGATTTCGACTTCGGAGCCGGTCGCCAGCAGAGTAACCTGCCGCTTGCCCGCACAATCGGAAATCACATAAGCCCCCTTCGCGGACAGGTTTTCCTTCACACTGTCCCGCAAGGTCGGCAGGTTCTGGCGCGACAGAGCCAGAACGCTCGGCGTATGAGCCGCTTCAATGGCAAGTTCCCAGCATTCCGCCGTTTCAATAACGTCGCACGGGCGGAACACCAGCAGGTTCGGAATCGCACGCATGGAGGCCAGATGCTCAATGGGCTGATGCGTCGGGCCGTCTTCGCCCAGACCAATAGAGTCATGCGTCAGAACGTAAATCGTCCGCAACCCCATCAGCGCCGCCAGACGGAGGCTCGGCTTCAGGTAATCCATGAACACCAGGAAAGCCCCGCTGTACGGAATGAAACCGCCGTGCAGGGCAATGCCGTTCATCGCGGCGGCCATGCCGTGCTCGCGGATGCCGTAATGCATGTAGTTCCCCGAAAAATCATCCGGAGTCACCGACTTTGACGCCTTGGCGTCCGTCAGGTTGGAATGGGTCAGATCCGCCGAACCGCCCAGCAGTTCGGGAATGGCCGGAACCAGAATTTCCAGAGCCATCTGGGACGCCTTGCGGGTCGCCACTTTCGGCTTTTCTTCCAGAAGCTTTTCCTTATAGGCCATCATGGCGTCTTTCCATCCGGCGGGCAAGATAGACTTAATGACGGTGCGCTCGAATTCGGCTTTCTTTCCGGCGGGCTGGGCAGCAAAGCGTTTTTCCCAGGCTTCACGGGCTTCGGCGCCGCGTGCACCGGCCGCGCGCCATTCCTTCATGACGTCTTCGGGCACTTCGAACGGAGCGTACTCAAATCCCAGACGCTTGCGGGCGGCCAGCAGGTCGTCCGTTCCGATCGGCGAACCGTGCGTCTTTTCGGTGCCTTCCTTTGACGATCCGTAACCGATAACCGTGCGGCAGGCAATCAGGGTCGGCCTGTCGGATTTTTTCGCCTTTTCGAGAGCGGCGGCGATTTCTTCGGCATTGTGGCCGTCAACCGCGTCCGTGTTCCACCCGTTGGCTTCAAAGCGTTTGCGCTGATCCGTTGACGTGGCGACCGACGTGGCGCCGTCGATTGTGATTTTGTTGTCATCCCACAGAACGATCATCTTATTCAGCTTCAGATGGCCGGCCATGGAAATCGCTTCTTCGCTGATGCCTTCCATCAGGCACCCGTCGCCGCAGATGACGTAGGTGTAATGGTCAACGACTTCGGAACCGTAACGGGCGGCCAACAACTTTTCCGCCAGCGCCATGCCAACCGCCGTGGCAATTCCCTGTCCCAGGGGGCCGGTCGTTGTTTCAATGCCTTCCAGATGGCCGTATTCCGGATGTCCGGCCATGCGGGATCCCATCTGGCGGAAGCTTTTGATCTGGTCAAGTGTCGCCTGTTTATAGCCTGTCAGGTACAGAAGGCTGTACAGCAACATCGAGCCATGACCCGCGGACAGGACGAAACGATCGCGGTCGGCCCAATGCGGCGCGGACGCGTCGAATTTCAGAAATTTCGTGAACAGAACCGTGGCGACGTCCGCCATACCCATCGGCATGCCCGGGTGACCCGAATTTGCCTTCTGTACACCTTCGGCCGCCATGAAACGCAACGCGTTCGCCATATCTTTATGAGAAACCATGAATCCTCCTTCAAGGAACAGAAAATAAAAGCCAAAATCTAAAAATTTTATTCTGTATAGCATACTTCGCCGCCGCGAAAAAGCCTCTTGGGGGACCAGATGGAAAAATATTGGGGCCGCATGAAAAAATAGACGAAAAATTTTTGTATTTTGTTGAAAAAAATACCGGAGCTGGTATTGTAAAAGGAGTGAAAGATTTTTTATGAAGGAAAATGCCCATGTCCGGACTGAAAGCCAAAATTCTGGCGACCGCTTTTGCTTTTTCTCCATTTGCTGCGGCGGCTCAGAACACGTTCTCGTCGGAAAACGAACCGGCGGCGACGGGGATTGAAGTGACCGAAACACCGCGTTCCGCGGAAACGGACGGCCGTACGATGGATTTTGAATCCGCCCTTCTGGCACAGCAGGGACGCGAAGTCCTGTATCAGGTGGCCGGGCTGTCCGACGGTTCGGCGCTGTACAGGGGACATGCCGACCCGTCGCGAGCCAGCTATGGAACGGATCAGCCCTTCATTTACGTTTATCAGAATCCCAATCGCCAGCAGTATGACATCACCGACGTTCTGCCGACAACGATTCAGGGCGGCCCGAATGTCAAAATGTTCAAGGATTCCGAGGAAATCGGAAAGAAAATGCGCAAGGCCGGATTCGGACAGGAGGATGTTCTGCGAATTACGGCTGTGACGCGGGCGTACGGAATGGCACAGGAACGGGCGAATAAAATGGAGCAGGACGCCGCCTATTATGGTTACGACAACGGCCATGACCGGACGCGGCGTATTTCCGAACAACGCAAACGCGAGCAGGATGATGCCTATTACGGTTACGGCAAGACGCGTATTGACGTGAGCGGCGGCCGCATTCGGGTCGGAGGCGGTGTTCGCATCGGCGGCAATACCGGCGTTACGGGCGATATCCGAATCGGACGCGACGGAATCAAGGTGAATGGCAGTGTCAATTCTCATGGCGGCCGCATCATCCGCAACGCCCGGAGCCGGACGCGCTGATTCCAACGCTTTTAAAAAAAACAACGTCCCCGTTTTTTTCGGGGACGTTGTTTTGTTTCCCCACAACGCGGCGCGGGATTTTCCGGGGCTTTGAGCCGTAAATAAAATTCTTTTGAGGCGCTCTTCAGGCAAAAGGCGGGGACTTATCCTGAAAGAGACGGCGCTTTTGCGCCTCACCGCCGGCAGAATTCAAGACGGAAAGGCGGGGCTGTCCATCCTCCGTTTTTTTGAGAGGACGTCTCCCGTCACAGAAGGGCGGCGGAGCGATGAACGGATTCACGGCGCGGGTCGGAAAAACCGGGGAGCGGTGAAAACCGTGAAACCGGCGGCGCTTTTTGTCTTTTGAGAGGCGGGGGCATGAGCCGGCGTCCCGGAAAAGCGTCTTTTGCCTTTACCCCGCCGGAAAAGTATGACACAGTTTCCCGGCTTGAAAAGGAGGAGCCATGTCTTTGCCCGAATTAACGGTTTTGCTCGCTTCGCCCCGGGGATTCTGTGCGGGAGTGACGCGCGCGGTTCAGATTGTCGTCGGTGCTCTGGAAAAATTCGGAACGCCGGTGTATGTCCGCCATGAAATCGTCCATAACAAATTCGTCGTGCAGAATCTGGTGAACAAAGGAGCGGTTTTCGTGAACGAGTTGGATGAGGTTCCCGACGGCGCTGTCGTCATCTTTTCGGCTCACGGAGTTCCGCTGTCCGTTCTGAGAGAAGCCCGACGGCGCGGTCTGACGACCCTGGACGCGACGTGCCCCCTGGTCGAAAAAGTACACAGAGAAGCGAAGAAGAATTACGAAAACGGCCTCAAAACTCTTTTGATCGGCCATCCCGGACATCCCGAAGTCATCGGAACAATGGGGCAGGTGCCCGACGGCGAAATCATGTTGATTTCATCGGTGCACCAGATTGATGATATCCCCGCGGGTTGGGAAGACCGGATCGGCTATGTGACGCAGACGACTCTGTCGCTGGACGAAACGAGGGAAATTCTGCAGGCGCTCTGCCGCCGTTTCCCTTCAATCGTCAAGCCGCACCTGAACGACATCTGCTATGCGACGACGAATCGGCAGAAGGCCGTCAAGGCGATTGCCGGGAAATGCGATCTGCTGATGGTGATTGGTGCCCCCAACTCGTCAAATTCAAAACGCCTGGTCGAAGTCGCCCGCGAGGCCGGATGCCCGCGCTCCGTCCTGGTTCAGAGAGCGTTTGAAATTGACTGGGACGGTTTGAAAGGCGTACAGACGCTGGGGATTACGGCGGGGGCTTCCGCTCCGGCGATTCTGGTGGAGGAAGTCATTGACGAACTGAAAAAGCGTTTCAGCGTCACCGTGTCCGAACATACCGAAGTCGAGGAAAAGGTGCGTTTTCCTCTGCCCGGTGCTTTAGCGGAGTAGAAAAATGGCTGTTTATACCGAGGTTTCCAACGAAGAACTGGAAGAATTTCTGGCTCAGTACGATATCGGTGAGGTTTTATCCCTCAAAGGCATTACGGAAGGGATTGAAAACAGCAATTTTCTTCTTCACACGGACCGGGATCTGTACATTCTGACGCTTTATGAAAAAAGGGTGAAGCCGGACGAGCTGCCGTATTTTCTGGATCTGATGAACCACCTGCATGCAAAGGGGATTTCGTGCCCGTTGCCCGTTCCGGGAAAAGACGGCCGTGCCCTGCGTGATCTGTGCGGCCGGAAAGCCTGTGTTTCAACGTTCCTGAAAGGGATGTCAACCCGGAAAATCATGCCGGATCACTGCGCCGAGCTGGGCCGCGCAATGGCGCAGATGCATCTGGCCGCTGAAGGGTTCAAGGGGACACGCCGCAATGATCTGTCCGTCGAAGGATGGGAAAACCTCCTGGAAAAAATCGGGAAAGAGGCCGACAACATCGCTCCCGACCTGTACAGTGAAATGAAACAGGAGCTGTACAGTCTGAAATCCTATTGGCCTTCCGGTCTGCCGCAGGGCGTCATCCATGCGGATCTGTTTCCCGACAACGTTTTCTTTCTGGGGAAAAAGCTGTCCGGCATCATTGATTTTTATTTTGCCTGCAACGATGCGTTTGCCTATGAACTCGCCGTCTGCCTGAACGCCTGGTGCTTTGAACCCGAAATATGGGAATTCAATACGACCAAAGCCGCGCGCATGCTGGCCGCGTACGACCGAATCCGTCCTCTGTCAAAAACGGAAAAGGAAAAACTGCCCGTCCTGGCGCGCGGCAGTGCCCTGCGTTTCCTGCTGACGCGGACGTTTGACTGGCTGAACCGGACAGAGGGCGCTCTCGTCCGGCCGAAAAATCCTCTGGAGTATTTGCGCAAGCTCCGCTTCCACCGGGGGATCAAAACGTATCATGAATACGGTTATTTTGCCTGACGATCCGGACAGGTTGCTTCCGCCGCTCTGAAATCCGGGCTTTGAAAAAAAACGACCCCGGGAAGTCCCGGGGCGTTTTGTCCGATCGGCGGCGGAGAGGGAAGCCTTTAAACTTTTCGCGCCCTCCGCCGTTTTCGGGGGATTTATTTTTCGTTTTCGGAACCGGGAAAAATGCAACATGTTCCTCGGCAGACCATGCCTTCCGGACACACGGTGCCCGGAGTGCATTCGGTTTCGGTACAGGTTTTGCCCGAACCGGCCGCGGGAAGAGCCGCCATCCGGGAGGCCGGCGCGTTGAATTTCAGCCAGACGTAAAAAATCGCGAATGTGACCAGGATGAAATACCAGAAATATTTTTTCATATCTGTTTCCCATACAAAAACCCCCTTTCCCCGCGAACGGGAAAAGGGGAGAAAACGTAATTAATATTCCGTTTTGTCAGCTTTGTGTTCCCAGGCATTGAAAACGTCAAGCGCCGTCGTGCCTTCAACGCGAACCATGGGAATGTCGCGTTCTTCGACGGGGATAAGGAACTGTTTGTAGAACGCTTCGTCATCAAAGCCGATTTTTGCGGCATCATGGCGGTCGTTCGCGTAGTAAATCGTTTCGACGCGCGCCCACATGGCCGCCGACAGACACATCGGACACGGTTCGCAGCTTGTGTACAGGTCGCAACCCGAAAGATCAAACGTCTTCAGATTCCGACAGGCATCCCGAATGGCGGAAACTTCGGCATGGGCCGTCGGGTCGTTGTTCACGGTCACAAGGATGTTGCCGCGTCCGACGACTTAGCCGTCCATGAAGACGACCGCGCCGAACGGACCGCCGCCGATTTCCAGAGCCTTGGCGCTCAAATCGACGGCTTCCTGCATCAATTTGACTTTTTCGGGGCTTTTTTCAATCTGTGTCATGGTAAATTATCCTTCAATTTCATATAGTTGTGAAATCGATTGTGTCCTGACGCCGTTTAATCGATCCCCTTATTATGTTCATTTTTTTTGTCTTCACAAGAAAATTGTGTCTAAAATATGCCCAGACATGTTTGGACTGGCAATTCCGAACAAAAATCCGTATCTTTAAGTTTAAGGATAAAGTTATAGAAAGGCTTATCAATGTCTGATGCTATTCGTTTCATACTGAACGGGGAAAAGCGCGAAGTCCGCAATGTTCCGCCGACAATGACCCTGCTTCAGTACCTGCGCACCGTTGAACATCTGACGGGGACAAAAGAAGGATGCGCCGAAGGCGACTGCGGCGCGTGCACTGTCGTTATCGGCGAAGTTGTCGACGGGAAAATGCGTTACCGGGCGGTCAACAGCTGTATTCTTCTTCTGCCGCGCATTGACGGCAAGTTTATTTTGACGGTCGAGGGGGTTCGTAATCCCGACGGCACACTGCATCCCGTGCAGCAGGCCATGGTTGAAATGCATGGAACACAGTGCGGATTCTGCTCTCCCGGGTTCATTATGACTCTGTTCGCTCTTTACCACTGGGAAGGCGAAAAGCCCGCGACAGACGAGGATATTCTTGACGCTCTGGCCGGAAACCTGTGCCGGTGCACGGGATACCGCCCGATCATTGACGTCGCGCGCAAAATCGTCGGCGGCCGCAAAGACCGCTTTACGGACGGTGAGGCGAAAATCGTCGAAGCTCTTTCCGTCCTGCAGAGAACCGGGGAGTTCTATTACGAATTTGAAGGCCAGAAGTATTACGCGCCGCGTTCCCTGACCGGGCTGATTGACCTGCGCGAGGAATACGGACAGGCCGACCTGATGGCCGGCGGCACCGATCTGGGGCTGGAAGTCAGCAAGGAATTCAAGCGTCTGCCCGTTGTTATTGGTCTGGATCACGTGCCGGAACTGAACCGGCTGGAAGAAACGGACGACGCTTTGATTATCGGCGGCGCGGTCGTATATACGGATTTGATCCGTACGCTGGAGCGCCTGTTCCCGGCTTTCGCGGCCATCGTGCGCCGCATCGGGTCAAACCAGATCCGAACCGTCGGAACCGTCGGCGGCAATATCTGCAACGCTTCGCCGATTGCGGATTCCATCCCGTCGCTGATTGCGCTTGGGGCGAAAATCCGTCTGCGTTCAAAAGAAGGCGCCCGCGAAATGCCCATCGAGGATTTTTACACCGGTTACCGCCAGACGGCGCTGAAACCGAACGAATTCCTGGAATGCATTATTGTGCCCAAGTTGCCCGAAGGCCATATCTTCAAGGTTTACAAGCTGGCGCGGCGGCGTGATCTGGACGTGTCGTCCATCTGCGGTGCTTTCAACATCCGATTGGAAAACGATATTGTGAAATTCGTCCGCATCGGTTACGGCGGCGGCGGCGCTGTGCCGCAAAGGGCTCTGAACGCCGAAGCCGCTCTGCAGGACAAACTGTGGTGCGCTGCCGTCATTGACGACGCCATGGAAGCAATGGTGCAGGACTTCATCAAACGCCGGCCGAAGGGCGATTACCGTTCGGATATCGCCATTCACCTGCTGAAACGCGTTTACGTCGAAACGACGTCCCCTGATAAAGATTTGGAGGTTTGGAAGTTATGAGCGATTTGATTAAAGGCGGTGTCCGCCAGGCGATTCCTCATGAAAGCGCCCATCTGCATGTAACGGGGGAAGCGGAATACGTTGACGACATTCCCGAACTTCCGGGGACGCTGACGGCATATATCCTGAAAAGCCCGAAAGCCCATGCAAAAATCAAAAAGATTGATAAATCAAAAGCCGAAGCCGTGCGGGGCGTTCATGCGGTTCTGGATGCTTCGGACATTCCGGGGCACAACGACATCGCGCCGATCATCCGGGGCGAACCCTGTCTGGCCCCCGGCGAAGTCAATTACGTCGGCGAGCCTGTCGCGGCCGTTTTTGCCGAAGACATGCACACCGCGCGTTATGCGGCCGGTCTGATTGAGGTCGAATACGAAGATCTGCCCGCGATTTTGACGATCGAAGAGGCTTTTGAAAAGAAAAGTTTCCTGACCGATCCGCTGATCGCGACGTATGGTGAACCGGCGGAAGCCCTGAAAAAAGCGAAGCACCGTCTGAAAGGCGAATTCACCATCGGCGGTCAGGATCACATGTATCTGGAAACGCAGGTCGCTTATGTCATCCCCAGGGAAGACAGGCAGTACATGGTTTACAGTTCGACACAAAATCCGGCCGAAGGGCAGAGGGGCGTCGCGGACGTTCTGGGACTGCCGTTCAATGCGGTCAAGGTTGAAAACCGGCGCATGGGCGGCGGTTTCGGCGGCAAGGAAAGTCAGTCGACCATCATTGCGGCGATTGCGGCTCTGGGAGCATGGAAGACAAGGCGTCCCGTGAAGCTCCGTCTGGATCGCGATGACGACATGATCATTACCGGAAAACGTCATCACTATATCGTCACATATGACGTCGGCTTTGACGACGAAGGCGTGATGTCCGCGCTGGATATTGATTTCAAGGGCGGGTGCGGTTCTGTGATTGATATGTCTCTGCCGGTTGTTCAAAGGACGGTCTGCCACGGAGAAAACTGCTACTTCATCCCGAACGTTGTCATCCGAGGTCATCTGTGCAAGACGAATACGGTGCCGAACACGGCGATGCGCGGTTTCGGTGCACCGCAGGGCATGGTCGGAATCGAAGGCGTAGTTGAACACATCGCCCACTATCTGAAAATTGACCCGCGGACAGTGCGCCGCCGGAATTTCTATGGGATTGAAGACCGCAACGTCACGCCGTACCATCAGGCAATCGAGGACAATGTGATTGCGGAATTGTTCGACCGCGTGGAAAAGGATGGCGAATACGACCGGCGCCGAGCCGAAATCATGGAATACAACAGGAACAGCCCGTATGTGAAGCGTGGCCTGGCAATGTCGCCGCTGAAGTTCGGCATTTCATTCAACAAGGTGACGCTGAACCAGGCCGGGGCTCTGGTCAACGTTTATACGGACGGCAGCATCCTGATTAATCAGGGCGGCACCGAAATGGGGCAGGGCCTGATGACAAAAATGACGCAGGTGGCGGCCGAGACGTTTTCCGTGGACATTGACAAAGTCCGCATCACCGCGACGGCGACGGATAAAATTCCGAACACGTCGGCAACGGCGGCTTCGACCGATTCGGACATGAACGGCATGGCGGTTAAAAATGCGATCGACAACATCAAAGCGATTCTGGTGAAATTCGCCGCCGAACATTTCAGCGTTCCCGAAGAAGAAGTCGTTTTTGAAGCGAACCAGGTTAAAATCGGTAAAAAGCAAACGATGCCGTTCGGCGAGTTCGTCGCTCTGGCACAGCTGAACCGTATTCCCCTGTTCGCGGCGGGCTTTTACAAGACGCCGAAAATTCATTTTGACGCCAAGTCCATGACGGGACGGCCGTTCCTGTATTTCTGTTACGGTGTATGCATGGCCGAAGTGGCTGTCGATATCCTGACCGGAGAAAGTCACGTCCTGCGCGCCGACATGGTGTATGACGCGGGCAAATCCATGAATACAGCCATTGATATGGGGCAGGTTGAAGGCGCTTTCGTTCAGGGGCTGGGATGGGCTCTTCTGGAAGATCTGAAATGGAACAAGGACGGGAGTCTGCTGACTCACTCTCCGACGACATATAAGATTCCGACGAGCCGTGACCTGCCGAAAGTGTTCAATGTCGCGCTTTTGGAACGGGAAAACAGAGAGGAAACGATTTTCCATTCAAAATCGTCGGGTGAACCGCCGTTCATGCTGGGGATTGCCGTGTGGCTGGCCGCGCGTGATGCGGTGGCGAGCATTGCGGATTACAAGCTGCGTCCGAATCTGGACATTCCCTGTACGCCGGAACGCACGATGAAGGCGATCAAGGATATCCGCGAGCGCATGGCAAAACTGCCGCCCGAAACGCCGCAGGCATGAATCGTTTTCTGGCGCGTCTTTCATTCAGAGCGATCCCCGGAACCGTTTGGATTCTGGGGATTGCGACGTTATTGATTGAAACGTCGTCTCAAATCGTCCAAAGCCTGTTGCCGGTTTTTCTGGTTTCAGTTCTGGGGGCGAACATGACGCAGGTCGGCTTCATGGATGGGTTTGCCAAAGCTGCCGCGGCTTTGGGGCGCGTTATTTTCGGCGGACTTTCCGATCGGAAATGGGGCAGAAAACCCGTTTTGCTTCTGGGGTACGGACTGATGGCTCTGGGACGTCCTCTTTTCCCGCTGGCACAGGGGATCGGGCTGGTGGCGGCGGGACGTTTCTGTGACACAATCAGCCGCGGCATCGCTTTTGTGTCACGGGATGCCCTGACCGGAGACGTGACCCGGGAACACCGCCGCGGCAAAAGCTTCGGGCTGGTCCGTTCTCTGACGGAGCTGGGAGCCTTTGCCGGGCCTCTGGTGGCGTCGGGGCTGATGATTGCGTTTGCGGACGACTATCGCCTTGTTTTCTGGTGCGCTGTTGTACCGGCTTTTCTGGCGTTCGCCTGCATCCTGTTCGGCGTGCCGGGACGCCGCGCGGAAGCCGTTCGGGAAGCTCCGAAAACGAAGAGCTCTCACGGAGTTTCCTTTGGAACGCGTTATTGGATTCTGATGGGGATTGTGTTGCTGATCATTCCGGCGCGTCTGAGCAACTCCCTGCTGATCGTGCAGGCAAAACAGCTGGGACTTGAACTCCGGCATATCCCGATGGTGACTCTAGCGCTGAGCCTGTCGGGAATTTTCTTTTCCTACCCGGCCGGAACATTTTCGGAAAAATTCGGAAAGATGCGTTCTCTGGGAGTGTCCCTGCTGATTATCGCGGCGGGGCATGGCCTTCTGGCTGTGACGCAGAGCATTCCTCTGCTGTTTACGGCGGCGGTGTTATGGGGGCTTCACAGCGGGATTGTATGGAGTATCCTGCCCGCGATGGTGATTGAACGTGCACCGGCTTCTGAAAAAGGAAGCGCTCTGGGCGTATACGGGGCTGTCGTCGGCGCGGGCGTCCT
>ENA-UOJC01003615-UOJC01003615.1-human-gut-metagenome-genome-assembly--contig:-C104-NODE-3615-length-14362-cov-7.679108_pt1 | contig 14362 bp, 16 predicted proteins | sample MGYA00242339_ERZ723886 | MGnify/ENA metagenome assembly ERZ723886 | reverse complement strand
CCGGCACCCTCTACGAGAAGGTCACCGACAAGGACGGCAAGGTCACCAAGAAGCAGCTCCTCGATGCCGACGGCAACCCCGTCACCGCCGAGACCGAGTTCGTTCCCGAGGACACCTACGGCACCGTCGATGTGACCTTCGCCTTCGACGCGTCCGACCTCAAGGCCAAGGACAAGGTGGTCGCTTTCGAGTCCCTGTCCCTGAACGGCAAGGAACTTGCGAGCCATGCCGATATCGAGGACAAGTCCCAGACCGTCACCATCACGAAGCCCGAAGTCGGCACCACCGCCAAGGACGGTTTCGACGGCAATCAGACCGTCGTTTCCGATACCGAGGTTTCAGTGGTCGATACCGTGAAGTACAAGAACGTCACTCCCGGCAAGACCTACAAGGTTTCCGGCACCCTCTACGAGAAGGTCACCGACAAGGACGGCAAGGTCACCAAGAAGCAGCTCCTCGATGCCGACGGCAACCCCGTCACCGCCGAGACCGAGTTCGTTCCCGAGGACACCTACGGCACCGTCGATGTGACCTTCGCCTTCGACGCGTCCGACCTCAAGGCCAAGGACAAGGTGGTCGCTTTCGAGTCCCTGTCCTACAAGGACAAGGAGATTGCTTCCCATAGCGATATCGAGGATGAAGACCAGACGGTCACCATGCACACTTCCGAGATTGGTACCACAGCCACGGACAAGCTCGATGGTGACAAGACCGTTATCGCCGATGCCGAGTCCACCGTCACCGACAAGGTGGAGTACGACCATGTGCTCACCGGCAAGGCCTACACCATGGCCGGTATCCTGATGGATGCAAAGACCGGCCTTCCCGTACTGACCGGCGAAGGCGCGAAGAAGTATACCGAGGATGACCTCACCAAGTTCACCTCCGGCCTGATGAGCGTGCTCGGCTTCCAGTCGAACACCTACTCCATCAAGGTTAAGGACAAGGACTGGGGCAACGGTGCCGCCATCGTCAAGAACGCGGACGGTTCCTACACCTATGATGCTTCCGAGCGCACCGAGAACGAGGACGGCACTTGGACTGTCAAGACCGACACCCAGACTCTCACCGAGCAGGAAGACGGCACTTGGAAGCTCACCGGTCTGGAGGGTAGCGGCAGCGCCACCGCAGACGGCGGCACAAGCTTCGTCCGTAATATCGAGGAAACCTACAAGGCCGATGAGGTCGAGGTTACCGATAACGGTATCGACTGGTCGAACGCAAAGAAGCTCCCGACCGCTTCCATCGACCTCGCCAAGGTCAAGGCATATGCCGAGGAGAACAAAGACCTCCTCTCCTGCCTTGTCTACAAGACGGCGGAGTTCACCCCTGAGAAGGAGTCCGGTTCCATCGACATGGACTACACCTTCAACTCCAACGACGTTATCGACCGCCTGTCCGGCGAGACCAAGAACCTCGTGGTCTTCGAGGTCATGTTCAAGGGCAGCATCGAGAACGCTTCCGATGAGACTCCCGTTTCCATCGTCGCGAGCGAATGCGATAAGGACAACGAGGGACAGACGGTAAAACTCGCCCCGAGTACCATCGGTACCACCGCGACTGACAAGTCCGACGGTGACCATGAACTGATGGCTGGCAAGGATGCCGTCATCACTGACGAGGTGAAGTACGAGGGTCTTATCCCCGGCAAGGAGTACACGCTCCATGCCACGCTCATGGATAAGAAGACCGGCGAACCTTTGAAGGTTGCCGACAAGGGCGTGACCGCCGAACTCAAGTTCACGCCGAACAGTGAGAGCGGCACGGTCTCCATCAACCTCGGCGAGTTCGATGCAACCTCCCTCGACGGTCATACACTGGTTGTCTTCGAGGAGCTGACCAAACAGAGCGATATCGACGGCAAGGCCACGGACGTTACCGTAGCGGAGCATAAGGATATCAACGACGAGGGGCAGTCCGTGACCGTTACCTCGACCCCGGCAGGCTCCACCTACGGAAAGACCGGCGTTGACATGACGAACATCGCCATCGCCATCGGCATCCTCCTGATTGCCGCAGGCTGCGCGACCGCTTACGGCATCAAGAGCCGCAAGACCACCAAGGGCGATGCGGACGAGAACGCAGAGGATAACACCGAAGCCTAGTGCCCGTAACGCCTGAAACCGGCAGGGTGCCGCGACACTCCGGCACCCTGCCTTCCTTTTTAATTTGAAAGGGGGATACACCCATGAAGGACGATAAAGAGAACGATATCGAGATGAACGACGGAGATTCCACCGAATCACCTGCGGATGGGAACAACATGCACGCGAACCCGGAAAGCGAGAAGAAGCCGCATAACCGGAAGGTCATTGCCGCCATCTGCGGCCTTACTCTCGTCGCGCTCATCGGCGGCGGTGCCTATTACGGCATCGGCCACCCAACCGGCGCAGGTTCCAAGACCGAATCCGTGCAGGCGAATGATTCCAACGAAAGCGGTTCCGATGCGTCTGCGAAGGACGGCTCTAAGAGCAAAGAGAAGTCTCACACCCACGACTGGTCTATCACCTACAAGACCGTCCACCATGACGCTGTGACGCACACGGAGCACGTAGCACCCGTCTACCAGAACCTGACCACCTACCATACCGTTTGCAATGAGTGCAAGCAGGTCATCGACGGCAAGGCCGATGACCACATCAAGCAGACCGGTCACTCCGGCTACTCCACCAATGTCCCCATCACCGATGAGGTCATGGTGAGCGAGGGCTATGACAAACAGGTCACCGACACCCCGGCTTACGATGAGACGGTCATCGACAAGCTGGTCTGCACCACCTGCGGAGCGACGAAGGATGCCCCGCAGGCCACATCGGATGCCGCCAAGTAATTCAGATGGCCAGATTGGGAAATCATAACCGGAAATCCCGTGCGGCTTTTGCGGCAGCGGCGGTCTTCTTGGCCGTCGCTGCCATCCTTTTCGGCGTGCTGCTTCATTTCTATCGGGATGCAAGTCCCTCACCGTCACCAAACGGCACGCCGCAGGAAACCGCCACGGAAAGCGCAGGTGGTCGGGAATCCGAGTTCCCTACTGTTGATTGGGATTACTGGAAGAGCGTGAACGGGGATGTTATCGGATGGATAACCGTGCCGGGGACGGATATCAACCATCCCATCCTGCAAGCCCACGCATCTGACCCGGATTACTACCTGCATCACGATATCTACCGGAACTACAATCCCTTGGGTGCGCTCTATCTCGACGCAGAATGCGAGAAGGAGGGCTTTCAAAGTCCGAATGCCGTCATCCTCGGACACAGCCTGACCCTCGGGAACGCGGTCACCTGTTTCGGCAACATCCAACGGTATAGCGATAAATCCTTCGCTTCTGAGCATCAGACTGTACTCATCCAAACCCCAAACACCAAGATGCGCTACACCGTGCGCTTCGCGAATATCGTGAAGGGATGGGAGCCGACCAAACGGACGGTCTTTGCCGGTGATTCGGATTTTCGGAACTGGTACGATTCCTCGCGGGAATCTGCCGCCATGGTACTCGATACCGATTCCGAACCGAATCAGGTCATCTCCCTCGTCTCCTGCTCCTATAACTTCTGGAAGCAGAATGAGCGGACGGTTGTGACCACCAGTATCGACCAAAAACAGGCGCAAACGGAAACTGTTTCGACCGAATCCCGTCAGACTGGCTCTGGTGCCGAATAAGGACAGGTTTCAATCTGTTCGCACTCACGCTACAAACCTACCGCCAAGACCCCGCAGATGCGATTCTGTGGGGTCGTTTTCTTAGAGCATGTCGGAAAAGCGGCAGCTATCGTATAATTTCAATGAGCTTTCCCGGAAAGGAGACCATGATGAAATCTAAGCAGAAGCAGACTCCTACGGAGATTATTGATAACCAGCGTCAGGCGGTCGTTGAGAAAATCATCGAGGACATGAAGCGCGACGGGCTTCGTTGGGCAGAACCGTACCTGCCCTCCCTAACACCGCACAACCCCGTCTCCGGCACCGTGTATCAGGGCGGAAACCGCGTGCATCTTGGCTTCATCGGGTTCATGCGCGGTTACACGGACAACCGGTGGGCTACCTTCAACCAGATAAAGGATGCCGGTTGGCATGTGAAAAAGGGTGCCAAGTCCGCGCTCATCGAGAAATGGAAGCAGTTCGCCTTCTACAAGGAAAACGAGGATACCGGCGAGAAGGAACTTGCCGGACGCTACCCGAAGCTCGTGGGCTACTGGAACGTCTTCAATGCGGAGGATATCGAGGGCATCCCGCCGGAGAACGCTCCCGTCCATCTGAACGACCGAACGGCAACCATCGCACAGAACCTTGAGGAGTCTTCCAGATGCCCCGTCATCGAGAGCAGCGGCTACCTCGGAAGTGCCGCCTACTCTCCGCCGACCGACCGCATCCTCATCGCCCCGCGAGAGACCTTTCGCTCGGATGAAGCGTTCACCCGCGTCCTGCTGCATGAGATGACCCACTCCACCGGACACCCATCCGCCCTCGCCCGTGAACTCGACACCCGCTTCGGAAGCCCTTCCTATGCTGAGGAAGAGCTGGTCGCGGAGCTTGGAAGCCTGTTCCTTTCCGCAGACCTCGGCATCCAAAACACGGAACTTGAGGGCGAGTTCTACGAGAACCACGTCTCCTATCTGCAATCTTGGATGAACGCCTTGGAAAACGACCCATCCTACCTCTTCAAAGCCGCATCGAAGGCAGACCATGCGGACACCTTCATCATGGAGCGCTACGAGGAGGAGCTTGGAAAGAACATCGAGATTGACGCACCGGAACTGGAAGAGGAGGTATCGCTCGCCGGGGAGAGTCATGACATGGCAAGCGCATCCGAGCACCAGACGGAAAACGTTCTCTCCACCGTTCTGTAACATGCGTTTGCCAAAAAGAACGTGTGTTCAATTTCCATATTGCCGTAATACCGGCAATATAGTATAATGGCAACATATGATAACAGCCATCTGGCAGAAAGGACGATAGGTATGGCAGAAATGGAAAAGAGACCTTGGCGCTTCACCATCGAGTTCGATGATGAGAAGGCAAAAAGGAATGGTTACAACGTAGATGACCTCTACGATTGCGTGGGAAAGTATGCGGAGCAGATGGGCAACGTGCGCATCGGTCTTGGTACTTGGCAGGCAAAGAACCGCAAGGTGCAGTTCGGGGCGCAGTGCCCTGTTTGCGCGACTCTATCCAAACAGCCTTGGGTGATGCAGAACATTAAGTCATGGCGCACCTATGAGGATATGAATGAACCGGAGGGTGAAGACTACCTACAGGTAATCCGGGATATCAGTCCGGAACGTATTTACGACTAACCGCATTTACACTTAGGATTCCAAATGGAACTTGATAGGAAAGCATTTCATTTCGACCTAGACAACAAATCTGTTGAACGCTTCTATACTGGTAAAAAGAATCCATGGTCAGACATTCAGGACTTTCTGGAATCCCATTGCTTTGAAAAGCCACAATATTCAGGGTATGAATCGGCTGAAAATATCGTCATGTCCTATCAACGCGCCTATGGCACCGTAGATAAGATGATGGATAAGTTTCCTTGGTTTCATAGATGCGTGAAAGCAGCCACCTTCACGGAAATCGGTGAAAGCTATGATGTGAAGGAGTTTCTTGAGAACGGATTGCAATTATCGCTTCCCCTCCGCCCCGAGACCCGCAAGGAACTTCACTTCGATTTGGGAACGGCTGCGCTCAGTGAAAATTACAACTCTATCAGACCGAACGCTTGGCGCGGAGCTTGGTCGCTTATCCGAATCTTCATGGAACGCAACGGATTCATCCATACCCAGTATTCCGGGTATGAGTCGATAGCGGTGATGCCGATTTACAAGGCGATGGCCGTCATGGAGAAATTGCAACAAAGATATCCTTGGTTCAAGGATTCCCTTCTCGCCGCGTCGGTCACCGAGGTCGGCGAGCGCCACGATGCCCTCTCCTATATCAAGGGTTCCCATGGTATCATCGTTCCGGTTCCCGCCCATTCGCTTGAGCGTGAGGAGCCGGATTTCTTCGGTTCCGAAATCGGTGATATGAAGAGTGCGACCGCAGAGCTATCGAAACGGAACGGATTGGAACCACCGAAAGACCTGAACAGAGCGCATTAGAAAAAGCCCCGGTCAAATGGCCGGGGCTTTCCTTTCCTGAAATAGACGATTGCTTTGCTCTTTCAAGTTACTTCGTGGCACCGCAAGAAGAGCACTTATACCCAGTGGTCACAGTCTCATCCCATGCATCGCGCACCTGCACCTGCTCGTCATAGGCCGCTTGGTCGGTCACGGTTTCATAATACCCCTGCTTTACAGTCACATAGGTAGAGTGATAGCCTCCGCAATTACCACCATTCATAAGAGAGTTGTTAATATGCCCCCAAGGGTCAGACGTGATATCCGCACCGCACTGGTTGCAGATATAGTGTTCCTCCGTCACCGCGTCATGCCATACCTGATGCGTCACCGCGTCGTGGTGGACGGTCTTGTACTGAGCGTCGTGATGGACGGTTTTTGTCTGGGCAACCCAGTTGTGCTGATGCGCCGGGGTGTCATCCTTTTTCGATGAACTGCCTGAATTGGAGTTTGAGCCGGAGTTGCTGCTGTTGCCGCCACTCGGCTTGCTATCGGATTTTCGCTCGTCTTTCTTGGAGGATGTATTTCTCTTGTTTCCAGAATTTTCGGAGCTGAGTGTGGTCTTCCCATTATCCTTCTTGTAGCCGTTGGATGAACCTGAATCGCTCTTCTTGCTGTCGGAAGTTTCCGGGGTCTTCGCGTCGGACTTCTCTTCCTTGGCGGACTCCTGAGCCTTCTCGGTCTCCTTCTCGACGGCATCGGTATCGGCGTTCGGGTTCTTCTTGATGTTGTCCTCGAACTTCTTCACGACCTCCGCGCCCTTTTCTCCGGTCAGGGTGGAATCGCCCTTCTTCACGGCTGCTGCAACGTCCTTGGCGATGGCGGTCAGGTCATCCTTCGTCACCTTGTCCGCATCCACTTTGTTGAAAGTCACGCCTGTGGCAACTGTCTTGTCGGCTTTTCCGGCGGTAACCTTCTTCGATGGCACCTTATAGATGGAGCCGTCGGCGTTCACCGGTGAGATGAATGTGACGGTATAGGTACCGGACTTGCCGACCTTCACGGTCACCTGCTTGTTCGCGGCGATGGCGGTGTAGAAGTCTACTTTCCCGTCCTCATCCTCGATATGGGCGATGACGGGCGTGGAGGTTTCCGTATCCCAGCCGTCAGCCTTCACCTCAAGGGAAAGCACCATGTCCTGCTCCTCATCGTCCTTTGACTGGGACACCGCAGGGGCGTTCGCTTTGCCCGTCCAATCCGCATGTGTGATGGCATATCCACCGCCGCCGATGAGAAGCGCCGCACAGAGGATTCCCGCACCAGCCGCGCAGACCTGCTTACGGGAGAACTCGCGCCCGAAGAGCACGAGCGGCTTCTTAGCATTCTCCTCCTCCGTCGAATCCACGACCTTCGGGATTTCGGCGGTCTTGTCCGCCGGGACACCCTCAGTCTCGATGCTGTTGTCGTTAAACATATTGCTGTCTTTCTTCATTTCTGTCAGTCCTTTCTGTCTTATAAGAAGATTTCCTGCTATCTATATTACCGGTAGTTCTCTACACCAGCATACCCCATAGGACATGCACGAGAATGATGAGCACGAGAATGACCGCCATCCACTTACAGTAGTAGAACAGTCTGTCTGGAAGCGTCACCATCGAAAGCCGCTCAATGCGTCTCTTGGATTCCTCTACCATCGAGTCGATGACCTTCCTGCTCCTTGCAGTCACCTCTTCGACGTTCTTTATGGTCATCTCCCCAGCTTTCTGCTGGGCATTGGCAACTCCCATGAGCGCCATCTGATTCGCCTGATGCTGCGCGTCCGCCGCGCCGTTTCTCAGCTCCTCGACCTTTTCGAGCACATCCTTCATCTCCGAAACCATGCCGCGCATCTCCCTTGCGATGCGTTCGTTGCTCCGGCGCTGCTCGGCGATAAGGTCTTCCAGCTTCTTCACGGTTCCGATGAGGTCGGTCTCGTCGTTCTCGTCCTCAAGCCTTCGTCCGGCATTTCTGGCATCCCTCGCTTCCTCGGAGAGCTTAAGTTGCTGGCCGATACCGGCCATATGCCCGTCCGGCTGCTCAAGTTCCCTCTTCACCTCGCTAAAATGCTTTGCCATGTAATCTTCGCTCCTTTCCATCCGTCAGCCCTCCAACCCCTTGCCCCTCTTCTCGCGCACGCGGATAGCGATGGGCGTGTTGAGCAGATAGGAGAGGTTGTGTACCGCATCCGCGACCGGCACGGCATCCGCCATGTTCCCGCACATGTGTATCGCCTTCCAATCCTTCTCGCCCTTTACCGTCACCTCGACAAGAAAACGTTCCTTTTCCATCTCTCTCCTCGACCTTACCGGTCTTTCCTATCGGACAGGAACAGCCTATCGCATCAGGTGTCCCTTTGTCTGGACACCTCTAGGGTTTTCGCAGGTTCACCCCGCAGTTTGGGCAGAACTTCGGGACATATTCGGAAAACTCCTCGAACAGCGGCTCTTCGCTCTCCTCAGAATCCGTCATATCCTCCTCGACGCGCCCCGCCCATCCGCAGTCGGAACACCAGATGCCGTCCACGGGGTTTACATTTGCGGCTTTCGAGTAGGCGCTCCCTATGGTGATGAAAATCCTACTCATCGTTCTCAGCCCTCTCCCCATTGCTCTTCTCCCGCACTTCGGCTTCCTTCCGCATCGCGGCAATTAGCTCCTCGGGCGTGATTCCGAGACCGTCCGCGATAGCGAAAAAGGACGCAAGGCTCGGCAGACGCGTCGGCTTTCCCCCGCTTCCGGCCATCCCGGCAAACCAAGCGGATTTGCTGATTCCGCTTTTCTTGATGGCGTTGTCGAGCGTCATCCCCTTCTCGTACACAATGCGGCGCACCGCAACCGCGAAACACCCGAGTTCCGGGAAACGCTCAACGGCTTTCTCCGCCTGTGGCTTACCCGCCATGGTATCTCCTTTCTTACGGCTAGCTTGATTACTGGTAATATATCATACCACCAAACCAGATAAATCTTCAAGACGATACTCCATATATCCCGCACAAATAGGACAACAAACCAGCTTGAAAGCAACCCAGCAATATAGTAAGATAGACTCGTAAGCCTATATCTGTTTACATGGAACGGTCGGTAATTCGTCCGTCATGCAAACTAACAGACTTATTAGAATTGACATTAGAAAGAAGGTCATAACATGCGAACCTACCAACACCCGATATACCAAGACAACACCATGGCAATTCGCGCCGAATATGATGAGGAAAAACGAGTCTTCGATTTGATGAAGAAGTTCCTCTATATCGTCGGGACGATAACGGCGATAGTTGTTTTCCTTTTGCTTCTCGTTAATTCCCCTGCCCTGATAACTCAGACAGGTGCAATTGGAATCATTGCACTCGTCCCCGTCCTGCTGGCTGCAACAGCCTTTACCGGGTTTTACGTCGGCACGGTACCGGCTGGCTACATCGCTGCATGGCGTGCAATCAAGCGCTCAAAGCTGTTCGTGTGGGGTAACGCTCTCGGACTGCTCCTCATAGCGACGCTTCTTCTTTCCATCCCGGCTGCATTCGCGCCCATTGCCTTCCTTCTCCAGTGGTTGAAGGTGTCGAATCTCAAGCGTCAGCTTGACGCGAACGCATAGTGAGGTAAACTGAACGCGTTTTCTTCCTTCGTGGAGAAACTTTCTTGCTTTAGCCCGCTGCTCCCTGATGTGCGACATTAGGGGAACGGCGGGCGCTTTTATGCCGATTCTCACACACCCGTATAGCGGCGCAAGCGGAATATCCCGCCCGCGCCGCTTTTTAATTAACGCTCGCCGTTCTCCTTGTTCGGTTCCGGGCGTTCCTGCGCAGGTGCCTGTTGCGCCCGCTGGGAACCGCCGCTTCCGGCGTTTCCGCCGTTCTTCTTTCCTTTCGGCATGACCGTCGAGGATACTTCCGCCCTGAGTTCGTCGGCTCCGCGCCAACAGGCGAGAATCAGGCGCTTGACCTCCGAATCGTCCGCGATATCCGAATCGGGGCGCGGGAGTTTCAGCTTGGGGATATCCGCGATTTCCATGCCCTCCATGCCGCGTATCTCCTTGCGGTACTTCCGGTAGACGCTTCGGATTTGCGCAAGGTACCTCTCCTTCGTTTCCGTTCCCATCGCCTTTTGCCGCTCGATATCCCTCTTCTCCGCAACGGCTACGCTTCCTTCCGCATGGATGGATTTCGCCACGTTCGCCGTGAACGCAGCTTCCAGCCCCTTTGTTCCGAGGTCAGCATCGAGCTTCGCCACGGAGAAGGCATAGCGGTTGTTGTCCGTGTCGGTAACGTACATGCGCCCCCTCTTGAACTCCGTGTCAACGCCCCATGATTCCAGAAGCTCGCGGTAATCATAGATGTTCTCCGCTTCCCCGGCGGCGATACGGCACAGCTCTCGCAAGTTCGTCTTATAGGAGTCGATGCCGCGTGCCGCAAGTTCCTTCTCGATACGGGACGGTTGCTTCTTATGGACGGAGGAATTGCGCTCGCCCTCCACGACCTGTTTCAACCCCCACTCGTGGTCGAGGTCGCGGATGCGGCTGGCACGTTTCACCTTGGCGCTTTTCCCGCGCCCCTCATCGAGCCGCTTGCCCGTGGAGAGGTCGGTACGGTTGATGACGATATGGACGGCATAGCGATGGGTCTTGTCCGTCTTGCAGTATTCGTTGTGGAGTGCCATCACTATCTGCTGATTCGGGTAGTGCTTCCCCACGTACTCCTTGGCATACCTCATGCAGTCTTCGGGTGAGAGCCTGCCGCCGTTTAGGTCGCACTCGTCTGGGTTGAACCCGAGAATCTGATGGTAGAGAACCGTATTCTTGGCATCTTTCAGTTCCCCGGTCTTTTTGTCCCTCACGCGCCGTGCTGACTTGTTGTGACCGTACATCTCCCTCGTCATCCACATGTGGTGCGCCCAGCGCTTCGGGTTGGTGCATCCATCCATGTTGAGGGAATCGCGCACGAGCACTTTGCGGTCATCGTTGATGTAACCGCGCAGGTTCTTCATGTGCCCGTTACTCTGCACGCCCGTCTGCTTGATGATGGTCATCTGTGCTCACCTCCTTTTTTTCGTCTAGGTACTCCCAGTGATAACCTCCTGCCGTGCCACCTCTGTCGATAGCCCTGCGTATCGAATTGCCATTTCGTAACCCTACTGCCCTTCCCGCATCGGCATAGGTTTTGTATCGCGTACCCGTCTCAAGGCAGACGACTCTATAAGGAGCACTCTCCGCTCTCGCGGCGGCTGCTTTCTCTTCACTGTATTCGCTCTCTCTAATCCAGTGATACCCTTTCGCGGTCTTGCCGGTGTTCAGAGCGCGACATATACTACCCCTGCTGATTCCAAGCTCTATTTCCGCTTGGCTTTGCGTCTCGAATCGTTTCCCTGTCTCTAGGCAAATAACCGGCGTGACCTGCTTCCCTTTCGTAAAATCGGGAATCCTGCCCAACTCGTAGTCGATAAGGTAGCACCAAGCGATTCCGTTCCTGTCTAGCTTTGATTTGTCAATAGCTGTTTTTAACGAATAACCGATTTCACGCTGCGCGTTTGCGATACTCGGATAGCTCTTTAACGTATCCAGCCGGATGACCGGAAGAGAAACTTGTGCACGTTCTCTGCCATACCCACAGTAAGGGCATCCGCTGTTGCTGATGACCTTCGACCGGATTGCCAGTCGATACGGTCTATCGCAATGCGGGCACCTCCACCACACCTTCTCTGTTGCTAGGGGTCTGACCTTCCACGGCGTTTGCTTCCCGTTTCGTTCTTTGTCCCATTCCTCAGCAATCGCAGGATACTGTACGGCAAGGCTGTCTTTGGACGCATTGAAAACCGCACCATCGAAATCAAAGCCGATTGCCTTGAGACGCGCAACCTGTGAAGTATCGAGCTTTCCTTCCCGATAGTTCTTCCTCAGCTTGAAGACAATATAATTCTTTGTTCTCTTGGCATCGCTCATAGCTGCCCTCCATTTTGTGCGGCTATCTCTTCCAAGAAGGATATCTTTTCGTCAATGGTCGTTGACGGATTAAGCGCTTCGCGCAGCTCTTCTGCAAGCTCGCGCAGGTCTTTTATCTCGTCGATGACATGAAAATCTTTCGGTTCATATATCGGCTTTTCTCCTTGCTCGCTCTTCTTTTCATAGGCGCGTTCCATGCGCTCTTGCATCCCCGCGATGCCGCCGAGGGAGCCGAAATTGTTGCAGAGGTCGAATACAAGTGGCGTTCTGTTTCCACCGGATGTGAGGGCACGCCCGAGCTGCTGCTGAAAAATAACGGGGGACTTTGTGGGGCGCACCATAACGATTGCGTCGATTCCCTTGACGTGAACAGCTTCATTAAGCTGATTGATACAGTAGAGCACCTTCAACGCCGAGCTGCTGTCCTCTTTGAACTCTTGAAAGTCACGGGAACCGTAAGGGTCTGCACTCGTGGTCTTATATGCGTGAACCTCCTTGTTCACACGACCGAACCACTCGCGGCGAAGAAGCATGAACTCCTGTAGCTTCTTTTGGTTCGGGCAGAATACGATGACCTTGCTGTCGCGCTTCCTGAGATGCTTTGCGATGATACGGTCGATGCCGTCCGCATCTTGAAGAGAACGTCGCAACTCCTCATACTTCTTGACGAATTTGGAGTATTTCTTCTTCTCGCGCACCTTTTCGATGGATACCTTTAACTCCCCTAGCTCTTTCGGCGCATCGTAAAGTGCTATGACGTACTTCGGCATGGGAAGTACACCGTCAAGCCATGCTTCCTCAAGCTCCATGCTGCTTGCAATGTTTCCGACAAACATCTCATCCGCCATGTTGCGCCCTTTGTCCGAATAACGAATGGGCGTTGCGGAAAATCCGACTATCTTTGCATCGGGATTATTTTCCACAACGTATTGAACGCCCTTCCCCCATTCAGGTGCCCCGCAGTGATGGAACTCGTCTGCCACTATCACATCGCACCGCGGAATCTCATCCCCGCATCTTGCTTTAGCCATTGCGGTTGCATAGGTCATAAATTGCAGATTCTTCGGAGTGAATCCGGGAGCGATATCGGAAAGGTTCGCCATCTGGTCGATGTACATGTAATCATTGGTACCGAGAAGAAGGAAGTTCTTTCCCGGATTGTCCTGTGCCATCTTAGCAATGATGACGAATTTGCCCGTGCCGGTTGGTTGCACGACACAAGCACGATTGCTATCCCTGAGCATGGCACAGAGGTTATCGTAGGCTTTCTGATTGTGCGGGTAGAGTTCGATTCCTTCCATTTTCATTTTCCCTTCCGTGGAAACATATCTTGCATCATCGCTTCATTCGTGAGTGTCCGGTTCCCAGACTTTACTGGCTCCCTTCCGTTTACACTCACGAACCCGTCAAAGAGAATCTTAAATACTGGCTCGGTGGTCTCCACTGCGTTGTGCCTTGCAAACGGGTCGTAGGCATCGTGAACGAAAAAATACGTTCCGTTCTTGCACGCAACATGGGCAACCTTCTTGCAAACGGGGCACCGGGCGCGAAGCTCCCGGAAATGCACCCATTCGCTTTTTACCTTTTTCTCTTCGCCCATCTTGCACTGCTCCATTCCAAACTCCGTCAAACTTAGGCATTCGCTTTTTCAAGATAGCTTCCGCAGATGCCATGCTCCGCAAACTTCCCGTTTCTTTGTAGTACCCCATACTCTATTTATCCTTCCTGCTCTGCATCTGGGTTATCGAAATCGTCGATTCGGATTTGGATGTTGTTGCGGTCTGCTTCCCTTCGGAGGGCAGCAAGGGCTTCCGCGACTTCCATAAACGTCTCCACCTCACGCGCGAGGACGCGCTGCGCTTCCCCCGCATCGAACACTTTGATGCCATAGGTGTTCAAGAACTTCATGAACTGGTTCAGGTTCGTTCCCTGCTTCGCGAGTTCGTGTGCCGTCTTTTTCAAAGGCTCGGTGTCGATGACCTTGATTGTCACGTCATCGGAATGGATAAGTAACGTGCGGGCATATTCGGAAACCGTCATACCGTAATTCGCGGCTTTCCGCTTAAGCGTTCTCTTCTCACGTTCAGACAATCTGATGAGAACTGCGGTTTCTCTTTTTGCCACCTTCATCACTCCCCTTCTGTATTTTCTCATAATCTCATAGTCGTATCGGTGCCGCCACCGTTTGACTATGACACGAAAGCGCCGGTTCACTTTGCTGAGTAACGGGAACCGGCAATCCTAAATTGTCGATTCGCTAAGCGTAAGCGTCCTCCCGTCAAGGCTCCGAAAGCCGCTCGGGAGCAAGATGGAAGTGTATGGAAAAGTCTCG
>ENA-UOJC01003612-UOJC01003612.1-human-gut-metagenome-genome-assembly--contig:-C104-NODE-3612-length-14367-cov-15.203955_pt1 | contig 14367 bp, 16 predicted proteins | sample MGYA00242339_ERZ723886 | MGnify/ENA metagenome assembly ERZ723886 | reverse complement strand
TACAACCTACTTTTTAAGAACAAAATCGGCGAAAGATCACTTGACATTCACCGGTTTTTTGTAATTCTTATTTTTACTTCATGCAGCTCATTGATGAGCTCGATGTTGATTTGGCACTCGAAGGACATGATCATGTCTACTCCTGCACCAAGTCTTTGAATTTTTCCCCCAAGACGGAAAGCGTTTGTCAACGCTAAAGTCGAGCATCCCGATTTTGATTACAACGAAGATTCCGTCAAGGTTCTGAAGTCTCCCAAAGGGACGACATTTGTGATCCCCAACACCGGAGGGACAAAGGCCTACGATGCAATCTACGGCTACTCGCTCGAGCATATCAAAGCCGTTCGGCCGAAACTGTCCTGGCTCACGCAGGCTCAGCTTGAGCACTACGACTATTTCTTTGAGAAAGGCAGACAGCCGCACCGCTCCGAATGCTTTAAAACAAAGCACGAAAAATGGCGCGATTCCAGTAAACAAAATTTTGTCGTGTACAAAATTACAGGGGATCGTCTGACCGGAGAGGTTTACCAGGTATCGGGCGACCTGATCAAAGGCGAGCAAAGACGCGTAACTATCGTCGATCGCTTTGAAATCCGGAAGTAATGCGGTCAAACCGGCTGCCTGTTTGTAAAACTGCCCCTCCCGGAAAGAATTCTCAAGGGCTCTTCGGCAATACGGACTCAGAAGCAGGCAGTACGATCCCCGGTTATGCTGCCCAAGCGACAGGGCTTGCCCGCGGCAGAGAGTTTTTCGCTAAAATGCCGACCTCTGCCGTAATTATGGACAGAGTCGCCGAGTGACGAAATTGGTAGACGTAGCGGACTTAAAATCCGCAGCCTTTGGCGTACGGGTTCGATTCCCGTCTCGGCGACCACCTGCCTTCTGCAGATGGGCGAAAACCGCTTAAAGCCTTAAATGACGGCTTTCGGCGGTTTTTCTTTTCGTCCGTCTTCGCTCTGATTCATTATCGCGTCTTCCGCTACAAGGGCGGCCGGTTGGAGTTTGTGCCGCTTACTGACCGGAAGACATCGCAGCCTCAGCCGGAAGAAATCAGGCGGAGCAAAAACACAGCAACCAAAAGCGCCGTTGCCAAGGTGGTGAATGTGGGCGACGAGCAGTACGTCATCCTCCCGAAAGGGTTTTGGGTCAGTACCGAAGAAGTCAGGATCGAAGCGCTTGCTGACGGCAGCCTTCTGATTCGGGAAAAACACGAAGCGCCGGAGGCCGGTTCTCCGGAGGGTCGGGTAAGGAAAACCCGCTGAGCGGCGGGCATCAGGCCTTTGCGTCGCAGGTGTTGCCTCAGAAAAAAGGGGCGGACTGAAATTTTGAATTAACGGCTCTGTCCAATCAAATGAGTTGCAGAAAACGAAAGCTCGGATTGATCTCCGACCCGGCCTAATGCCTGGGCTCAGCGTAGGGCGGTTGATCCCTCCGGGCCGCAGAGCGCCGTTTTGAAACCTCTGACTTCCAAGAGAAAATGAGGCGGATGACGGCGCTTTCTTTTTGCCCGCCGATCCGCTCCTGCTTCGCAACATCTCCTGCAGCCCGTTATTTAAAGCGGTGAAACTCCCGCACCCACACATTCATCAAAACCGCTACGGCCAAAAGCACTGCAAACGCCCAAAACTCAGCCCCCACCAGCGGCAGGAAAAAGACGTTGAGGGCGGTAAAGCCAAGGATAAGCGCCGCATGCGCGGCCTTGAGACTTAACATCGGGCGCGGCGCGCGCTGCGTGATCGAACGGATGCGTCGCACGACCAGCCCGTCGTAGACGGACGCAAGCATGATGACGGCGGCACAGGCTAAAAGCGCAAGCGAGGCTTTAAGCCGCATCAGTCCCGCGGCGAGCAGCCGTTCGGCCGCGGTAAGCCTTTCCAGAAGAAACCCGCGCACGGGCTCAAGGGAAAAGCCGGTTTCTGAGGCATTTTCCGTGAAGGCAATCACCCGGAGCTTTACTTCTGTGAAAACCGGCAGAGCATTTTCCGCGCCGAGATCACGGGCAAGCAGCCCGGCAGTCTCCGGGGACACACTGAGAATAAGCGCCGCCCAGGCGGCCGTAACGGCTAAAAACAAAAGACAAAACGTGCGCATGGCTTAGTCAATAAGAATCGGAATGCGGCCTTTGACGAGCTTTCCGCCCGCAAGCGCCGCGAAGAACTCGCAGTTGGGAAGTTTCCCCAGAACGTCCGCGGGCACAAGTTCCTCGCGCGAGGAGGTGCGGCGGCGCGTGACGGCCGCGGTAAAGGTGAGGGCGTTGCCGTCCGCGGTGGAACTCACGCTGCTTTCGGCGTTGGCGATATAAGTCCGCCCGAACGTTTCCGCGGCAAATTCCTGCGTGAAGCGGTCTTTGGTGCGAAGGGCAATCAGATTATTGAAGTTCCCGAGCGCCATGCGTGCGGCGGCCTCGCTTCCCAGGCGCGCCGCGAGGTCGCTTACGGTCTGCATGGCGCAGGTGGTCCTCACCCCGGCTTCCGCGCCTTTGTTTAAAAGTTCAATCAGAGGCCGTGCGATGACGTTGGAGCACTCATCCACAAAAAGCGCGATGCGCTCGCCGGTTTTACCGGTGCGGTAGCGTTCACCGGCCAAAGACGCGAGGTCCGCAGTGAGAATGGAGCCCAGGGCTGACGCGAGCGTCGGGTCGGGGAGCGAATCGAGCGCTGCGTAGAGGATGCCTTTGGTGCGTGCAATGGCGGCAAGCGACACCACGGGCCGGGTATCGACGCGCAGGGACTGCGTGTCTTCTTCGGGCGTATCCTGCGGCGACAAAATGCGCCGCAGGGGCCCGGAGGTAAGCATTTCAAGAACCGGCATGAGGCTTGCGGTAATCTTGGCGTAGTGGTCCGGATCGTGGCGCATGACGGCCGCAGCCGCGTCAATCACGGGATGGCGCCTGCCTTCTTTTTCATAAAGCGCCAGAAGTTCCGTGATCACGGTTTCCCTTGACTTCATGGAAAGCGTGGCGGCTTCCGTAACCCGCGCGACGGATTCCGTGCCCAAAACGCGCGTGAGAGCGCGCAGTAAAAGCGCGCCCGGGCCGTCGGTGAGCGCGGCTTTCAGCGACGCTATCGTGGGTTTTTCCTCGAGAAAATCAAAAAGCGAGGCCACCGTGTGCACCGCCGACCAGGCAAAGGCCTTAAAGGGGCCTTCTTCGGTCATGACGGCGGTGAGGCGCCCCGCGAGTTCCGAGGGCCGCGCATAGCTTGTGAGGGGATTTAAAAGAACGCCTTCGTGTTTGAGGGCCGGATCAAGAACAAGCGGCGCTTCGCGCCCCGCAAGCGCGGCAGCCTTAAAAAGCGCGTCTTTAAGCCTGCCGCTGTTTTTGGGATCAAGCACAATCACCGTGTCGCCCCGCAGGACCGACTCGGTAATGAGTGACGTGAGCAACACGCCTTTTCCGGCCTGCGTCGTCCCCACGATGAGCGTTCCGCCTTCGAGCGTCTTTTCGGCCACGGTGAGGTCGGATTCCGTGAGGCTCACCCCGTGAATAAATCCCTGTCCGATCGTGTCGGGGTCTTTGATCGAGCGGCCCAGAAGGCGCCTGGTGATCCAGAGGGGCGGAATCAGGCGCGCGGCGTCGATCTTTGATAGTTCATAGAGCTTCTGGCTGTGCTCGGGCTGCCAGAGAAAGCCGCGCCCGAACCAGATCCGGCCTTGTTCCAGCACCGGCCGCATGCGTCCGGCAAACGCCTTGCGGTTTTCAAGGAGCATCCCGCGGCCCGCCAGAGACGCCCGGGCTCTGAGAACGCTGTAAGCCTGGTGCCCGCGGACGGCCGCCATCCAAAAGGCCCCGGCGGCCGGAATCAGGGCGGCGGGATCAGTCATCATGCCGGCTGCAGCCGTCAGGGTCCCCGCGGCGCTCCAGGCAAGAGCCGCTTTCATTTCGAGCGCATCGCGCCAGGTGTCGGCCGCGGTGCTTTCGTCGGCCCCGGTATTAAGTGTCCTCAGTCGTGACATGGTTTCTTTCCTGGTGAGTCATCAGTCTTGCTTTGAGCGCTCAGTGCGCACAAAGTGTTCGATAAGGTCAACGAGCGTCATGGTCTTGAGTTTTGCGGGAAGTTTCTCCGGAAACGCGTCGGCCAAAACCGCTTCATCCCGCTCTGTCACGGCGGGCTGTAGGAGCCGGGGAGGGATCTGCGGTTCTTCTTTGGCTTTGAGGGCCGCGGGCGTGAGGGGCTTCATGGCGTCGTTTACGAGTGTTTTTTCGTCGGTTAAAAGCGCAGTGTGCTGTTTCGTCACCGGTAAGCTCATGAAGCGCGCGGTGTTGAGAAGCACGCCGGCCGTGAGGCGGTCGGCTGACGCGTCGCGCCGCAGGGCAACGCCGCGGGGAAGGTTTTTTCTGCGGATTTCGGGCGGCACGGGACGGATGAGCCCTGAGGCCGTAAGCTCGGAGAGCCACAGACCGTAAGGAAGCGCAATGAAGGCAAGCGGCACAAAGACCGCCGTAAAGCGCGTCCGTTCCGTAAAGCGGACGTCCGTTGTACCGAGGAGAAAAAAGGGTGCGGTTTCAGGGGCCGAGAGGAGCATCTCCCGCACGCGCGTCAAAGCCCGCCCGAAGGCCGCAAGAAGCGCCGGGGCCGCTGTTCCCGGAAGCGTCACGGTTTCCTGCCCGAGGCGAAAACCCGTGAGGGGTTTGCCGTCCGTGTCTGAAGTAAAAAGCGCCCGGGGTGCGGCGGGGGTATCAGACATTGCGTCACGAAAGGCGCGCGCGATGGTTGCGGCGGGGCCGGTGAGAACTGAGACCGTGCCGCCCGCGGCGGTGACGGCGCGGCCTGCGGTGAGAAGCCTTTGTACGCGCGCGGGCGTGATGCGCGTCTCTACCGTCAGCGCCGCAATGACCGTGAGTCCCGTGGGGGTGATGTAAATGACGTCACCGGCCGAGGAAAGGCTCGAGAGCAAAAGGGAAGAACCCTCGGTCAATCCCGCGGCAAGCGAAAAGAGAAGGCGCACGGTGTCAGCCGCCGGGGTGCCCGAGAAGGCGTCCGTGAGGGCAGAGCGGTGGGAAAGAAGTTGACGGACGTCTTCGGCCGTAATCGTCCGGGCAGACCCCGTGATCATGCGTAACAGCGTAAAAAACGTGCGGCGCTCATTGCCCGCAAAAATCCGGGCCGATACCCTGAGGGGTGTGATGCCGGCAAGCGTCAGAAGAAGGACCGCGGTCATCTCTGCCGCGTCCCCGTGCCGGGCAAAAAGCGTGATGATTTTCAAAAGCGTGCTGCGGCAAGCGTGCGCGGCAACCGTCAGAGTCCCGAGCCTTTCACGCACGGCTTCGGAAATCGTTGCGGCGAGCGCCAGACGCCGCCCTACGGTAAGGCCGTCAATTGTGAGCGAAGTAAGCCAGCGGCCCTGCGGCATGGATCGGGAAAAAAGAAAAGAGAAGGGGAAGAAGAGGGAAGGAAAACGGCTGCGGGTGTCTGAGGGAAAAACTCAGACACCGTGACCGTCAAACCTTTCGCAGGTTGGCTCTCCTGTCGCCTTTTTCTTCGGGTTAAAAAGGAATCCTCGGGGGAAGATGTTCCGTTTCTGCCGGTTGGAGAAAAAGACGCCGGAGCAGCCGATACGCTAAACAAGATCGCTGAACGCCCAGGCGGCCCAGTGCTGCAGGTGTCCCCGGTTTTGCGGAGAGCACCCTGCCGCAAGACTTAAGTCAAGGGCTGTAGTGAGCGCAGCCTGCGCCGTGTTTCCGGCGAGCATCAGCGCTCCCATGAGTTCGGTAAAACGCAGAAGCGTTCGCGGACTCACGGCCGCGGGCTTAATGCGGCCTTTGGCTTCAAGCTGCGCTTCGCGGGTTTTGCGGGCAAAGGCAACCGAGGCGCGCAAAAGCGCGTCGGTGCGTTTCGCGTCAAGCCCCGTGAGGCTTGCCGCGGTTTTCTTTGCGAGCATTGCAAGTTCCGTCTCAGCGTCAGGGAAACTCAACGCAATGTGCCAGCAGCGCTCAAAGACACTTCGGTCCTGATCGTTGCGGGCGACATAACCCGTGTCACCCGTAGTTGAGCCAAGCCTGCAGTTATCCGTGAGGATCACGCGGGTGTTGGCGTGGCGCGGGATGACTTCTCCGGTGCGGTCGTTCACAAGGTCGTCACCTTCAAGAAGGTCATTCATCGAGACCCACACATCGGCCGGAGCCGCGGTGAGTTCGTTTACAACGAGGACGAACCCGTGGCGCCACGCAAGCGCCGCGGGGCCGTCGTACCAGGTGAGACTGCCGTCCTCACCCGGACCCCAGCGGCCGATCAGTTCGTACTTATCCATGCGGCGCCGGCACGTGAGCGTGACGACGGGCGCATTGACGCGAGCGAGAAACTGAAGGACACCGGTGGTCTTTCCGCAGCCCGCGGGCCCGGTTACGGCTAAGGGCTCACGGGTGTTGTGCCACTCCCACCAGAGTCTGATCTGCGCGAAAAACGCGGGCTCAAAGGTGTGGGCGGCGTCAACGGGAATGGTGCGGGAAAGTCGGGAAAGCGCTGTTTTGCGCGTTGTTTTGCGAAATCCGAGGACCGTGCTGCCGGAATCAATTCCGAACGTTCGGGCCGGGATGCGGTCGGTGAAAAGCATTGTCATGATGGAAGAAAACTCAAAGGAAGGAAGTGGTGAAAATCCTTCGCTTGTTTCCGGCGTTTTCCTACCGGAAAACTCCAGAAAACGAGTTTTTCAGTCATGACAAAGCAGTCATGCGCGACCACGAGCACTAAGTGCTCATTCTTCCGCGGGCCAACGCCCGCGAGGGATCGGTTTGGGTGTCATTTCTTTTCTTTTTTAAGGAAAAACGGCTGACGGACCGCTTGAAACAGACGGCATTCTGACAGAAATGGGCGGCCGATTGCAAATGCGGCGGCTGCAAATGAACCATGCACGGGAACCGAACCGCTGTCATGACGAACGGTTCTTCGCCGTCAGTCGTGCGTCTTTACGCCTTATTGATCAGGTTGCTGCGGAGAACATCCAACGGTTGTACGGCAATGTTGTTGAATGCGTGATGCAAAAATGACAGAAAGAACAAAAGACCTTGCGGAGATGAGGCGGCTTGTTAATGCCGTGAAAACCGGGGAACCGGCACAGCTCGTCGCCGTCCCGGGCCGCACCTGGGTGAGAAAGACGCTTCGGGCGCTTGCGGCGCTGAAAGACTGCGGCTTTCCCGTGCTTTTCTGTTATTCGCATCCGCGGTGGGTAACCGCCTGAGACCGTCCGGTACCGGGCAAAGAAAGCAGCCCCGTTAACATTCGGACAAAACACCGGGTTGTCAAAATGAAAGCAACGCAAACCAAAAAAACGAATCGAGATTTTGCTGCCGCAGTCATCCTGCGATCTGATTAAAGCGATGGCAGAAAAGCGCGGACTTTCTGTGAGCGGCTACGTTGCGTGCCGCGCGTATGACGCAGCGTCAGAGGATAGCGCAATGAGGTGTCGGCTCCGGCTGCGGCGGAAAAAAGATCCCCGCCTTTCAGTTGCAGAAAAGACGGGGATCGGCAACGGATGCTGATCAGTGACTCAGAAAAGGGAGAAGCCTTTCCCTGAGTCCATCAAACACTTACCAGACATAACGGATACCGACGCTGTAGCGGAAGTTTTCCTGGTAGTCCGAGCCGTTGGCGCGGGTGAGGCTCCCGTAGAAGGCGAGGTTGTCCAGGACATTAAACTGCGCGCCGATACCGTAGGAAACCCACGTGCCACCCAGGTCTTCTGAGAGATGCTGCGCGGCGTTTGCGCCCTGTGTGGCAGTCGCTTCCGTCTCGCCGTTAAAGTCGTGGTTCACGCTTACCGTGGCGTAGAGGTTGCCGCGGTCATCGTTGAACTTAACGCCCGCCTGAACGCCGAGACGTCCCACAAGGCTCTCGAAATTGTCCTGCTTCACCGTCACGCCGTTGCTGGCGGTATAGTCATCGCCCTTGACGTAGCTGTAGGCAAGTTCTGCCTGCGGTGTGACGTAAAAGCCCTGCGCGATGTTCCATTCGTAGCCCACTTCAGCTGAAAGCCCGAACGCCGTGTTGTCGTAGGAGACTGTGAAGTTGCGGTCCATCGTGACGTCAGAAGACATCCGGCCCATGCGGCCGATGATGTCTACGTAGCCACCGCAGGGGAAGTACCCCGTGCCGTAAAGTGCAAACGTGTAGGCGTCGGTGTCAAGGCTCCCCACGGTGAAGTCGGAATCCGAATCCGTGTAGCCGAAGGCGGCACCCACGATCCAGTTTTCGCCTAAAGCGACGTCACTGCCCACCTGCAGGGTGTCGGCGCGAACGCGTGTGGAAACGGAGTCGGAGACTTTGGCTTCAGCGCCGTAGACGCGCGCCCAAGTGCCCGCGGTGCCGCGCAGGTTACGGACGTCACCGAGACGGTCAGAGAGGTGGTTGACTTCGTAGCGCCACTGCGCGAGGTTTGCGGCATTGGCGTGCTTGGCGGCGGTGAGAACCGGGGATTCAGCCGAGCCGTTGGCGTAGGTTACCTTGCCGTTGGCGTCGCGTTCCCAGGCGGATGTGAGGTCGGATTCCTGGCCGGCTAAGTTGGCGGTTAAAGTGTCTTTGGCCTTACCGGATACGGCACCGGCTTCTTCAAGAGCCTGCAGAACCGCTTCGGCGCTACCGTATTGCGCGGTGATGTTGCTGCCGGCAACGACTTTGATGGAGCTGTTGTCTGTAACGGTATCAACCTTTACGACGTCGGCAGCCACCTGGTTAAAGACGATGCTCGCATTGGCGGCCTTAACTTTGGACGCGAAAAACTTTGAGGTCTCGCTCAGTGTTACGTTGCTTTCCGTGAGATTGATGCTGCCGGCAGACTCTACGTCACCCTTGGCGATGGAAACATCGCTGTTGGTGAAGTTAAGCAGTGACGTTACGTCCTTCCCGGTGACGGCATTGCCTTTTTCAGCCGAAATCGTTACCTGCGAACGACCGGTCGATGAGGTGAAATCAATCTGCGTGTGTTTGCCGAGATCGACCGTACCGAAATAAATCGTGCTGTTGTCTGAGGCGGTAACGCCGTCGCCTTTGCTCGTGAGCGTCACGACCGGGGCATCGATCGTCAGATGATTAGTGACGAGGTCGGTTTGGGCCTTTACCCGGATGGCACCGGCGTCACCGCTGATGGTAACGGCGCCGCCCGCTTTAATGCTTGAGGAGGAATCAGAAGACGTATCCTTGAAATTGCGTGTTTGATAAATTCCCCAGCGTTTGGCGGTTAGCGTGAGGTCTTTGGCGGCAGTAAACTGCACCGAGGTTTCTCCGGCTCTGGGAGAGTCAGGATTCCAGTATTTATCTGAGTCGTAGACCTGTACGGCATCAGAGCTGGTGTTTGTTATCGCGATGTTCTGGGCGTCAATCAAAATCTTGCTTGAGGAGGCACCCGCCTGCATGATGCCTGAAGCCACGCTGCCGGCTGATGAAGTGATGACAACGTCGCCTGCTGATTTAAGTTTGATCCAGGCCTCTTTGCCGTCTGTCGTCGCCTGAGAAAAGAGGGGATTACCCACAGACGTGGTGATTTTGATGTCACCGGTTACGTCAGCTTCAATCTTGCCGCCGTACGCGTGAATGGGAATAGGTGAGTTTCCATTTGTTACTCTTTGGCCTCCTGCTGTCAGGTTAAGGGTTCCGATGTTGGTCAGTTTAAGTGTTGCACCTCTTGAGGCAATGAGCGTATTAACGGAACCGGTGTCGTACTTGTTGTCGACATTGGCAGTGAAGTCTTTAAAACCAGAAACCGTGTGGGTACCCTGCCCCCCCCCTCTACCGAGATAAGAGAGGACCAGGTGCCGTTTGCCGTAAAAGTGTCGTCGGCAGTTCCGGTGACGTCTTGGTTGATGTAAGTGGTTGTGTTGGATTGTTCTTTGGTTTTGTCGATAGTGATGCTCCCGGCTGAAGCAACGGGAAGAAAAGAGGCGCAGGCGAATGCCACGCCGACAGCGATAAGAGTCTTACGCATGATTAGTCCTTGGTCAAAGTTAAGCTTTTTGTGAGCTCGAATCGACGGGAGCATTTTATGCCGCTCGGTTTGCTGCCGCGCGGTTTAGGAAAAGCCTCAGGCGAGTCTTGGTCTACTGCGTTGCCCACAGGTTGAATTTCGGGATTGATCGGCAAAGCATTTTTTACGGAAGGTCGCCGTTGCTCCATCGCAACAGCAGGCAAAAAAATCCCCGCTTCTCAAAAAACGAGAGGCGGGGAACGCAGAGTGTTGCGAAATGAGGCTCACAAGACGAAGCCGCCTTCCAAGCCCCTGCAGCAATTACCAGACGCAACGCACGCCCACGCTGTAGCGGAAGTTTTCCTGGTAGTCGGAGCCGTTGGCACGGGTGAGCGACCCGTAGAACGCGAGGTTGTCCAAGGCGTTGAACTGCGCGCCGATTCCGTAGGAAACCCACGTGCCGCCCAGGTCTTCAGCAAGGCGCTGAGAGGCGTTTGCGCCCTGCGAGGCCGTGGCTTCGGTTTCGCCGTTAAAGTCATGATTCACGCTCACCGCCCACGAGCGAATCAAAGTTGTCCTGCTTCACGGTGACGCTGTTGCCGGCGGTGTAGTCGTCGCCCTTTACGTAGCTGTAGGCAAGTTCTGCCTGAGGCGTGACATAAAAGCCGTTGTCGACATTCCACTCATAGCCCACTTCCGCAGACAAACCAAAAGCGGTGTTGTCATAGGAGGCCGTGAAGTTGCGGGTCATGTCGATGTCAGAAGACAAACGGCCCACGCGGCCGATCACGTCGACGTAGCCGCCGCAGTCAAAGAAAGCAGAGCCGTAAAGCGCCAGCGTGTAGGCATCGGTATCAAGGCTTCCCACCGTGAAGTCAGAGTCCGAATCGGTGTAGCCGAAGGCAGCGCCGAGAATCCAGTTCTGACCCAAAGCAACGTCGGTACCGACCGGAAGGGTATTGGCGCGCACCTTCGTTGTGACGGAGTCGGAGACTTCGGCTTCAGCGCCGTAGACGCGGGCCCAGGTACCGGCGGTGCCGCGCAGGTTACGGACGTTGCCCAAACGGTCGGAGAGGTGGTTCACTTCATAGCGCTACTGCGCGAGATTGGCGGCATTGGCGTGCTTGGCGGCGGTCAAAACCGGGGATTCAGCGGCACCGTTGGCGTAGGTTACCTTGCCGTTGGCGTCAAGTTCCCAGACGGACGTGAGGTCGGATTCTTCATCGGCAAGGGTGTAGGTCTTGCCGTACACGGCAATTGTCTTCTCGCCCAAGGCTTTCACAAGGGCTTCGGCCGTACCATACTTGGCCGTCAGTTCACCGCCCGCAGACACCTTGAGGTTTTCGGCCTTGTTGGTGGTGACGGTCACAACGCCGTCCTTGATCTGGTTAAAGACGATGGTGGCGTTTTTTCCGGAAAGGGTGTTGACCGAAGCCGTACCGTCAGCGGGGAGCGTGACCTTGGTGTTGTCGGCCTTGAGTTCACCCGAGACGTTGACGTTACCCTTCTTCACATCAACCGCGGCGTTGGTCGCAGAAAGCGTGCCTGCGACATCCACGGCCGCCGGTCGTCTTGATTTCTTTCGCCGTGTAGTAGTTCTCGCGGAGGATGACGCTGCGGGTCACGAAAAAGACGCTGAGGGAATCGTTACCGCAGCGGAGTTGCCAAGCGTCCTTGATGCCGTATCCCGCGTGTTTCCACGGGCGGAAGGCTTGTTTGATGAAGGTCTTGAACAGACGTTGATAAATTGGCCGCATGGCCGGAACTCCTTGAAAGGTGAAAAATGGAAGGGCGCGGGCGTCAAATGAAGAAACCGCCAGGCGGTTTGCCTTTTGCGGTGGCGGCCTCGGAAAAAAGGCGGATCGGCACTGCAAAAGACAACAAAAAACCCGCAGGCTAAAAGCTTGCGGGTATGAAAAAGCCGCCCGGAGGCGGCTACTGCTTACGCTTTGTAAGCAGTACGATGTAATTGTATTGATTTTGCTGAAAAAATCTAATTATGTAGAATTCTACGTAATTAGATATTGTGTTTTATGTGTACATAAAACACAATATCTTGTGGTAGCTGCTTGGCGCGCGTGATTTTGCCTGAACTTATTTTGGACAGAAGTGAGAAAAAACTGGAAATTTGTCTTTACAAATACCGCGCGTCTTCAGGGATTTCCGGATGACTTTCAATTCTGCGGCAGTCAGGGAGACAAGTACCGGATGATCGGGAACGCCGTTCCTCCGCATTTTTCCAAACTCGTGGCTGAAGCGCTGTACCAACTTTTGAAGGACTGTTGATGAAAGAAGTAGAGCTTATTCCCGATGCCAGAAATCTGATGGAGTCCACGCGATCCATCGGGTATTCGCTGCCTGCGGCCGTAGCTGATCTGGTTGACAACAGTATTGCCGCAGAAGCTTCGCAGGTTGAAATTTGGACGCCGACCAGTACGGAGCCGCATCTGCTGATTCTTGATGACGGCTTCGGCATGACTGCCGACGAGCTTCAGACGGCCATGCGGTACGGAAGTCGATTCGTCATGGAGGAAAGAACGGACCGGGATTTGGGACGATTCGGTCTCGGGCTGAAGATGGCCTCCTTGTCGCAGTGTCGTCGTCTGACGGTTCTTTCAAAGAAGAAGGACGGCTGCATGGTTGGTGCGAGATGGGATTTGGACCATATCGCCGTTTCCAAATGCCCATGGGCGCTTCAAGTTTTGGAAGGAGATGATTTTGCTCAGGTGCCATGGTCTGAAAGACTTGCCGAAGCCCCGAGCGGCACTTTGGTGGTCTGGGAAAACCTCGACGTCCTTCTGATGGGCATCAATGAAAGGTCGTTCAGCACCGCATTGCTTACTCGCATCAGCGACTTGAAGTCCCATCTCGCTCTTGTATTCCATCGCTACATCGACGGGGAGGCGGGAGAGTCCTTCAGGCTCATCTTCAACAATGATGAAGTCAAGCCGATCGATCCCTTCCTGAAGCAGAGTTCGCATCGCCCGTTTGCGGCCGACAGCTTCATGCTTGCCGGACAGCGCATTGCCTACGAGCCCTTCGTTCTTCCTCATCCCAAGAATCTGACTGAAGAGGACAAGCGGATGGCGGGAGATCTGCTTAAGGACCAAGGATTCTACATCTATAGAAACAAGCGGCTCGTGATTTGGGGGACGTGGTTCAGATTGTCGAGAAAGCTTTCTCTCTCGAAACTGGCAAGAGTTCAGGTGGACATTCCCGCTTCGGCGGAACTGGATCATCTCTGGTCGCTCGACGTCAAGAAGTCGAGTGCGAACATACCTGAGGAACTGCGAAATGCCCTGAGGACGGTTGTTGAAAAGCTGGCCGTCAGAAGCGGGAATGTATGGAAGCGACGCGCCATGGTGCAGCGTTCCAAGGATGCGTTCTGGCTTCGCGAAAAAAATGATGTTGGCGATGTGACCTATCGCGTCAATGAGGAGAATCCGGTCGTGAAGGCGTTTATTGATGAAAACGCGAGTGTAAGGGTTTTGCTTCAGCTAATATCATCTAGACTTCCTCTTGATTCTCTGTACACGGATCTCGGCGGCGACAAGGTGGTGGCTGTTGCGGAGAATCCGAAGGACTTGATTGAAAAGCTCAGAGAGTTGGGATTTGATCCCGGGATTTTGGAGCGTTGAGACGGATTGGGGCCCGAAGATGAAGGTGAATTTTGAAGATTATCGCGACGGCGTGCGAATGGTGCTGAAGCTGGTCGCAAAGAAGAAACCGATTCTCGCCGAACTATACAAGGAAATTGACCAAGCTTTGGTCCTGTTGGAGCCCCTGAGGTTTCAATACGAAAATCTGCTGCCGGCGGAAATCGGCAACAGCGACTTCAGAAAAGCCTTCATCAAGGATCTTGTACGCATGTATACGGATGAGCACGGCGTGCTCGTCAAGACGGGCAAGGTCTTCGGAAAGGAGAACCACAAGCCTTGGGTCGAAGAGGAGATCAAGGCCGGTCTACTAAAGTTTCCGGGCTACGATTTGTATCGTGAACGATTGTCCGACAAGGGGTTCAACGACGACAGCCTTAAGGCGATCGATGAAACGACGACGAATGTTCTGGATCGCATGGGCAATCCCAAGGTTGATTACGCCTTCAAGACTTACGGTCTTCTGATGGGCGACGTTCAGTCCGGTAAGACGGCGACCTTTACCGGTATTTGTCACAAGGCCGTTGATGCCGGCTATCGGTTCATCATTGTCCTTTCCGGTACCAAGAGATCGCTTCGCAACCAAACCCAGAATCGTTTGGACGACGATCTTGTGGGTATGAAGACCGACAGTCGGGGCATGAAGGCTCAGTCGTTCACCCAGAATCAGATTATTTGGAATCAGCTGACGACGAGTGAGTTCGATTTTGAGGTTTCCAAGTTGGACAATCAGATCTCTCCGGACAATCCGCGCCAGGTGAGTCATTAGATGTCATACTACCTTTCGCCACCCCTTCAACCTTTCATGGAGTGGCAA